>Ga0208905_1000202_pt1 | contig 29582 bp, 45 predicted proteins | sample AntAceMetag02UKS_FD_184776 | JGI IMG/M metagenome (GOLD analysis project Ga0208905, IMG submission 184776) | Saline lake microbial communities from Ace Lake, Antarctica - Antarctic Ace Lake Metagenome 02UKS (SPAdes) (version 2) | ecosystem: Environmental > Aquatic > Non-marine Saline and... | reverse complement strand
GGCATATATATCTCCGTTTGAAGTTGTAGTCATTTCTCTCCAACTTCTAGAAGTTTGACTGAGGGGTAGAAAGTCTCCTATTCCACCATTTTGCTTGTAGATATCACCACCAGTTACACAGGCATATATATCACCATTTGAAGTTGTAGTCATTGCTCTCCATTCTCTATGAGTTTGACTGAGGGGTAGAAAGTCTCCTATTCCACCATTTTGCTTATATATGTCACCATTATTTACGCAGGCATAAACATCTCCGTTTGAAGTTGTAGTCATACCAGTCCAACTTCTATGAGTTTGATTGAGAGTTAGGAAATCAGCTATTACACTAGTTTGTTTATATATGTCTCTACCATAATCAGTAGCATATATATCACCATTTGAAGTTGTAGTCATACCAAGCCAATATCTAGAAGTTTGACCAAGGGGTAGAAAGTCTCCTGTTCCACCATTTTGCTTATAAATGTCTCCATAATTTACGCAGGCATAAACATCTCCGTTTGAAGTTGTAGTCATACCATACCAATCTCTAGCAGTTTGACCAAGGGGTAGAAAGTTTCCAATTCCACCAGTTTGCTTATAAATGTCTCCACCAAGTTCAGCAGCATAAACATCTCCGTTTGAAGTTGTAGTCATACCAGTCCATCCTCTAGAAGTTTGACTGAGGGGTAGAAAGTCTCCTGTTCCACCAGTTTGCTTATAAATGTCTCCATTATTTACGCAGGCATATATATCACCATTTAGGGCCGTAGTCATACCAAGCCAATCTCTAGAAGTTTGACCAAGGGGTAGAAAGTCTCCTGTTCCACCATTTTGCTTATAAATGTCTCCATTATTTACGCAGGCATATATATCACCATTTAGGGCCGTAGTCATACCAAGCCAATCTCTAGAAGTTTGACCAAGGGGTAGAAAGTCTCCTGTTCCACCAGTTTGCTTATAAATGTCTCCATTATTTACGCAGGCATATATATCTCCGTTTGAAGTTGTAGTCATTTCTCTCCAACTTCTAGAAGTTTGACTGAGGGGTAGAAAGTCTCCTGTTCCACCATTTTGCTTGTAGATATCACCACCAGTTACACAGGCATAAACATCTCCGTTTGGAGTTGTAGTCATTGCTCTCCAACTTCTAGAAGTTTGACTGAGGGGTAGGAAATCAGTTGGATCAACTGATATATTAGCCTCATCTCCAATTGAAACACAATTAGAAATACTACCACCACCATTACTAATACTATTATCTAATCCTAAGTTAACGTGTGATGGTGTAATGAAGGCTTCTGAAGTTTTCACAAATCCTTCTACTGTCTTGTTTCCTATGATGGTTACATCTTGATTATATAATTCATCAATTCCACTTTCAATATTATTCATAGCAATAACTGAAAAAGGTGTACCTGCTTGCGTTATAGAATCTGGTGCGTTTGTAAGTTCAACTATCAAACTCGTCTCATTTGTTTTCGTATATTTATTTAGGCCGGTTCCTAATCTTTCTTCCCAATTTGTTCTTATCCATGCCATGTCGAATCTCCTTTTAGACTACTGTCAATGTGTATGTAATATTGTATTTCGTACTCGAATTCTTGTCTATATTCGTAGAAGCTCTAGACATTATTCCACCATCAGAAAAAAACAATCCAATTTCTTTGATTATAAAATTTGATTCAAATGGATCCAGCTGAGTAATAACTTTAATTTGCGTACTGTCACTTGTTATTTGTGTAATTCCTTTCCTAAATTGTTCATTCTCCAAACTTGTATCAGATTTCTGTGCAGCACTTACACCTGTTCCAGTTGCAAAACTAAGAACATCTAATATACTCGCTTGATTTCCTAAAGCTTTGAATAATTGATTGAAGAAGTTTTGACATACAACATTGTGATAAGTCCTATCAAACACCTTCTTTCCAGAATCAATACTAAACCCTTCTATGTGGTATTCACCATTTGCTGTTATTTTGTCGTTCATATTATATCCTTTTTTATATAATTATCTTGCATAGTTATTGTTCATAAGTTAACAAATTATCGATATTAAATTGGAAAAATATTAATAAAAGATGGATCAAATATATTAATACCAGCAGAAGGATAGTGAGTTAATCCACCATGCTCTATTGAGTACTCTTCTGTAGTATTGACTGTATCTCCTATAGAAGAAGATTTGAATACTTTTACATCTCTTCTAACTGATTTATCTTGCTTTCTAAATGTTTCACCATACTTTTTAAAGAAATTTTTATTCTTTAATCTTACTTTAATTCTCGTATTTTCTCCAAAGTTTGATATAGATCTATCAACTACTGCAAACTCACCAACCATATCAAGCTCTGGATAATCTAGGTACCAAAAATCTAAAATCTTTGAGTTTGCTAAATCTTCTGTGAGACATGATGCTTCTATTTCAGATTTGGAAAATTGATCAAGTAAATCATTTGCTTTTTTGTCTGCATCAGATAAATTATCAATGGTTTCATCTGTGAAAATTCTCTCTATTATTCCAGATGTTCCATTTCTATCACTTATGTCGTTAACTAATTGATCATTAGTATTTGTTATAACTATGTCAAAAAATCCTTGATACAATGTAACAACATTATCAGTTACAGAAGGTTTGATTAGAGCTGAATTATTAACAGAAATCGTATTACTTCCAAAAGACCACAAGAATGTAACACTTGAATCATCTTCATCTACACCTCTTATTCCAATATTAGCAATAACAGCATTGATAGTAATACCTTCAATAGATGAAACTTGATATGATAATACATAATTACTTTGATTAACATCCCAAATCTCAGATTCAGATTGAACACTTGTTTCTTCTTTTGCTCCTGTTACAATTTGGACACTTCTAAGATCACCCTTCTCTTCATCTTTTTTCAAATCTTTTATGTGGGTAGGAGTCAAGACATAATTAAAATCACTCTGATCTATAAAATAAAACTTCTTATCTGCTGAAATATAAAATGTGGCATTAATTGCTTCTGATAACTCTGTTAGTATATCGTAAAACTTGGTATACTGGTAGTTATAGTTATCATACTCTCTACCACCAGTTATAATTTTCCCCAAAGTGATGCCTTCTGGAGCTATATACTGATTGAATAGATCTGTTACTATTTCTTCAGTTGTTTTTGTTTGGTAGGCATCGCTTATAATTCTATTGTTGAATATACTTTCCATTGATAAGATTTCTAAATTGTAGTTTTTCTTTTCAAAGCTTGTAGAGAAGTTTGGACTATCAACACTTTGTATTATTCCAGCAAAAAAAGGATTATCCATTTCATCTAGTATTTGTACATCTTGAAGTATTTTTGGTATAGGTTTTCCTTCCTCAACTTTTACGCCGATTGACGAACTTGATACTGATCCTGCTTGTTCTTTGATGGAGTAAGAATCGAGTGTTCTATAAGTTACTCCTCCAATCAATATTTTAAATTTCATATAATCTCCTAAACGTTTCCGTATGTTGCTCTAACATTTCTATCCATGTTTTCAAAAGCTATCTTACCTAATACTCTACCATCTACTTCAACAATACCAGTCACAGTGCTCTGTATAGAGATAGGTTGACTTGTTGATGATGATGTTGTAGTTGGTGTAGAATATCCTCCATTTAATCCGTTCATAATTGATTTCATCCCTTTTCCATTTGCCATTGCAAAAAGCTTAGATTGTTGAGATTTATTTAAAATCATTTCTCCAGAGTTCACTCTAACTGGGACATTATCTCCAGTTGTTGAGGATCCAGGAACTATACCACCATTTTCAAATCTAAAGAAGTCTTTTATGGCCTTTCCTGCCTTCTCTACACCACTTCTAATACTACTTCCAACTTTATTAACTGTTTTCTTTGCTATTGCAAATCCATTTGAGAATCCATCAGCAACTGATGTTTTTCCTGAAAGCACATTACCAATGTTTCCAAATCCTGCAGATACTCCCGAAACTGCATTTTTTGCAACATCTCCAACTGCTCCAAATACACCTTTGGCCGCATCTAATAATTCATCACCTTTTTCAGTAATTCCATTAATCATACCTTGTATTATGTTTTCACCAAAACCTTCAAATAAAGTAGATGGTGAATGAATACCAAAAAAGTCCTTCACATCGTCCACCATATCAGTAAAGATACTACCAATTCCTTGCCAGAAATCTACCGAACCAATTCCATTAATCATACCTTGTATTATGTTTTCACCAGCTTCCCAAAACGCATTAACGATTTTGTATCTATTGTCATATATCGCTTTTACCATTTGAGGTATAAAGGCTATAAAAGCTGAAATTAAAAGCGGTAAATTTTCTATAGTTACAGTAACTAAGCTCATAATTATAGAAAAGAATGCTTCGATTAATGTTGGCAGTAATAAAATCACAGCTGCAATTATATCTGGAATCAAGGCTATAAACATATCAATGATCAGAGGAATATACTTAACTAGAGCTTCTACAATAACTATAATCAGATGTATGAAAGTTTTTATTAATTCTGGCAAATTATCTAATACAGCTTTTATTATACTTCCAATAATTTTTATGAATAATGCTGTTAACATGTGAGTTCTAGAAAGTATTGCATTAACAACTTGTAATATGAATTTTATAAATATTGATATGGCACCAGGCAAATTATCAACAACAACTTTCAAGATATTCATAATAACATCAAAAAATGCATCAACTATCTGTGAATCGCCAAATAAATAATTTGCTATTTCTGTTACAGCTTCACTCATTATACCAAGCATCTCAGGAAGCATTTTTCCCATCAACTTCAATATGCTAACAATAGCTTCTTTTATCGCTGGTAATATTTTTGGAAAATCCTTCTTAGCAGTCTCAAGCATGCCTATAAATATATTACCGAAAAGCCCTAAAACTTTTGGCAATTCTAATAATAAAACTTTTGAAATACTGACAATGATTTCTGAAATCTGTTCAGCCCATCTATCTTTATTTTCTCCAAATTTTTCGATTACAGAATTGATTAAATTAGGAACACTTTTCAAAATAGACGGCAATGCTTTTATCATTCCATCTAAAAACGAGCTAAATAAGTCCATACCTTTTTCAATGAAAATAGCTGTGTTTCCTATGTCTTGAGTGAAAAAATTAGTTAAGCCATCTAAAATTTCTTTGAAATTATCAAAAATTTCTTTAGGATCAAACTCAGCAAGACCTTTTATAACATCAAAAATCCCATTGAAAGTATTTTTGAATGCAGTAACAAACCCACTAGAGATTTTAGTTATAACACCAATACCTTTTTGTATTACTGCCCCTACGTTCATAAAATATTCCTTAAACTTATCGAATATTTCTTTTCCTTTACTTAGTTCATCCTCTTGACTCTTCATAAAAGCATCTACAGCTTCTTTACCAAACTTTTCAATGGCTAATTCATAAGCCTTTGTACCTTCTTTAAGTTTTGAAATACCTTGTTTTTTTAGCCAAGTTCCAATTGCATCTTTAGGGGCTTTCAACTTAATTTTACTAATTTCACCCACTTTAGCTTTTGCTTCTGCAATTTCTTTGTCATTTAATCTTTTCAGTTCAGCTATCGCAGCAAGTCTTTCTTGCTTTTCTTTGTCTATAAGACCCATTTGAAGTATGAAATTCTTTTCAGCTTCTAATCTCTTTTCTTTGCCTACCAGTATTGCAAGTTTTGCTTCTTCTTTAGTTGTATTAATTAAATCATTCAATCCATCTTGCATACCTTCTACAAATTTTAAAGCCTTCTTAAAAGGAGCTCCAATTGAACCAGGTATTTTTGCTAATGTTCCTATAAGACTTTTAACTTTATCTATAACAGAGTTTGCTATTGTTTGTGCTAATGATACCATACCTATTTTAATACTGTTTACTGCTGTTGTGAATTTCTCTTTCATTATTCCAGCTAATAGTATGAAACCTTGTTTAGTTTTTGCAATCCATGAAGATATGTATACAGATACCCAATCCCAGTTTTTAATCAACCAGATTAATGCAGGAATCAATATAGCCGTTATAGCAACTGCTATTAATCCAATTGGATTTGCTGCCATTGCAGCCGTCATGGCTCTAAAAGCTGTAGCCATTGCGTGTACTGCTGCAGCACTCTTGAAAATAACTAGAAATGCTATCATACCAGCAGTTACACCAGCTAATACAAATCCTAATACTTCTAGAGTTTTTGAAAGATTATCGCCTTCTTTGATCCATCCTGTTAATTTTGAAACTACTTGTGTTGATACATCTAAGAATGATTTCAATCCAGGTAATAATGCATTACCTAATACAGCAGCTAATAGATTAACATTATCTTGAAATGTTGAAAACTTACCTGACAAAGTCTTAGATGCAACTTCCATTCCACCAAAGAATACACCACCTTCTTTGGTCATGTTCTTGAAAGCATTAGTAAGATCTGTATCCATAATCTTACCTTTCGAACTCATCTCCATCATTTCTGATACTGATACACCCATTGAATTTGCTAACTCAGTGTAAATTGGTACTCCAGCTTCTGCAATCATATTAAGTGATTCCATATCCACTTTTCCCTTCAACATAGCCTTAGAATATCCACGTGTGATGGAATCTAATTTCTGTGCATTTCCACCTGCTGTATCTCCAAGCATTCTAAATGTAGAGGTTACTTTTTCTACATCGTTTCCAAGAATCGGTAATAATTGTTTTGCTGCTTTTCCTATATCTTCTATTTGAAATGGAGTTGTTGCTGCTGTTCTGTTCAAAGCTGCTATCATTTTCTTAGCGTTCTCTGCTCCACCTGTGAGGGGTGTAAATGCTGCAGTTAGATTTTCTATTGCTGATGCTGCACCAACTATTTTCTTAGCTAGTAATCCAACACCAATTCCAGTCATGATTTTTGCTGCTGTTGATTTAAATTTGTTTAATCCAGAATTTATGTCTTTTAATCCTGATTTTATTCCAGAATTATCTACTTTTGTTTCTATTACAATACTACCATCTGCGGCCATGTGTGCTCCTCCTTGTTACCTGTATACTGTTATCTTGCATAATTCTTAACGATAGATGTAGTATTTTGACAAATAAAAAGAGTTAGCAGTGGATTTACTTTCCACCCCAGCCATTAAAGAAGTTGTCGTAATTAACTGGTCCTTTCTTGACTTCTTGTTCTATAGCATATAATCTTTGTAATCTTTTGAGTTGTTTGTTATATCCCTTATCATCCTTTCTAGGTTTTTCACTTCGTATTTGTATAACTTCTTTTAATTTTGTGTCTTGAGGTAAGTCTTCAAATAGTTGATGAAATTCCCACCAATGTAAGTTATCTTTGATTAGATTGATATTGTATGATTGCCTAAATGCTGAATATAATCTTCCAGAATCAATGTTGAAGTCAAAAACTTTGTCACCACTACTACCACCTTCATCATCCTCATTGCCATTAAAGTTTATATAAGTTTTGATAAACTCGAATACATCATCCTGGTAATTAGGCAGACCATCAGGAAAAAACAGCTCTATTATTTGCATAGCTTTGTCTGCTTCTTCTATGAAATCATTTTCGATAAGGTTAAAGAATTTTAAGACCTGTTTGAATCCCGTGTTGACTTTTACATCTCTCCAGGATTCAGGTAGATCATCTGTAAGTATGTTAAATTTTTGTTTTTTCATTAACAAACTCAATAAAATAATACATAAACTTCATCATGTATACTATATTTTTCTGAGCAACTACTTCATATATTTTATCAAATTCATCATCAAAAAAGCTATCAATAGTTTCCTTGATTATTTGTTTGATTTTTTCAAAATCCATTTCATCATCTTTCATTTCTGCAAGTTTCAAAAACTCACTTCTCTTATCCATAAGACTTTTGACAATATCTTCATTTCCTGTATCAATCATGTAAGTTTTGAATAGAATTGTCTCACCATCTTTTACGTAAGATACGTTTAATGGTTCCTTAATGTTGTCGAATATAAATCCAGCCATAATTTTTTCCTTCCTTTTTTTTTTAGTAAAATAATGTAGGGGTTTTAAGGCCCCTACTACATTTTTTAATCAATCTTAAGTAGCAATGTCAACTGCTACAATCTTGTGTGTAATAAACTTAACAACTCTTTTGTTTTCATCAAGTTCATAAGCCCATAACCACTGATCTACAACCACATCTGCAATATCTGTACCTGAAGTATAATCAGTTTCACCTGAAATATATTCTCCAGCATATACAGCACCAGCATCTGCACCTTTTAGGGCGTAAGCCAAAGTGTTAGAAGCAGTTGGAGTAGCCGTAAATGAAGTAGATCCAGTTACAGTACCTGCAGCAACCGTAATAGTTAAAGCAGCAGCACCCTGTTTTCCAATTCTAACTGGCTTGCCATTAAAATGTATCTCGAAAGATATATCTTCTTTGGCTCCAGCATCACCACCACCCATATCAATGTTTGCAATAGTTACAACACCTGATGTACTATTTCCAGCACTATCAGTTCTCTTAAAATCAGTACATCTAGCATCACCGAGTTGAAACTCAAGAGTAGATACGTAATTCTGTACTGCATCTGCAGGAATACTGTGACCAGAGAAAGTCATTGTATACTGAGCACCAATAACGGTACTTGTTCCAAATCCTTCATCGTCAAGATATTTGTCCTGTGCTACATCTTCGTTGTTTGAAATGTCAATAGACATTATACCTGCAGCTATTCTGCCCCAAGTTTCATTTCCTACTCCAGCTGATGGAGTAATGTTTAATTCAAATAATTCCTCATAATTCAAAGGAAGACTCTTACAAGTTGCCATGACAACCCCCTATTTTTTTTACTAGCTTCTATTATCTTGTTATATTTTCAACGATCAATGCATTTATCTATCAAAAATATTAAATTATATAACTAACACTTATTGTAGACGAAAACACATACTCGTTAGATTCTGTTTTGTGTTGAAAAGCAGGACTGGAAACAACCTCTATGCTTTCAACACATCCATCACTAATTTCTATTTGATTATTACTCAACCTATTAACTATACTGGTTAATTGCCTCTCGGCTTTCTCCATTTCATCTGACTTTGTTGAATATGATATATCAGCTGTAGATGATCTAGATTCATCCATATAAATAGTAACAGTGGCATCTGATGGTTCTTGTCTTGCCATTATTTCATCTACATTCTTATATAGAAATGTATTTTGAATAATTGGTGAATATAGATCTACATTTCTAGTAATCCAATCACTTAGATCTGCTGTAATATTTTGCACAATAATTATCCTCTTTTATATGTTTTCTTAAATACTTTAACCCAAAATTTCTTTCTCTTCAACTTGGCTACTTCAAACCATCTACCAGACGTATTTGGAGTTGTATAGTTTATTGTATCATCAAAAGCCCAGGCATATATAGCATATCTAATGTCCCAAACTATATTATTCTTCTTCTCAATCTTTCCAGATGCTCTAAGATCACCTGAATCTTTTGGAGCTATAGCATTTGAATCCTTCAATACTTGCTTATTTAATAGAGCTTGTGCTTTGTTAGATCTTTTCTTGCTAAGATGATAGAATTTCCTTTGATCAAACTTCACAGTAACTTTGCCGTTTATCATCATGACAACCTAATTTCTAGATGATGGGGTTTAAAATTTCCAACTGCTCTAATGTTATAAATCACACCATCATAAGTTACTTTTGCATCTTGATTGAAGACAACACCTTGAGGAGTTGAATTAACCATATCATATATAAGTAATCCAGTATCATCATTCATCTCACCTAAGTTTGCATTATTTTGTTCCAATATAGATTCAAATAATACAAAAGAAATTTCAATAGGAGTATCATAGACAGGTTTGTTATATTGATTTCTGCTGATTATATTTTCAAGAATAATTGTATCTTTTAAAAATCGTTTTGATATCGGTCTAGACAATATTCCATCCCTCTTCTTTTAATTTCTTTTTATCTATATCATATCTCCAAGCAGTTACAGAACCTTTTCTATACTTAACTAGTTTTGGTTCTTTATACTTCTTTACCTCTATAATCTCTTCTACTGCAATCTCTTCTATTAGTTCTTCTTTCATGTGTCACCTCTTATAGTTATCTTGTGTATTTTTTGGCCTTAACTAACAACCTCTAATATATTTTTTTATGCTGCCTACTATTTTTGTAGGATAGCCATGTATTAATATTTGCTGATTCAATCCACCTGAGTCATAGCTTACAGACCACTTACTAGTTTTCTCTGAAGATATTTCTCCACTAGTTCCTGCTTCAGCATCAAACTCTGTATTAGGAGTAAGCTTGTATCCTATCATTTCAGAACATGTCACATTACTTCCTGGAGGATAAGATGTATTACCTTCGCTATCAGTTGCAAAAGGTGCATTCCTAATTCTAAGGTAATCTTCCTCAATTAATGGAATCAAAGAATCAATCTTTGTATCATAATTTATTGTAGTAATGTTCAACCAGTCTTTAGCAAAATCCCTAGTAATAATTGCATCACCTTCATTATTGACATCTATAGCAAATGGAGAACTAGGAAAAGTACCTGAAATAGTTGTTGCATTTGCCCATAATACCCACGTTCCTGCTTGATCTATATCATTCTCTAGTGCATCATAATATACATCTCCAACAAGAGAATCTTCGATACCAATTGGAGAGAAAACTCCCTCAATTCCATCTGGTTTTCTAAATCTCAAAATGATAGATGTTGTTGTAGTTGTATCTATACCAATGTTGAAGTTTATTCTGATTGGTTGGTCTTTATATATCATCCATTATACCTCGCTTTTTTTCCTTGTTGTCTCTGTTATTATCTTTAAATCTTTTGACACATTAGTTGATAATTGTGAAGAAAAACTTTCCTCATTTTGAATATTACTTAGTTCACAAATCTCTTTTCCAACCCAGATATTATCTACTTCAATTTCTAAGAATGAGTTGATAGTCAAATTTGAAATAATAGTATGATTGTTGCTTGCAATTGTATATGCAAGAGTAACATCATTGAAAGTAATTAATATAGAACTGGTTTCCATTATCTCAATTGGTATTTCTATATTTGCTCCATCTCTGTCACCAATTCCATTAATAGGATAATCATCTCCCCAATTTAGAGTCCAATTACCAACATTAAATTTGAAAACAGCTCCAGGCAAGTAAAATCCAGTTATTTCAATTTGCCATGTGTAATCTGCAACTAGAGTCATGGGAGTTGAAGACCATCCATTGAAATTTCCTGCAGCTGCGATTAGATCATATGTAGATTCCATGCTAATTCCTTAGTAATAATTTCAACGACAATACAACCACAGCATGGAATGAATCAGCTTCTTTCATAGCAGGGAATTTACTAGCACCAATTAGAATGCTTTCTGTAGAATCTGTTATGTAAAACCCATAAATTGTTTCTGAAGTCTCACTTAAAAATCCAAAAGTCATAGTAGGATAAATAGCAGTAAATGATGATCCATCAACTGAGAATCCCCAATTGATGGAATCAAGTATAATATCTGAATAATTGACTGCTTCTATATAAGTTGAAATAGTATCACCCAGGGAAGGTGTAACATCGTTTGTATATAACTTAGCAACAAGATTTTCATTCTCTTGTGCATCAGTCATTAATTTTAAATATTTATTTAGACCTTCAAGGCTTGTCGTAAAACTTATATCAGCCATAATTTCTCCTTATTAGCTAGGTGTACCTGTAGTTGTAATACCATCTGATCTTAAATCATCAAAGCCTACAAAATTAAGTGTTATAGTGTATTCAACACCAGTTTGTAATGCAAGTAATGTGTAAGATGAATTACTCTTAGGAATATTTAACATCTTTCGCATTCCAGATGTAGGTCCATATGTTATTTCCCAACTCTCTTGATCACTTGAGTCAGATGGAATAAGAGCATCCCATGTAAGTGCTAGTGATTTTGTTCCTCCAGTTGCTGTAAAATTCTCTACATCTACAGGAACTGATCTCAATTGAAACATTTTATCTCCTTATAAATAAAAACCTAAGCCAATCAAAAGACTGACTCAGGAAAAGGAAAGGCTTTAGCCTTTTAATTGTTTGTTTATTTATTTATGCTATTGTGGCACTAAGCACAGAAACTTCTGCAGGAAAAATCACCTTAGAACCAAAAGAATATAATCCTTTTACGGTCCAGCCAAATCTTTTCTCTGCTTCAACTGCACTCATTTCTTCTAAAGCTACAGCCATAGGAATAGCTCTCTTTGAGAATGCAAGAATCTGAAATTCATCTTTTCCAGTACCAGCTTCAGTCAACTCTGTAGATTCTACAATATCAAGACCTGCATATTTTCCAACAGTTCTTCCACCCCAAATATCTGAGTTGTCAGTTACAGAACCAACACCAGCTCTACGAATCAAATCCATTGCTTCTGGAGGTAAAACTACATAACCACCATCTACAACATGATTTTTTCTTAAAGCAGTTGCCATTTTGCTTAAATACTCTTCTATATTACCAGTTGTTAATGCAATAGATGCTGCAATAGCTCCGAACTTATTACCAGCAGGAATAGATACATCTCCATAAGTGCTAACACCAAATACATATTTGTCAGCTTCGAGTGCTATAGTTTTACCAGCTTTTTCAGAAGCGGCAGTCATAAAATCACCTTGAGCTTTTGCCATATTCAATCTATCAACAGAGAATGCAAAATACTTATTTTGATTCAATTGCAAAGTCTTTTGTGTATCACTAAGAACTTGAACTGTGATGTCTGTATCTGGAGTATAATCACCAATAGTGATATCACCAACAAAGTTGATTTTTACGGATTTAGATCCGTTTGCTTCCATTTGGTACGCATTAGATGTTACGATACCTGCAATTGATGTTTCGATTGCAACGTTCTCGACAAGTGTGCTCCATTTGTCGCTTAAAAATTTAGAAATAGCCATTTAGGTCTCCTTGTTATTTTTGTCTTACTTTCGCCCAATATGTATTCCACTCAGCTTTGGTCGCATTATCAGAAGGTTCCTGAACAGTGCTACTACCTGAGCCTGAATCATTATTTGGTACGCTTACATTATTATTTTTAACAGCATTAGCTGTCAAATTTCCCTTAAAGTTTTCAAATATAGTAGTCATTACTTCTATGTTTTTGTTTGTAATCTCTTGTTCATCTGATACTATGAAATCTACCAAATCAGAAGGAAGATTCTTTTCTGTCAAAGCTTTTAGAACTATGTTTTTGTTTGTTGAAATAAGCTCACTTCTCTCTTTCGTCTTAAGCTTACGATCCATTTCTTCTAGTTTCTTCTCGTACTCATCAAACTTAATTTGTTCAGGACTCTTCTTACTTCTAGCATCAATCTCTTTTTCAATCGCTAGGTTTAGATTTTCATCTCTCCACTTGTTAACAGCATTAGATTTCTCTGAGTTTACATAATCTATCACAGATTTTGACATTCCAGGATCTTTCATAATATCTTCAAGTGTAGTTGGCTTAGTTTCAGTTTTTGGCTCAACAGATCTTGTTACTACTTCTTCTTTCTTTTCAATTTCTTCAGATGGCATTTTAATTCCTATAGGTTTCATTCCGTAGTATGAAACTTTTGTTTATTTATGTAATTATCTTGTATACTTATTGACAATAAGTTAATTTATTGCTTAAATATATTGATAGCTTTACTTAACAACTTGGCGAATACCGCCAACAACTTGGCGAATACCGCCAACAACTTGGAGGATGATGAATTAGATGATGATTTATCGGAAACTACTAATGTAGATTTTGATATGATGCAGACAATGTTAGATGGATTGAGGAGGAATGCAGAAGAATTAAAAAAACAAAGAAGGTATCTAGTTAAATATGTAGAGAAGCCTAGACTATTACTTAAAGAAGAACAGAAGTATTTTACTGTTACTGCTTTCTGTAATCTGAATGATGTAAGGTTAGAAATAGGTCAAACTTTTCAAAGATTAGGAATAGTAGCTAAAAGACTATCGGCAGAACAAAATTACGAGGTAAAGCAAGTTTCTCACGATATTTATGGTACAGTCAATGTTTATCATAAAGAAATATTAGAACAATTATTTTAAATAACTCTTGACAAATGATTTTAAATAGGTTATTAATATAGAGTAATTAACTTCCTTTGTTAATTACTCCTTATTAAGCTAGAAGATTAACTCCCTTCTGGCTTTTTCTTTATTAATGTCACTTTACATCTGCAATTCCAAGGTCTATTAGTTGGAGGTGGTCCAGCCACTTTGCTTCCATCAAGCATCGTAAACATACCGTCTTTGTCAGCAATTTGACCATCATAAGGTTTGTGGTCTGGATAAGCAACGCTATTAACCCACTTTTTGTCATAAGACTTTCTTATTTTACTACTCTTTTGATAATATATATCAACAGCAGCAGCATCTAATCTGGTTGTCTCAGTCCTGGCAATAACTCTAGCTCTCTGAGTTGTTATATTTACATCTTTTTTGATGGACTGAATCATTCTTGTCTCAGTCCATTCATTTTGATTTGCTTGCAATATACTTCTCTTGATAGCCTCAACTTCTCTGATTTTAAAAAGATCTTCACCATCCCTATCGTAATAACCAGTGAATATAGATTTAGTATTGTTAAAATTTTCAATCAATTCTTTCTTGAAATTTAAATCAAATCCGTATTTTGTAGACAGAGCTTTCAAATCCTTACTTACTATTTGATCCGAAAATGTTCTTCCATCTTTATAATACTTTTTGATTATAGGGTATAATTCTTCAACAGCTTTCTTATTTAATCTAGACCTAACATCCCTCTTTGAACCTAGCATTATAATACCTAGATTTCTAACTGCTTCTTCATACTCATTAATAAAACTACTAATCAAACTTTTAAATAGTTGGTTCATCTATATCCTCTTCTCTATCAGGTATAATTATTCCATCATTAATATATTCTTGATATCTCTCAGCAAGACCTGTTGAATCTTCAAACCCAGCTATTCTGTATGCATCTTTCTGGCTCATTGTGTTTATTAATTTAGATAATGTTTCAGCTTGTGCCTCAACATCTTCAATAAAATTTCTTCTGAATGTTATGTCAAACCATTCAGAGTCTATAGATATTTGAGATACTGTTGACTCTACTTCAGTCCATAATTCTAATTGCTTATACAATGCCATTTTGACTAAGTTTTCAGTTGTCTTAGAAGAGTTCTCTAATCTCATTAGTGCTGCCTTAACTGTGAATACTCTAGCAGAAGAAGCTTCTGTAAGGTCCTTAAGGTCAATAGAACCAGATACCTCGTATATAGATTGTCTAAGTGTATTCTTCATGTTCATTACAGCTGTATCATCAATAGTCTTCTCCAAGAATGATGCATCTCCAAGGTCATTACCCATCTCATCCTTACCGAATAGCAACGTACCAAACTCTCGTAAATAATCTGGAACTTCTATTGGATTACCATCAGCATCTTCACCAGTATAGATATCTCCCCATATTTTCAAATAAGCTAATCTTGCTGCCTTTAATTCTCCTGCAGTATCAGAGATGATCTCATCATATACATCCATAAGGTCAACAGAATCTTCACACTCTGATTTCCAATCTGTATTATTCAGAAAAGGTATGACTGGTACTTGTGAGAAGTTATGTGGTTGGACGTTTGATTCTGATCCATCTGGATTATGAGGAACATATGAAGCTCCACCAGTTTTTGCACTCTGTGCTATTTGCTTACTACCATTTGCATCTTTCTTAGATTTTATGTAATAGTAGACATTCGTATCATCATATACATTACAGTAGTCAGATGTATCACCTTCTAGGTCAGTTGTAGAGTAGAAGTAATATGCGGCATTCGAACTAAATATATCATTATCATAGTCATATACTACCTGCTCTGCTTCCAGGTTTTTAATTTTGAATACACCATCTTCTGTGTAGCATAATCTATGAGATATTCCTGCAACTGCTGCTTTCTGTATAGATTGTGAGTTCATTGTAGCCTGCTTAGTTGCTCTCTCCATCTTCTTCAGCATGACAGATGTCTTTGATATAAGGCTTTCATTTTCAATCAATTCAGTATTAATATTATAAGTTATATCTTGTCCTGAATATCCAACCTTTCTATTAATTATATCTGTGAAGAAATTTGTATGAAGGTTTGTATGAGTTGCATCTTTCAGTGGTGAAGCTGAAGTTCTTTGATATACAGGAACTATTGTCTTATCGTTGTCGAAGTATTTTTTAAGATATATCTGTCTTTTTCCGTACTCGCTTAAGTAATGCTCTTGTATTTTACTTATGTTTTCATGTTCCATGATTACCTCTCTTTGTTTATTCTATTATCTTGTAATTTTATTGTTGATAAGTAAGTTTTTGTTGTCTATAATTATCTTCTAGGAGTCATAGTCCCTTGTCTATTGATTGATCCTCTTCTGGACCTAACAGCACCTCTAGATACATTCTGCTTCTGTGATAAGTTCTTTAATCCCCACACCAAAGCATCTAATGAATTGGGACTCTTAATACCATTCTTATTCTTCTCACCTGTAAATGTTACCATCTCAAACTCAAGCTGTGGGAATTGTTGTGTATGAATTACTTTACTTTGCTCATATAGAGCTACAATTTCTTCAGCTCTAGCCTTCTTTGATTTCCTTGCATGATATGATATTGTTTTGATTGTTTCTCTAATCTGATGTATGATTGTCTTCACCATGTCACCACCCTGATTGCTTTCATATACAATTCTATTAGCTTCCCATTTGTCATACATAGCAATTGATTTCTTAGACCATTCTAGAGGACTCATGATAGCTGATGCATCTTCAAGTACGTAGTAGATATCATCCTTCTTACCTATAGAGACTATCCCGCAAGCATCTGATTTGCTGGTTGAGGTGGTTGCAGGGTCTACCGATATCACAACTTCATCAAACTCTAAGTCTTCATGATATTTGTGAATGATCATATCTCTAGACCACACTGCTCCTTCTTCATCCTGCTTTAGTTGGCCTTCCCATTTCCAGAGGTATTTTGAAGGATTATTCTTCTTATCATGTTCCATCTCAACTCTTAATTCATCTGGAAAAAATGGATTATCCCAATAGTTCATCTCTATTACATCAGCATCATCTCTCTTATTTATTGTGAAGTTTTTGTATACATAATCTGTATCATACTCAGGATTGTAACTAATAAATAGCCTACAGCCTTTTGTACGGATAGTTGGGATCAAGTCATCCCATGCAGCTTCTGAGATCTCAGTTCCCTCATCTGCAAAAACCAGAGAAATTCCTTGTAATGATTTAAGTGATCCTTTTACACCATAAAATAAGAAATCAGCACCATTAACGCACTTCAATGTATTCTCTGTTATTATGAATTGATCCTCAACACCCATCATATGAATCACATCTTTTAAGATTTGTAGGGAGCTCTCAGATATTTTTGACTGGACTCCACGAACGCATAATATTCTACTATTAGGATGTGTCATAGCATAACCTATTACTAACCCTCCAGCCTGGAAAGATTTACCAGATCCTCTGCCTCCCTTCAAAATCACGTACTTTTTCATACTATTATACGCATCTAATAAAGGTTTAAATATGAAGAATTTGACTACGCCTACTAATAAATCCTTAGCTTTCTCATTAGGACTCATTAGGCACATCTGATGTAAATATGATTTTTATGGGTGTCTTTACTTCACCTGAATGTTCGACTTGCTGCTTGTCTGTAACTACATTGAGATACTTCAAAATCATCTCTACAGCTCTTAATTTGGTTGCATCTTGAGTATCTGGATCACTTATCAATTCTTCTAGAGATTTGATTGATTTATCAGCTAAATTGTATAGCTTATGCCCAATATGTGTTATTTGCACTGACTTTTTATCGTCTATATATTCTTTTATATTATCATCTATATTATCTATCGCAGTACTTCTACCTATTCCAAGTATTTCTGCAGATTCTTTTTGGTTCTTCCCACCATATACAAACAAATGGATATATCTTTTCATCCAGGTAGGATATTTCTCATCTGGATACTTCTCTTTGAGTTCCTTACCTATATTGTTGATCTCTTTTTTTATTATATCAGCTTCAATTGCTGATTTAGATTTGTCAAGCAAAACTTCCATAAAAACCTCTTTTTTTAGCATTTTATATATTTATCTTACGAATTTCAGCCTAAATAATAGATTTTTTGTGTATGTATTTGTTTTTTTATAGATTTATTTTTTATTTTATAGATTTGTTTTTTATTTTATAGATTTGTTTTTTATTTTGGGGTATAAAATAGACGTAAAAAAAGAGCCTTTGAATAAGACTCTTGTTATTTTGTTTGTTTTTTTTTAATGTTAATTTATAACTGTGAAAATCCTCGCTCTCCTTAAGTTTTAAGTTAAATCAATCTTTTCTATAATATTTTTAATTGTATCAAATGTCCATATTGCAAGAACCTTATTTAATGCATTTAAGACATCTTGTATTTTTAAATAATGCTCAAGTCTATCTAATTTATATTTAAAATCATAATCTCTTGGAGATAATCCAAACTGTTTCTTGCAAAAAGTGGCAGTCATACCTGAAACTCTAATATTAATTGCATCAACAATTTGAGGGTAATCAGGTCTTGGACCATAAAAATCAAACATCTTCTTTGTTGATTCTTTTAATATATCTCTTAGAACATCTTTATCTCTTTTATTCACATCCTTTCTGATAAGTTTTATCTGACTATTAACAGATTTAACCTCTTTTTCCATTAGATTGAAACTTGTTTGTACAAGATTAAATTCATTTACGAAATCCATATGCATAAGATTGAAGTCTGCTCTCGTTATAATAGCTGCACCAGAGTTTTTCATTTCAGCAACTCTTGAATAGACTTCCACCAACTCACTTCTAAACTTTTGACCAACTTTAGTGTGTATAAATGCAACAAACTTCATATAAGGTTTTAGCTTAATTGTATAATCTTTTTTATTATGTCCTCCGCTACCAATTGTTTTTTTTTGCTTAACCCTGGAGTTAAGTAAAACATCTTTGCTAATCTCTCCTTTTTCCATAGATCTTTCTAATGCTTCTTCAGCTTTTTGAAATGTTGAAAAACCTAAATCCTTATAAGTTTCTTGTAATGAAAACTCTTGATCCCAGTCTAAATTTCCAACTCTCTCTACCAATTCTTCTCTTCTAATCTTTGTAACATCATTCATGTTGACTCCTTTTTATTATGTCCTCCGCTACCAATTGTTTTTTTTTGCTTAACCCTGGAGTTAAGTAAAACATCTTTGCTAATCATTCATGTTGACTCCTTTTCATAATTAACTCCATATATAAGAAAGATGATGATAGCTTATTAAGATTGAAGGAGTTAATTAAAACCCTAACTTGCTATCATCATCTAATTGCTTTTGTTATTTTCTCCAAGGTTGTTGTTATTTCAATCCTAATTTAATGGATAGTTAAGTAAAGAGTTAACAAAATAAAACCTTAATGTCAAGTATTTAATGTTTCTTCAATCCTAATTTAATGGATAGTTAAGTAAAGAGAGACTCATTAGCGAGCATAGAAATTCAATTATTTTCCTGTTTCAATCCTAATTTAATGGATAGTTAAGTAAAGAGACCTTCTAAATCTTTTTGCTTAACCTTTAAGTTTTTCTTCAATCCTAATTTAATGGATAGTTAAGTAAAGAGACCTTCTAAATCTTTTTGCTTAACCTTTAAGTTTTTCTTCAATCCTAATTTAATGGATAGTTAAGTAAAGAGACCTTCTAAATCTTTTTGCTTAACCTTTAAGTTTTTCTTCAATCCTAATTTAATGGATAGTTAAATAACCTTCACAAATACATACCCAATTTCCAAACACTTTTTTTCCATCAATTCCTTTGTTGCATTCATAATAACTCCTTCTAATATAATTATAACCCTTTTTCCCAAACAAAACAACTTATTTACACTTTTTTTACAAATCCAACAAATTATCTTCTTCTCTAGTTAACTTTCCACTGCTTCTTAATTGTTCGGTCTTTATTTCTATTAACAATTGTACAGCTTCCTGTATTTCATCTAATTGCTTTTGTTGATCTTTTTGATTGAAAACAATCTTTAATATTGCTTTTAATATTGTTTTCAATTACTACTACTCCTTCTATATACACTGCATGTTTTACGACTTTTCTTCCTGAAGCTGTGTACTCTCTATAGTCACCATCCAATTTGTTATTCTTATAATTACATCTTTTTGTGATAGATTCATTTTTGTTATATAACAAATATTCTCCATCAAGTTTTCCATCTTTGTAGTTTAGAGTTTCTTTCAAGTCACCACCTCTTCCTCTAATTTCAAATAATCCCTGTATGTTTCCACTCTCATCTTCAAACCAATGCTCTGTATTACCTATCCCACTGTAAAATTGACTAAACTCTTCCATAATTAACTCCTTATATTAATAATAGCACTTTTCCAGAAAAAATCAACTTATTTCTTTAAATTCTTCTTCAAACATTCTTATTGCTCCATAGAGGTATTTGTGATGCACTGCAAATACTTCTAAGTCGATAGTACATATTGATATAATCCACATACCTTGATTTTCTTCATTTTTCTTCCTTATATATCTAATAATTCTTCTTGATTTCCAGTCAGCATACATTTTGCAGTCTGAGCTGGAGATAATATGTCATGACCTTTTGCAAATGCCAAGGCTATCTCTGAGAGCGTTATATAGGCTCCCTCATTGGTTTCTTCAGATCTTATGTGAATTCTCTTCTTACCAATAGAAATAAGCCTCAGTGGATCTCTATAGTGTGCAAACTTGATATACTTACCTTCGAGAGGTTTGCAGTAATCGTATATTAACTTTAGAAATTCATTATTCATATTATTCCTTATATATACCTGATTCTGTAACAGCTAAAACTGTTTTTGTTTTCTTGGATCCATTGATATCTGGATCATAGCTAACGTTACTTATGGTAACCTTTGCTTCTTCATTTGCTTCCATAATTACTCCTATTGTATTATTCCTTCTATATAACTTTATGATCTAGATTAATTATAGCACTTTTCTAGAAAAAAATCAATTGATAGTTAATAATTAATAATTAATAATTAATAAATTGATGATTTTAAGTTGGTTTAATTCTATACTCGAACTAAACAGTAGTATAGCATTATTATTAATAGAACAATGCTCAAGGATTTGTTAGTTTGGGAAAATTATAGTTGTATTGCTATTATAATGATAATACAAAGGAAAAGCGACTAAGAGAGTAATAAACAGTATTATTGTTATTCATTTGTATTAATATACAAAACTTTTCAAACTAACTTTTTTTATCAATTCTTATACACTTAGTTACTATATATATATATTATAAGTATATATATAGTATAATAGTATATAATAGTAGTACAGACCAAAAAACACTTTGAAAGTTCAAAACTAAGGATTTGATTTTTAAATTCCTTAGACACTGTTTTTGTCAACTCTAATACAATAACAATAGAGCAATTCCTTAGTCATTCTGTTATTCACTGTTTTGTTGTTATTTCAAAAAAAAAGCTAACATTAAAAACTTTGACTTTTGCTTTTTCATCATCATCTGTCATACTTACTCCTTTTCACAGCATAAATTAAAATATCTTCCATATAATACCTATTATCTATAATTTCACCTTTTTCATTGAAAAACTTGAAAACTCCATGTAACTTATTGTCTTTTCTATTTATTTCTGATTTCATTTTCCCATTTGAGTGATATGAGACCAGACAGCCTTCCAATATATCACCATCTGTATAGAAATATTCTGCACCTAATTGACCGTTTTCATAATAATACTTATATATACCGTCTAAATTTCCTTTCTTATTAAGGTTATAACTCATACTTAATTGACCATTATTATAATAATTTCTAACTTCTTTCATAATAACTCCTAATTGCGGAATAACACAACTAACCTGATGGCAAAGAAATTGTGTTGATGAAATTCTAAGGCTCCTGGTTTTTCTTCTGGAAGGGTGAAGCCTTAAGCGTAACCCTCTCCAGTATTATATTAGTTTATATAGTTCACCCATATACAGGCATACATGTTAACCCCTATATAGGGTTACATATCTAATTCATCTTTATTGTACATAATAATCTCTAACTTCTTTCATACTTACTCCTATTTATATCTTGCAGATTTCAACCCAATAGTTCTACTTTTATCAAAAAAAATCAACTTATTTATTTATTTATGCTATCTCTCTCAGATCCTGTTTCATGTTTTCCAAAATTTCTTTCAGTAATCTCTTTTCAAAATCATCATCTGGATCACTTAGATCATTAATCTGTCTTTTGGTCTCTTCTATTTTTTCACTAAGTTCTTCTATTTCAGAAGAGTTGTCAACTTTTTCTGGTTCAGGTTTGCAATAATTTGCCACTTCATTTATAATTTGTTCAGACATCATAAACACTGAGTTTTCTTCAGTTTTTATAGAATCTTCTAGGATTAGAATTGCTTGCTGAACAAAATAACCTGATAATTCATTACATCTTTCATAAGAGAATCTTAGCAATTCAATGCATTGAGATTCTCTTATATTATATATATCCATAAGTTTTGTTTTATATTTTTCTTCTATATAAGAGAAAGATTTCTCTTCCGTAAATTCATACCATGCTATATCTATTGATTCTTCTATTTTTTCCATTTTCTCTACTCTTAATGCTTTTTGATAAGCTTCATGCTTTCTAGATGCATATGGTTGAAACTTATTCCAAACATTAATTATCACCCATATCTGAGCCGAATGATTTCTCTCATAATCAGTTAGATTAATTATATTGGAATGTGTTTCTGGAGTATTGCCAACAAAAGATGACCAATATTTCATGTACATTTCTAACTCTTCTAGAAATTCAAATGCATTCATACTTGTTTTATCCGCAGTTTGAATTATATATTTTGCATTTACTTCTCTTCTATATAAGTCAAAGATTGAAGTTTCTAATGCAATTGATTCTTTATTTTCTAACGCTAAGTCCTTAGTTTCTAATGCAATTGATTCTTTAGTTTCTAATGCAATTGATTCTTTATTTTCTAACGCTAAGTCCTTAGTTTCTAATGCAATTGATTCTTTATTTTCTAACGCTAAGTCCTTAGTTTCTAATGCAATTGATTCTTGGTCTCCAGTTTCGTTAGAAACGTCTTTAGTTGTTGTAGTTTCTTCGTTACTACTACTACATGATCCTCTTGAATGATCCTCTTTATGTCTCTTTTTGGGTAAGCCTACAACCCTTTTTGGGTAAGCCTGCAACCCTTTTTGGGTAAGCTCACTTTCAAGCTCAACTTTTTGGGTAAGCTCACTTTCAAGCTCAACTTTTTGGGTAGGCTTATATTGAACTTTGAGATATGGCGAGTAACATATAGCGTACACTAATTTTCTTTGGTTATTCTCTTTTCTAATTGATTTAGTTCTTATGTATTTTCTCTTCTCTAATAATGCAATCGCATCAGTGACTTTATTTCTTTTGTATCCACCTATATCATCTGCAATAGTTTGTTGAGAAGGCCAACAATAACCCTTATTGCTTGCAGATCTACAAAGATATAGAAATGTTTTTAGTGCACATGGTGTTAGTTCTCTGTCAGATATTGCATCTATACCAACTGATGCAAATAATATGTTTGACTTCTCTTCTGTTTTCTTGATTTCTAAGCCTTGACTTACAAAGAAATCCTTAGCTTTCATTTCGTAATTAATCATTTTAATTCTCCTAATAATAATAGTAAAAGTAATAATGTATATTAGGATGTGTTTTTAAAAGGCTCTAGCTTTCACTAAAGCCTTATTTTATGTTTTTATTTAATCTTATGTATTTCTTTTGATCCATCTTTTAATATATATACCATATCACCATTGATACCTTCTGCACTTTCAAATAATATCGGATGTCCTTCCAATATCTCTTCTAAACTACCTGTATAATCATAAACCGAATCATCTGCATTAAGTATTCTATTAACTTCATCTATTTCTTCTTTTGTTAGATTTTTTCTAGTCTTAAAAATTTCATCAACTAGATGTTTGATGTAATTTCTACTTTGATCATAACTTGCATCATAATCCCCTATTTTTAAGCCGATATCAAGAAGATCATTATAGAAATCACTTCCCATAAAATCCAATCCTTCAATCTCCTTTAGTACATCCTCTAATTTCTCAATAATCTTTCTCTTTTTCTCTTCCATAATAATTCCTTCCTTTTGTTTTTTGCTTACGTTCAACCGTAAGTAAAGATTCTTTTGTTTTTGCGGTTGACCGCAAATAGTCTACAATTTTTTGTATAAAAAAAGACCCCAAAAGATTTCTACCACAAAATCTCTCAAGGTCCATAAGACGCTCGAGTCTTTAATTAGGGTGGTAATCAAAATTAAAGACTCGAAGTATATACATATAATTATGCTATTAATTGTTCAATTTTCTTAAAATTCTCAAATTATTTTCATAAATAAGAGAGGAATTACTTAACAAGCAACCCCTCTCAAAAGGAGTAATTAATGAATCAAGTATGATTAGTACCAGACATATATATCTTGCATATTTTTACTTAATAGTGTCACTTTTTTTTGTTATTTTTTGTTTTATTTTTATAATCTTCTTGATCGCCTACAAACCTATTATACAGCAATACAAAAAAGTCAAATTAAATCAAAAAAAGTGACACCTTTGACATTATTCTTGCAAGTTAATTGTAAGGAGTTATTATGAAAGAGATATTGGACACTATAATAGAAGAAACAAAAAAAGTAAACGCAATTACAGCAGAATATGAATTGCTAAAAAAACACATTAAAGATCCAAATTTGGACATTGTGAAAAAATATATTAAGGAGAAAGAAGAAAATGGAAAGTAAAGAAGAAACATTTAGAATTTCGGTAAACATGACAAAAGAAGAATGGAAAGAATTAAGAGCTGCAACTAAGAAGGCTGGCTTTACGATTAATGGTTTCTACACTAATTTGACAAAATTTGGTCTGGAATATTTGATTAGTCAAGGTGATTTGCAATCAAAGTTCAAAAAGTTTTCAGAGAAGTAAAAAACAGGAGTAAATTATGAGTTTGACAAGAATAGCACCAGTAAGAGAATTTAATGATTATTATATTACAGAGGATGGAAGAGTATATACTGAAAAGGGAAAAGAGATGAGAGAGATGACACAATCAAAGTGTGGTAATCCAAATCAAGAAAATAATCTCTATAACACAGTTGGATTATGGAAGAATTTGAAGGTTTCTAGGAAAAGAGTACACAGATTAGTCGCAGATGCATTTCTTTCTAATCCTGAAGAAAAACCAGTTGTAAACCATATTGATTTTAATAAGTTTAATAATCATGTTTCAAACCTGGAATGGTGTACGCATTCTGAAAACAATCAACATTATCATAATAGCATTAATAAGATTGAAGGTGAAATTCACAGAGATATAGGTTATCTGTGGAAGATTAGAGAAGATGGAAAATTAAGAGTTCTAACGGAGTCAGAATGCTCTGACAGAGGCTTAATTTTCCGTAGTAACGCTAAGGAGGATTCTGAAAGATTGCATCCAGAAGGGTCTGTATGGAGCAGAAAGAGAGGCTGGTGGACTAAGATTGATGGTAAGATAAGCATAATTAATAAGAGAAATTATAAAAATTATGGAATTGGTGAGTAATATGGATGAATTAAGAACGATCAGAGTTAGTTTGCAAATTCAAGATTCTGAATGGAAGGAGTTGAACAATCTCATGAAAAGTAGAGGGCATGATATAACGAATTTCTTCACTTCATTAACATTGTTTGGAATTTCATATCTCAAAAGTGAAAGCCCTTTGACGGAGAAAATAATAGAGTTTGCTGAAAATAAGGAGTTATAAGTATGAAGGAAATAAAAGACTTTCACAATCACATAGTATTGAATCTTGAGTATATAGAGAATAATCACATGAAGATGTTAGTAGCAGATCATACAAAATGTTGTGTCTTCAATTCTTTTGTTCCTTTGGATACAAAAATAGAATTATTAGAGATGCAGTTGTATGCAGACATTAAGCCTAGAGATTTCAAGTTGGCAATAATAGAAGGTGAAAATCATTATAATATATCAGTATCATATGATTATGTTGGAGCTGCAAAAAGATTATTATTGGAGGATAAGTAATGCAAGAAATATTTAGGAACGATTTTATTCAAATCCTATATGATGCACTAACAGACAAGGTGAGTATAGGATTTTATGGCAAAAATTTGACTGAGTTTGAAAAGCTCGTAGTGTCAAAAATTATTAAGGAGAAGAAATGATAGTTTTGAAAATATATAGCATGGTGTTGCTGTCAATAATGATAGTATTTTCGTTGGTAGGATCTTTAAAATCTGGCAAAGATGGGGTGTATAATATTATATCTGTGTTCCTAATAACCCCAATATTACTTAATATAATATTTGGGAGTTGATATGAATAGCAAAGAGAAATCTAAGTATAGAAGTTCATCAAAATGGAAGAATTGGAGAAAATATATAATTCACAAAAGGGATTATACTTGCGAAATTTCAGGATTCAGAAGAAAAAAAGGATTACAGGTTCATCATTTTGATGATTCTAATTACAAAGATCTGAAGGAAAACAAGTTTGCAATATTAACTGCTGCTGAACACAAACTTATAGAGAGATTGTTGAGCAGGAAAAGTATAGATATTGATTTGTATTGTGAAAATTTGAAAAAAGTTTTTCTGAATAGTATGAAATATAGAAAAAAAAATAATGTTGATGATGATGCTATAAATGAAGGAGTTTAAGTTGTATTTTGATGAGAAAAAGAATAATAAAAAAATAAGAATATATCTTGAAAACATAGATGATCCTTCCTACAAGTACTTGAGAGATGAAATATTAAGAGATGCAAGAGAAATTGTCAAAGGTGTTATACACACACACAGATTAACAAGGTTTGAGCCATTTGAAGACCTATTTCAAGAAGGCATTATAGCCTGCATGAAATCCATAAAGGGTTTTAATCCTAATTTTGTGACATCAAAAGGTGAAAAAGTGAAATTGTTTAGCTATTTTAGTCTTGTTTCGAAGAAAAGTATGGTTGCGTACACCTTCAAAACCAAAAATCATAGACAAAAAAATATAGGTATTGAGGATTACAAAGTTGGTAGCTGTGATCTTGAAGACAATATTCACATAGAAGAAATAATTAATATGATTAATAAAATAGTCTATCCTCACAAGAAACATAGAAAAATTCTAATTATTTTAACTAAAATTATAAGAGAGAATCCAGAGTTTTTTGATAAGAAATTCTTTCGAGATGAATGCAGAAGATTACACATATCAGATTTCAAGAGACATAGCTTCTTAAGGTTTCTGAAAAATAATAAAAAACTTGTTGACTTTTCTATCTAGAAAGGTTATATATATATTAATGATGACACTCCTGTTATTATTATTATTAAAAATTACTTAAAAGTCTGGAAATGCTTCTCCAGGCTTTTTCTATTTGAATCCTGCAACACCAACTGGTGACTCTTCATCTAATATTTTGATTAATTGAGAAAATAAAACTGTCAAAATATTAGACTGAAGTCCTATTTGGCCTATCTTGATTCTATTTTTATTTTTGGATATCAATATACTATTAATATCATCTATATTCGTTGCTAATTCTGTCAATAATTCATCTCTACTCATAATAATATTATTTCTCCTTACTATTGTTGTATATGTAGGATTTTGCTGTTGATGATCCTATGTACAGCATTGATATTACTCCATACCAACCGATGATTTCAGGAGTTAGAGTTTTTGTAATAATTATAGATGCAACAACCAACATAGTCCAAATCACAAATACAAAAAACCTTCTACTTTTTAATTTATCTAATATTTTCATAATTAATCCTTAATTAGAGAATATATCAACACACCTTCTATTATTGTAATTAGACTAATTGTCATTGTGGACCCTATTAATAGATTCCTCTGAAATTGAATATTGTTCAATTGATTGCTTAATTTTTTTGATTGCTTCGATAATATCGTCAATTGTCGAAATATCTTTTGATAATCCGATTGAGATTTCTCCAACAACTTTTTCTGCTGAGTTGCCTCGTCTGATGCTATCCTCAAGTTTGAGTTTAATCTTGATATTGAGCTCTTTAATTTCGACATTTCTTTCTTTTTGTTCAGCAATTGATTTTTCAAGGAGAATAATTGAATTTCTATGCTCGCTAATGAGTCTATCACTTGATCTTTTTTGAAAGAAAAGGATTCCATTGAGTGTAATTGAAATGAAAATAAAAGCAATGAGAATACCAATAATAATTTTTTCCAATAACATAACATTCAAACTCCTTTATAATTTTTTGTAGAATATATGACGCTCTACACCATTTGATGCATAATCACCCTGCAAACTATCATATAGCAATTCGTAATTAAAATCAAACAAAACAAAATGGGTCTTATATTTCGTATCCATCTCTTTTTGAGCAATAATATAAGTTGGATATTTGTCTTTTTCATCAACCCAGTTCCAGTAATTAATTTCACCTTTTTTCTCAACACCAATCTGTTTAATTCTACCAATTTTTAATAGTGATTTTATTATGTCATCTGGTTTCAATATCCTACAATACTGATCCAAATAACCCTTGTGAATAAAAAGATCGTACAAATCATTGACATCATCTGCGGAAAAATCAACTCTGTTTTCTAATTCAACTATTCTAAGAATTGCCAAATAATAGCATCCGCTCTCAATTATATATCTATTTAATTTTTTGTTATTTTGGTATATCATAGGACCAACTGCAATATATTTGTAATCAAACTCGCAAGAGCCACTGTACCACCAATTTTTCCAATCCATTTTGCTAGTTTTAGCTCGCTTTCAATAATTGTTAATCTAGTTGAAGTTTTCAAATCTGTATCATTTTTGTCACATTTCATAATGTCTATCACATCCCACAATTTTGTATTCATAACATCAAATTTATCCTCTAACCGTTCTAGAAATTTCAATATTACCGTATCATCTTCCATTTTCTAACTCCTTCCAAAATAGCGGCTATTACACCGCTCTGTATTTTTTTAAATAGCCGCATAATTAATTAGTGATACTTGAAGATCACTTCCAATTGTTGTAGCTACATTCGTAATTGTTTTCAAACCACTTCCATTATATCTGTGCAAAATAAAATTTGTGGAATTTCTCTTAATCATACTTATATCGAATAATCCAAAGTGCCCAAGTGTTGATGTTATTCCATTCAAAATAATGTTTGCTTCCAAAACTGAAAAAACTTCACTTTGTGGAGTTGTAGATGGAAACTCAAAATATTTAAATCTATTTGTAATATTTATTTGATTATTGCCACCTATTACATTTGTGGATGTATTACTACCTATTATAACAGAATTAGGAGTACTTGCATCAGTATCATTACCTATTGCCACAGAGTTGACTCCTGTATTGGTTCCAAATTTTCTACCAATTTGTATAGCATATAATCCATTCGTTTGCTTATAAATGTCTCCACTATAAGTAGCA
>Ga0208905_1000201_pt1 | contig 29742 bp, 28 predicted proteins | sample AntAceMetag02UKS_FD_184776 | JGI IMG/M metagenome (GOLD analysis project Ga0208905, IMG submission 184776) | Saline lake microbial communities from Ace Lake, Antarctica - Antarctic Ace Lake Metagenome 02UKS (SPAdes) (version 2) | ecosystem: Environmental > Aquatic > Non-marine Saline and... | reverse complement strand
TGATGCACCGCACCTGTTGTTTGCCCATATCCCCAAAGATAATCCTGGTGCATTAACCGATGCCATCATCGCTCTCACGTATTTCGATGTTGCTGCCCCGTCATTTGGTATCGGCACCTGCTGGGCCGGCTTCGTTTCAATGGCTGCCATGTATTATAAGCCGCTTCAGAAGGAACTGGGTCTGCCAGACGATCGCACGTGTGCCTATGCAATGATGGTTGGTCATCCGAAGTACAAAACCTACGGGCTTCCCCGGCGCAACCCATTGCAGGTAACGTGGCGATAAAACTGACCGGACAGGGACACGACGACACCATGATTGACACTCATAGTTACACCACTATTAATAGTGCACAATCATGGACGATAGATATTCGTCCGGATTAAAAAAAAGTTGGTCAGACCGGGAGAACCCGGCGTCCATGGATTTCGTTGATAACCGCTGCAACACCCATATAGAGGGCGAGGGCACCCGCTACGATGCCAGTTACACCGGCAAGAGTATGGATCACCAGATCACCGGTCAGGTTTGCAGCTACAAGGAGCACCACTAAGAGAACGACAGCTCCGAGAGTGACCTGCAGAAGCCGATTCATCTTCAAACTGCAAATGAAAAGCCCAATGATTAAAAGACCCCATACGGATAGGAATGCCGCGAGATCCACGGCGGTTGGTGCCGCGGTAAGACCGAGCGCTGGCAGCACCAGAATAGAGCCAAAGGATATCCAGAAGAGTCCAAAACTTCCAAAGGTAACCATCCCAAAGGTGTTGTTCTTCTTCCATTCCATAATGCCAACGATAAGCTGAGCGAGTCCACCATAAAAGAACGCCATTGCAACGATGGGGCTTGAGAGCCCGGTTATTCCGGCATTGTGGATACTGAGCAAAATCGTCGTCATCCCAAAGGCACAGAGTCCAAGTGGTGCGGGGTTTGCAGTGTTATCTATCAGGAACAGATTGTTCCTGCTCTTTTCTTCAATTTTGTCCATATAATCCTCATGTTTTCTGAGATCTGGTGCATATAGATTTGAATTGGTTACTCATTTTGTCCCCAATGCACCATGTCAATAACTATTGTGGTGCACAATATTAAATAATTTCTACCAAAATCTGCTTTTTTAAAAAAATGTGCACCACTTTTTGTATGATTGTGTATGTTTTACACCAAAGCCCCGATGACTTATCTAGCAATAATCTTAATACATAAAATAATTTGATATAATTTCATCATTACATCTGACAAAATATCTCAGCATTTCATCAAAGTATCAAATATGAATGAAAACCTATTCTTTAAAAAGAAATGATCACTGTTTATTGTGCTGCCTGCGGAAGAAAACTTTTCCGCTATCAAAAGATTGGAAAAGGACGATTACTACATTCATGGAAAACACGTATCTCAACAGATAACACTGTCAGAAATGGGCAGGATGTTTATTGTCCATGCGGTCAGCACATTGGCATAGAGGAGACCAAGTGGATCAATATGCACGGTGGATCTTTTTACGTGAAAGGTTCAGCACTAAAAAAATAAAAATTTGGGCAGAATAGGGGAAGAGTCATATTATTTTTGAGTGACCTTCCCGTTCTCCAGATACGAATGGATCCTGTCGCTGACATTCGTTCTCAGGTTTTCGTAAAAGATGGCATAGTCATACATGTGGTAAACACCCCTGGGGAATGTAACACTTGTCGCAGGTAGTTCTTCAGAATTGGATATATCCGTGATTACCAACGCATTGTTTACTACCTGAGCTGCCGCAAAATTTGGGTACCTGTCCGGGATTTCGGGATGGTCGTGTTTGAAGAATGCTGCTTCGATATTAAAAGTTGCAGGTGCAAATGAAGTATCGGTTTTCCAAGTTAGCGGGTTTACCACAAACGTTCCGGGAATCACCGTCGGGGCCTCTCTCTCCTTACCTTCTTCATCAGAGATGGTATTATATGCGATAAAACAACCCGTATCAGTCGCATTTTCACAGATTTTCATCAGTGGATTTAGATCCAGATCGGACTCTGTAACTGAATACCCAATCACATACGCCGCCACCAGTCTCTGCAATGATTCAGGATCACCGGTCAGAAGTTCTCCTGCCTTTGATAGCTCTACGACCCGGACCGAACCCTGACTGTGAGCAGCCAGAATAATCGGCCTCTCTCCTTTATTGAAATGTTTCAGGAAATAGTCAAATGCCAGAATGAGATCCCGCTGGCCCAGATTAAATATTGGTTTCGCATCGGTCAGCATCTGGGGATTAATTTTAACATTGTTCTGCCGGTAAAACGGTGCGTAAATATTTGCCTGTCCGTCAAATATGCTGGCCTGTTCAACTAGCGTCCAGTTTGCTTTCTCACGTAACGTCGGATCGCTGATATCCATTAAATACGTCGAATTATCAGAGAGAATAGTGGGATATACCCAAAAAACATCAACCGGCTGCTCTTCAGTGCTAAAATATACGGGCATGGTAAGCCAGCTATCGGCGTTTGTATAATCCGGAGCATCCGGTACATCCGTATCAGGATTAAAAGGGGGTAATGTTACCGGGATTCCTAATTCCTGTCCCCGCACGTCTTCCAGTGGAAGTGTATTTTCGTCTTGCTGAGTGGATTTTTTCATTGTAACTCCGGCACATTGAATCTTTTTACGAATCGTATACTCAGAAAAATTATGAAAATAAAATCTCTCAATCCTCTACGCTTTAAAATCATAATCCATCTATCCGTTCAAAGAGAATTATTATTTTGCATTTATTTCTGATTGCTGAAACGGAAAAACAGAGACTATCGATAAATTCTATGCTGAATCTGACTTGGATATACCAAAAATGATCGAAACATGTTGTATGACATGTGTATACCCTGAATAGTAACAACGTACATTTTAAAAGAGACGCAATCCACAGGCGTTTCTGCCACGCATTACCGGGTAAACAGACTATTCAACGCTTCTGGTTTCCTACCGCGGTTTTATTATCAAAAAGGATAATATATCAATTAATGGATATCAGATTATCCGTTCGTATGAAATTTTTTATCGCGGCCTTAATCGTTCTGTTTACCTGCATGGTCATTCCAGGATGTATTATTCAGCCGCCTCTCTCAAAGGAACCTCCCTCAATACAATCTTCTCCGGTGCGGGAGGGCACCATAAATGTACCGGGTGGCAAGGTGTGGTACCGGATCGTGGGTGCAGATCGGCCCGACATTCCACTTCTTGTTCTTCATGGCGGCCCGGGAGCATGCCATGACTATCTGGAACCGCTTGAGGCACTTGGCGATGAACGGCCGGTGATATTCTATGATCAGCTTGGTTGCGGCAAATCGGATCATCCTGATAATAATTCTCTCTGGACAACCAAACGGTTCGTTGAAGAACTTGAACAGGTTCGGACGGCACTGGCTCCAGGCAAGGTTCATATTCTCGGGAGTTCCTGGGGAACGATGCTTACCTCAGAATATATGATCACGAAAAATCCTGCGGGAGTGGTTAGCCTTATTATGTCCGGTCCCTGTCTCTCAGCGAAGCGATGGGAAGCGGACCAGCGCCAGTATCTCGATGAATTACCGGATGAGGAGAATGCCGTTATCCTTGCATGCGAACAGACGGGAAATTTCAGTTCACCGGAATATCAGGATGCTATGATGCACTACTATCACCGGTATGTATGCCGTCTTGACCCATGGCCGGATTGCCTTATCCGGACATTTGAAAATATGGGAGTGGTCGTCTATAATCAGATGTGGGGACCAAGCGAGTTTACCATAACCGGAACACTAAAAAATTTCGACAGGAGTAGCGATCTTCAGGAGATTGGTGTGCCGGTCCTGTTCACCTGCGGACGATATGATGAAGCAACACCAGAAACGACTGCCTATTATCAGAGTATGATTCCGGGCTCGGAACTCATTATATTTGAGGATGCGTCACATATGCATCATATTGAGAAGACTGATAAGTACCTTACAGCCGTTCGCGATTTCATGAAACGTTCAGAAGATGGCCATATGAACGGGTGACGATATCGGATGATGAAAACAATACATTCATGAAATCATAGATACCTGTCAACAGACTAACTCTGAATAAAATTCAGACTATTTACGACACAATATGTCAAAAATCCGGACATATCTGGATTTTTTAAAAAGTTATCAGGTATTGATCAGAAAACACTAACCTCTGAAAATCATAGAGATAAGAAAGAACCAGTATGACAATGAGCGAACAATATGACAGACAGATCCTCCTGTTCGGAGAAGAGGCACAACAGTGTCATTCTGAGTCAAAAGTCTTCATAGCCGGAACGGGAGGACTTGGAAGCCCCGTCTCAATCTATCTTGCCATTGCCGGCATCGGAACCATCATCATCGCGGACTGTGACACTGTTTCACTCTCAAATCTCAACAGGCAGTTCCTTCATACCGATGCCAACATCGGCCGGAAAAAGGTTGATTCAGCAAGATCAACTCTGGAACAGCTCAATACAGAGATTGAGATCATCACGTACTCAGAATCGATTTCTGAAGAAAATATCGGCGATATGACGGCGGACTGCACCCTGACTATCGACTGCCTCGATAATTTTAAAACCAGATTCATCCTGAACCAAACAGCCCTTGAAAAGAAGATACCCCTAATCCACGGTGCGGTTACCGGACGGGACGGGCAGACGACGACCATACTACCCAGAAAGACCCCCTGTCTTGCCTGCCTATTTCCAAATCCCCCTCCTAGGGAACTATCATTTCCAATCGTCGGGACGACCGCTGGGGTCATTGGCTCAATGCAGGCAAACGAAGCAATCCGGATACTTACCGGAAATGGTGCTACAATGGCTGACAAACTCCTCATATGGGATGGCAGGTCATCTTCTCTCGATGAAATGGCCATCGAACGGAATGAAAGCTGCCCTGTTTGCTCAGCAATCAAACAATAATCTATCAAAAACCAGGCAATAATCAAATATTAATCACCGGAGCCCATCAATGATATCAACAGACATTACCTTCTTTGCACGGTTTAAAGAGACCTTTGGGAGCAACCGGACCATTGAATATAATGATACCGAACAGCTCTCTTTAAAAGAAGCTCTTATCAGACTTTGCCGGGAAACAGAAGGCGGATATGAAGTTCTCTTCGATGACGACCGGGAACTTCTGGAGAGTGTTCTTATCATGCACAATACAAAAAGAGTTCCGACAGAAGAGGCAGATACCCTTCTTCTCAAAGACGGAGACAGCATCGTTTTGTATCCACCCGTATCAGGAGGATAATAGATGGGATTTATTGCTATAACCAGAGAAGATATTGACGTTGCACAGCTCCTGAAAAATGCTAAAAACCCGCAGACCGGCGGCATCGTGATATTTGTAGGCACGGTACGGGACGATGGGATTGAGGCAATGGAATTTGAATCCTTCGACGAAGTTGCCATAAAAGACCTGGAGACCATTGCAGAACAGGCAACGGAGCAATTCTCCCTCAACTCAGTCGATATCATTCACCGAAACGGCCTTCTCAAGGTTGAAGATACGATTCTCGTCATTGTTGTGGGTGCCGTGCACCGTCCCGAAGCGTTTGAGGGCTGTCGCTTTATTTTAGAAGAGATAAAACGTTATATACCCATTTGGAAGAAAGATATCCATACCAGGGGGGAAGAACACTGGCATCACTGACACTCAAAGCCTGTAAGAAAACCTATACGAAAGAGACGCACCGGGCCGTTTCACCGGAAGAGACCCTTAAGCGGGTCGAACCGGTGGCAAGAAGCTGTGGGATTACCCGGGTCGCTAACATCACCGGCCTTGACCGGCTTAACATCCCGGTCTTCTCCTGTATCCGGCCCGGTGCAGCGGATGGTGCCATCTCGGTCTATAACGGAAAAGGTGCAACACCGATAGCGGCACGGGTCTCTGCCATTATGGAAGGTATCGAACGGTATTCCGCCGAGATCAATGAACGGGAACTAATACACGAAAGATTTTCCTCGCTTGGAGAAGCCCGTGGCGTCAATCCGAAGGATCTCATTCTGCCACGGGATATTGACCCGGATACCCTCATTCCATGGCACCGGGGCTTTGATATTATTAATGAAGAGGACGTCTACGTTCCCGCCCATGCGGTATTCCACCCGGTGCCTCATGGGACCGTGCGATTCATAAGAACCAGTACGAACGGGATTGCATCCGGCAATACGCTGGAAGAAGCGGTTTCCCACGCCCTTTCTGAAGTTGTCGAGCGTGATGCCTGGTCACTTGTTGAAGCTTCAGGCAATGCCGGGCCGGTTCTTGAAAATATTAATCACCCACAGCTGAATGCCATGATTGAGGCTTTTTCAGAGAATGAGGTGGATCTGTTGATACGTGATATCACGAGTGACAACGGCGTTCCGACCATCGCCGCCGTTGCAGATGATGTGAGACTCAAAGACCCCTCACTTCTCTGCATCGGGATGGGGACGCATGTATCGCCGGTTATTGCAGCGATGCGGGCGATTACTGAGGTAGCCCAAAGCCGGGCAACGCAGATTCACGGTGCCAGAGAGAACACTACCGAGGCTAATTTCAGAAAGCAGATTGGCTACGACCGGACCAAGCGGCTGAATAAAAAATGGTTTGACACGACCGAATCAAAGGATATTTCTGAGATCGACGAGTTTATTTCCGATGATTTCCTGACAGATATTCACTACATCCGGGAAAAATTACAGGCCTGTGGTGTTGACCGGATTATTGTAAACGATCTCACGATGCCGGATGTGGGTGTGCCAGTCGTCCGTGTCACCGTCCCCGGACTTGAAACGTTTGCCATGGACCAGGACCGTGCAGGAGAACGATGTCATAATGCCAGACGTAATCGTGTATCCCGGGCCAAGCCTCGCCAGAGATAAGGCGGAAGCAATCCTTCCCTCATCCGTTGCCGATTACTGGCCGCCGGTCAGAAGAAGAGACCTTGAAACAGCGGTTCAGGAAAAACCAACCATTCTCTGCATCATTGACGGACTTTTTTTTCAGGACTGTTCAGTAGGTCATCGTGAAATTATAAAACTCCTGAATGCCGGCACCGAGGTGTATGGTTCATCAAGCATGGGTGCCCTTCGTGCCTGCGAGCTTGAACCGTTTGGCATGAAAGGGATTGGCAGGATTTATTCAATGTATTTGGACGGAATCGTTGAATCCGATGACGAGGTGGCACTTGCCTGCGACCCGTTCACGAATGAGGCAATCTCAGATGCCCTCATGGATATAAGAGTTATTTTTGAGAGAACCGTTGAAGAGGGAATTCTCTCTGAACATGACCGGGAACTCCTGATAAAAACGGCCTCAGCACTGTATTATCCGAAGAGAACGTATAGAAAAGTCCTGAAGGAGGCTAGGGGAACCATTCCCGAAGAGACGCTGGAGAAACTCTCTATATACCTTAAAGAGCATCCATTTTCACAGAAGGAGGAAGATGCAAAGGAGCTTTTGCGGGTTGTTGCAGAGAGGGTCACTACAGTATAATATGCTCCTTCTTTTTCCCCTTCTTCTGATTTTGTGATTGGTGAATCCAAAATATTCAATGACAATTATTGAAAATAATGTTAGTCATCCTCGTCCTTGTCCCCATGGCATCTTTCATTGTTAGGGTTTAATTGGTCAGAATGATTATCCATCGCTGCATGATAGGCATCGTTATTCGAGTTCATTGAATTCGACCGGTCGTCATTTGAACTGTGACCGCCACCGCCGCCTTTTCCCATCGTTATCACCTCCTTTATGGTTATAGTTGAGAATAGCACAGGATTATAAATTAAGTTATGCTTTATATTTCGTTAAGTTAATTTAATTTGATTTATGCGATTGGTTTGGGATCTCATTGCTGCACGAACCTCCCCATCCACTCCTTATATACCCACAGTCTCTCAAGATAGGGTTTCATATCAGTCATTCTCATAAGCGGATCCTCATTCTCTCCCACATCATTCTCAAGAATAATACGATACTCGGCAAGCCGAGAGGCAAGGTCAACCATTGGAGCCAGCAGATGGTCATCCGGACTGAACAGATCACTGTGCCCTCCAGATCCTTCATGACCGGAATTCATGCCGATATCCTTCAGAATCGTATAGCTTTGGAACTTTCCGGGTGCTTGACGGGAGAAGAGGCGGTCGATAAAACCTTCATGCAGGGAGCGTTTTCCCGCCATGCTGCCGGTTTTGCAGGACGACCCACGCCATATGATGAAAAGGCAGCCGAACGGTTCCTGGTGCGAAAAAAAACAGATATAGAAAGATCCGGAGAGCTTCTGATGATTAGCAAAAATATGCTGAAGGATGAACTCTAACACCTGACTGAACCTTCCCGGATTCACAAAACTATATTGCATCCACAATAAAACAATAAACCATGAATATATTGGGCATCAGCGGGAGTCCGAGAAAAGGCGGAAATACCGATATACTACTCAAAGAGATCCTTCGCGGAGTCCGAAATGCCGGTATTGAAACAACAGCACTTTTTCTTCGGGACTATGCAATCACTCCCTGTATTGGTTGTGAAAAATGCCGCAACTATCTCACCTGTACCCAGTTCAATGACGGCATGAGCCTCATATATCCATTGATAGAAGACGCTGAAATCATCATTGTTGGCTCACCGGTGTATAACTACAACGTAACCAGTCAGATGAAAGCCTTCATCGACCGGTTATATCCCTATTACGAATTTTCTGACGACCGCCCCCGGAAATATCGTTCATATCTTGCAGACAAAAATCGTAAAGCTCTTTTCTTTTCGGTAGCTGAACAGACAGATCCACAGGAGGAAGGATTTGCACTGGAAGCCATGTCACGACCTCTGGAAGCACTGGGGTATCAGACGCTGGAAAAAATACCATTCAGAGGATTTTTTGATAAAAGTGCAGTAAAGCAGGATGAATCCGTTCTTCTGAAAGCTTACGAAATTGGGCAGACCCTGGTGAACACATCAGGAAAAAACTAACAAATCATCACCATTTTTTGGCCATATTCCATTTTTGAATCTCAGCGATCAGATTATTTAATGTTTGTTCCCACCAACCTATCTCTTATCAGGAGGAGAAAAACCCATGAAACTAAGGTATAGCATTCTGTGTCTGTTGATTGCGTTTCTTATCTGTACGGTTCCCGCTGCCGCCGTATTGCAGGAAACTGCCGTTACCGGGGTGGTTGGAGACGTTCGCCCGGTAGATGACCGCATTAACTTCAGCGCCTATGCAACCATCGGTCTGGACTATGGAGACGGTACAGTAGCACCTAAAACAGTCTATACGGCGATTGAACCGCCGGCAGAACTCTCATTTGTCCCGCCAAACCCGGCGGCTTATGACCTCGTTACCGCCGGAGAAACTGCCGCTGTAACAATGCTTGGAGGCTTAGACGGGACCTGTATCGCTATTGCACGAATACAGGAAACAACTGACGGCGAAGTGGTCATCACCGATCTCGCAGGCGACCCCAACGCCCTGCCCAATAAACTGGTCGGAGATTACAGCGTAACCTATGAAGCCGAACCGGACTGTGATCTCTGTGAGGGCACCATAGCCCCGGCACTCTGGGTGAATGTCACGCTCCACTCAGAGGGCATGGATATCTTTACCCAGCGCCTTTTACCCGGAGAATACTTCACTTACAACGGGCGAAACGACGGTTCAGCTGTTACGGTGACGTTTATTGCCGGTGAAGCATTTGCCAGTTCCTGCCCGGAATGTTCGGTTATGGCCGGCCCACAGGCCATCTCGACCTTCGTCATTGAGGTTACCCCGCCCATTGGCATGGAACTTATGGACGCAACGCTCATTGAATCGGCAACCACACCAACGAAAGTCCCGACACCGTCTACGACCTCAAATACTCAGCCCACTCCTGGATTTCTGAGCGTGACCGTGGTCGCAGGACTTATCGGAGCGTTGCTGATTCTGCGGCGAACCTGATTTTTCCAGAAATACGTTTTCTTTTTTGCAGATTACCGGACGGGATAACTGTCGGCGTTACGTATTCCCTCAGTGGTTTTCTCTATTTCCTCAATTTGCCACTTCACTCAAATCCCTCATATTGTGGAGGAATAGAATTTGACAGTTCCAGGTATTTGTAAAAGTATCTCCCTAAAACTCTTCACTTTGGGCTTGAATTTCAGACGATACTGTCATTCTGACAATAGAACTTGCATTTTTCCCACAAATATAACGCAACTGTCAAATTCAAATCAGCACATAAAATCACGCCCCCAGACTGGCGGTCGTCAGCGCAGGTATTCGACATTTTAGAGCCGGTTCAAGCGAAAAGGATATTTTTGTTTTCCTTTGCTCTTAAAAACGGTATGCGAACAGGAATGAATTTGTCCATTACTAATGATCATTACACTCCATCATTAATGATCATAATTTTCCATTACTAATGGATACTTTATTAACGCATCAGTGCATAAAAAACATACGAATGCTCCTGAAAGATGATCTTCTGAGAATTATCAGATCTCAGAGAGAAAATCTCGTATCCCACCCATCGGGAATTATCAGAGAGAATCTTCACAACGTCAGAATAATTGAAAATTTTGCACTTGTTATTTCAGGCATTAGGCGCTGTGGAAAGAGTACCCTTCTCCTCCAGTCGATGAAAACAAAGGAGCATAGCAACTATGTCAACTTTGAAGATCCACGACTTAAAGAATTTGAAATCGAGGATTTCGAGTTACTTGAAGAGGTTTTTGAACAGGATTTTGGCAAATGTGACCTCTTTTATTTTGATGAGATCCAAAATCTTAAAGGATGGGAATCCTACGTCAGATATCTTCTGGAAAGAAAGAAAAACGTAATTCTTACCGGTTCGAACGCTTCATTGTTAAGCAGAGAACTGGGAACAAAACTTACCGGAAGGTACCTCAAAATAGAGCTGTTTCCCTTTTCATTCCGGGAATTTCTTATCTTCAGGGATCTTGAAGAATCTGAAGACTCGTTTCGGGACTACCTTGTAACCGGAGGATTTCCAGAGTATGTGAAGACCGGCATTGATGAAATACTCCAGACACTTCTTCTGGATATTATCGCACGGGATATTGTAGTCCGGCACGGTATCAGAAATCCAAAACTGATCACTGAAATGGCCGTTTATCTTCTTAGAAATGTGGCCAGAGAGTATACCTGTTCATCGCTCACAAAGATTTTTCCCTCACTGGGATCGGTTACAACCGCAGTATCCTATCTGGGATATCTTGAAGACAGTTATATCCTCTTTAGCCTGTCAAGATTCAGTTATTCCCTGAAAAGCCAACAGATAAATCCCAAAAAAATTTATGCCATCGATAATGGTTTTCTTCGTGCGAATTCCATCGGTTTTTCTGAGGATTATGGGCGACTTCTTGAAAATTATGTCTTTCTTGAACTTCGGAGACGATATCGTGAGCTGTTCTATTTCAGAGAGCAGGGAGAATGTGATTTCCTAGTTAAAGATAAAACGGTTATTGTGTCAGCACTCCAGGTCTGTTATCATCTCAACAGCCGAAATCAGAAGAGGGAAATAAACGGTCTTCTTGAGGCGATGAATAAATGTAATCTGGATACGGGATATATTCTGACGTTCTCTCAGGAGGAGGAGATTACCATAGGAAACAAAAGGATTGTTGTCCGTCCGGCATGGAAATTTGATTATGATGCTGTCAGAGTGGGGTGAATATCCTGCTTAAAAGATAAAAAACTGAGATTCTTCCGGTGTGGACGCAGATACTCCGGTATTATGCGCCATACCTATTCATGAGCTTGTCCGGCCAACAGACCCGTCGGGAGAAATGTTAATGCACGAAAAATACAATCTATAGATAAAGAGGAGTTTTTAAGAATGAGAGATACCGGGGAACTTGTTTTACACGCACTCGAACGGCTCCGCACAATCGAAGGCTTTGACAGGGTCCGGTTTATTATCCTCTTTGGTTCTGTTGCCGAAGAACGGGCGCGGGAAACTTCCGATCTCGACCTCTGTCTTTTCTATGATGACAGTTCTGAAAAAGCCGGACAGTTCCGGCTAAGAGCGCTCTCTCTTCTCTGTGATGACCGGTATGACATTCAGATATTTTTGAATCTGCCACTCTATGTTCGGATGGAGGTCCTGAAAGGGCGTGTCGTCTACTGTCCTGATGAGCAGTTCCTATACGATGTTGCACTCGATACTATCCGGGAATTTGACGATTATAAGCACCGTTTATATGATTATCTTGGAACCAGGGTGATAGCATGAGAGCAACTATCAGGAGCACGATCATCCGGATCAAACTTCAGGAGATGACAGAGAGTGTTGAGTTGGTCCAGGAACATTTGCCGGAATCTGCAGACACCTTTCATCGTCTGGGTCTGGTAAAGGATGGTATCTATAAGAGAACGGAATATGCTATTGAAAACGTCTTTGACATCTGTGCTATCCTCAATAGTGATCTCCATCTGGGCATCCCCGGTACCGATGACGATCTCCCTGAACAACTCATGGAATACGGCGTGTTTGGTCCTGAGATACGGGGGAAAATAAAGACGATGAAAGGGTTCCGTAATATTGTGGTACATCGCTACGGGAAGATAGACGATACGCTCACCTTCTCGATATTACAGGAACACATGGGTGATTTTGCCCAATTCCGACAGGCGATTGAGGAGTTTCTGGAATCCTTTGAGAGGAATCAGATCTCCTGAAACAGGAAAACCGGCTGGAAAATGAGTTCGTTCAGACAAATGAGTTTTTCCGTGTCTATTCTCCATATTTTCAATACCTTTTGTCGTTTTCTTTTATCACGGCAGGTACGCATGAATTGTAATCCAGAGGGAACATTCTTTTATAGGCTCTGAATTGTATTGCGCTTTAGGGTACGTTCATACGAATTAAGCACCCAGTCACAATACCAAAATTGTTTTATGAACAAAAAGGATTCGTGTTTGATCCTGTTGGGTACCTGTCCAGTAAAATGGTGATAATGTATTGTTACAAACTCTCTGGATTAAGTTTGAAATCAAAAAAAAGGGAACGCGTAATAAAGTTAAATATCACCCGGACGGATCTTCTCATGATTCCCGGTCAGCATCAATAAGTTTGAATACTTTATCTCCCGGTCTGACGATAAACGGCACTTTAAACCCACATCGTTCACCTTTCTCAGCAATTGGCACCGTCTGATGATTGATCTGAAGTTCCGTTATAACACTGGTCTCTGCCGGAGTTGTTTTGCCGTGGATAAGAATCTTATCGCCGGGTTGTAAGGGACTGGAACGCAGAGCACATTCTGCCACCCCGATTTTCCGGTAAAAATTAACGACATCCCCGCAGTAGACTTTGAGCTCTTTGGCACCCAGACCACGGCTTATCCAGTCCTTATCCAGACCATGATAGAACCCACGGGAGAATCCCCGGTTGAAGGTCTTTGCGAGCTCCTCTTTCAGACCGGCACTCAGTTCAGGCGTATAGGTTCCGGCAGCGATGGCGTCCAGTGCTTTGCGGTAGCAGGAGACCGTTGTTTTTACGTAGTCTGGCGGTCTGATTCTGCCTTCGATTTTAAAGGAACTGATACCTGCCTCAATGAGTTCCGGAAGCATCTCAATGGAGCAGAGATCCCGTGGGCTGAGCACATAATCACGGCCCAGTTCATATTCATGATTCTCTCCTTCCAGGTCGGTTATCTTAAAGAGTCGCCGGCAGGGTTGCAGGCATTGCCCACGGTTTGCGGATTTGCCAAAGGTCTCGGCAGATAAGAAACACCGGCCGGATATGCTGACGCACATGGCGCCGTGAACAAAGGTCTCTATCTCACATCGCAGACCGTCACGTCTGGCCTGCCTGTTGATGTCAGCAATAGCTTCCAGCGAGCATTCCCGTGCCAGAATGATCCGTTCTGCCCCTAAATCTGCAAAAAATTGAAAGGCCTGATAGTTTGAGACACTGGCCTGCGTTGAGAGATGTATAGGCATGCCGGCCTCTTTTGCGAGGCTGAAGGCTGCCATATCCCAACAGATAATGGCATCAACTTCGGCATCTTTTGCGGCTGCGATGACGGTTTTCAGCTTTTCCAGTTCACTATTATAATAAATGGTATTAAGCGTCAGGTAGCCTTTTTTGTTCTGTTCATGCAGGTATCGCATTATTTTCGGCAGTTCATTCATCTCAAAATTACCTGCCTTATCCCGCATATTTAATTTTTTTATACCGAAATACACCGCGTCCGCTCCGTTTTTTACAGCAGTTAAAAGGCAGGACCAGGTACCGGCAGGGGCTAAGAGTTCGGGTTGACGGGTTGTGGTGATTTGGGGGGGGGAATTCATTGGTTTCATTGTGTCATCGTTTTCATTACGTCAGGGTATCCGGGTTCTCATGTTCTCTGAATAGTTTGGGAGTCATTAGTGATAAATCCTTAAAAGGATTCATTCGAACAAAAAGTAAAGAACGTGATTGAAAATGAAGCTGGCGAAGAAATAGGGGGATTTCTTCAACCGGGTTTATTTTTTCCCGTCATACCACCAGTCAGGATATTTTGCCTTCTGCCTTTTGCGGATAAGTGTGCCACCAACAATGCCGGCCAGCCCAGGAACCAGTATCAGAACAACGATCATTGATGTCGAGAGATTATTTTCCTCCGGTGCAGGAATCGTTTCGGTACCAACCGGTGATGTGGATGTGGCAGATGGCACCGGGACAACCCAAAAAACAACCAAAAAAAGAGGAGAGAAATCTATCTGTAATATGAATCTACTACGATACTCTCGTCATACATTCCCGGATTGTAGCTGGTGTTATAGTAATATTCTGCTATCGGATTTCTCAAAAACCGGTACGGGATGCAGTCGTCTGCTGCCAGACTGTCGGTAATATCACCATCTGAATCTCCGTAATAGACTGAGACGTTTTCTTCGTTGATATAGGGAGTCTTTGACATTTCATTCGTGAAGATAAGTACCGGGTCCTCAATGCCGAATTCAACGGCGATGTAATCGGAGATCCGTTCTTCAGGAGAACTGCACTTCTTTGTGATGAATATCACGGTGTCGCCACGCATCTGATGCATCTCAACGATATCTTTTGCTGCAACTTTTGGGATATATTGCCCTGCAAATTCATTATTGACCAGACCAATAAACTCAGAGTTACTCAGTGGTTGATCTCCAAAGAGGTTGGTTCCATTCGGTCCGTCGATATTATTCAGTCCGTAGTAATAGATTGATTCAGTAAAGTACGCCGTACCGTCAATATCCAGACCGACAGTAATTGGTCCTTTATCTTTGAGACTCTCTTCAATCTCAGCGACGGTGACAGTTGTATAGGATTCATTACCGATTCCTTCTCCGTCCCCATCATTTTGGGCAGCGGTGCACCCGGCACTACCGATCAGGAGAATGACCATTCCCATGAGAATTATTCCGTGTATTGCGGCCTTTTTGTTCATTACTGTAAATGCGGCAGAAAGAAGGATAAATTTTTGTTTTTGGCTTTACCGTCTGTTGATTCTTTAACCATTCAGAACAGCGGTGTATCACAAATACGATCAGTAAATGCAGAGATTACTTCAATCTCCACATTCCATCCGGCACGAAAATCTCAAAGCGTGCACCCTCTCCCGGCACACCGGTCTCAGCAATTGTCATCCCGGTAATTGAGACTATCTCCCGTGAAAGAAAGAGCCCCAGGCCAGTATGCTGGTAATGCTGGCGATTGAATATCTTCTCTTTGACATCTGCCGGCACACCGACGCCATCATCTTCACAGATAAATCTGAAACCCTCGGGCGTTTCTTCGCTTCTAAACCTGATCGTGGTAATGGTTTCGCCATAGCGGACAGCGTTGTCAAAGAGATTGAAGATAACCTTCTCAAAGAGGGGGTCAGCATAGATTTCGAGGCCCCCAACCTCATTGAGTACGGTTAGTCCCTGAATTCCAGTAGGAGTGGTGTTGTCAATAAGTCGTCCCACCTTCTGCCAGTCCGGAGAATGAACGCCTAGATCCTGGTAATCCCGTGTAAAGACAATCTGCCGTTCAATCGTCTTCAGGGCATCGGCAACTTTATTCATATCCTCAGCAGCTTTTGAGTCAGGTGGAATGTCACCCTCCATCTCCATCAGCTCGACAAACATCTCTGCCGCGTTTACCTGATTGATAATATCATGCCGGGTAATGCTGGAGAGGAGATTGAGTTTTTTGTTGATGGTCCTGAGCGTATCTTCTGCCTGTTTCCGCTGGGTTATGTCACGATTGGAGATTCGTCTTCCGGCCCAGGTGCCGTCATCTGCATAAATTGCCCGGCAGATATGACTTATCCAGCTTGTTTTCCCGTCTTTTGTAATAATGCGGAATTCAATCTCTGTGGGGTTATCATTCTGCTGATCCCCTCTTTCCGTATGGAGCGGGATGTGTTCCTCCCACAGGGCACGATCATCAGGGTGGATCATTCTGTCGATAAGGTCCTTGTCTGCAATAAATTCATCCGCAGAATAACCGGTGATGGATTCAATTGACGGTGAGCAGTAGACAACTTCCCGGTTATGGGTAAGCCAGTATTCCCAATCCTGTGTCCAGTCACTCATGGTCCTGAACCGGACTTCACTCTCCCGCAGTGCCTCTTCCGCCTGCTTACGATCGGTAACATCACGAATATTGCACTGGACGACTTTCTTATTCTCAACAGTGTAGATGTTACTGACAAACTCCACGGCTTTCTGTTTTCCATCAGCGGTTTCAAACGGCAAATCTTCGTACCGGATGAAACCTTTCCGTTGCAGTTCATCGAAGTTATCTTTGCTCGCAACAATATCACTGAAAACCCCCAATTCCCAGAGTTTTTTTCCAAGGAACTGTTCATGGGAGAAACCAAGCAGGTCGATTAAATAGGGATTCACATCAACGATCTCCCCGGTCCCGGCATTGAGGATAAGAATGCCGTCCTGAGCCGCCTCAAAGAGCCGCCGGTACCGGATCTCAGAAGCACGCAGTTCCTCTTCCGCCTGCTTTCGTTCGGCAATCTCCCGGTTCAGATCATCGCGTGAAGCCGTCACGGTCATGAGATCTCCTGCCATCACATTGAGCCCTTCTGCAATCTCTCCCATCTCATCCTTATCAGAAACGGGAATACGGTACGCAAGATTGCCGGTGGCAAACACCTTACTCCCGTCATTTATCTCCCTGATAGACCGCACGAGCCGGCGGCTGATGAGCAGGTAGTTAACAATGATAACAAGCAGCATCGCCGTCATGAGAATAATGACAAGGAGATAATTCCAGTTTCGGGCATCGGTTACGTCATTATTGTATGAATGGCGGAGATTCCACGCCTCGTAAATCAGCCCCTGTGACTGCACATTATTCCGGCTCCACATGACCTGTTGGGTGAGGGGATTTATCTGGACAGCACCGGCACTCAGTGATTCCGGTTCAGGGATCTCATGGAACACTCTCGCGATATTCTCATAGTAATCCCTGATAACTTCAATAGTATCCGCTTCCTCGCTATTCCCCGGTTTTAGCTGGCTGATAACCGGCTGGAGCGAGGCATAACGTTCCTCCCACTGGAGACGGGCACGGGGCTCACCATTGACGATATAATCGTTGACGAGATAGGTCAGTTCGTAGCCCCCCCTCACTAAATCAGCTGCGAGAGACTCCTGTTCCTGCAGATCCTGCATCTCCGGATAGGAGACAACAAGTGAGGCCGATATCACGGCCGTGAGTATCAGGGAGATGACAACACTGAGCTGGATCTGCTTTTTAATGTTCATGGGCACTTCCTGGGTGTTAGCGGATGATCGAAACCGCCTGCGGTTTGACTTCTCGCATCGCGTCCTGATCTATCATATCCAGGTATGAGGGTGGGGTTCTCCCACCGGTCAGGTTATTTTTAGTCATCCACCGTGCCTCGTCTTCCATCGCAACGATTATGCCTTGATCGAGTGAGAGCACAAACTGATTCTCTTCCCACATCGTTTCCATATAATCGTCCGTCAGATTCAGGCGCAGCCGGACAATCTCCTTCCCCTCCGGTTCGTTGTCATGAAGATACAGCTGGGCGTCATCAATCGCACGCAGATATTGTCGGATAAGCTCTGGTTTGTCACGGATCACATCAGCCTGTGTATAGGTGACCCAGTAGAAATTCTGCCCACCCTGCGCCGGCCAGGCGGTGACATTTTGGCCGAGCTTCTGCGTTATCTGGTACACCCAGGGTTCCCAGATGATAACCGCATCAGAATTCCCGTTCTCAATGCTTTCTGAAAGCTCCGCAGGACTGAGGTAACTGACGGTAACATCATCAATATCCATCCCGTTGATCATCAGATACCGCCCGAGATAGAACTCAGCAGCAGTGCCCTTTGGAAAAGCGATTGTTTTCCCTCGCAGATCAGATGGTTGTGTAATCCCCCGGTCGTTTCTGATGACGAGTTTAATCTCATTGCTCTTTGCTGTACTCGCAATGATTCTAAAATCTTCAGGACGGAAACTGGTACTAACCCCGACAATTTCTGATGCATAGGAAAGGTCTGCGTTGCCGGCAAGGAGATCGTTTATCGAACCGACACCGGTAAAGTGGTCCCTGATGGTTACGTTCAGCCCGTGTTTCTCGAAATATCCCTTCTCATCGGCTATCAGGGTCAGAGCAGAGAATTCCCCGGAACCGCTTGCGATGGTGAGCGGTTCCAGTTGGTCTGGTGTCATCTGAGGCTGTCCGAAGAAAAAAATGACGACAATAACAAGAATAATGGCGGCAGGGATTCCAATGGCTGCAATCTTCCATCGGTGTTGGTTATTGAGAACCGGGTCCGGTTGTTGTCCGCTGTCGTTTTTCATGATATCACTCTTATATTGTTGTTCTGGTACGAGTATGATCTGACACGGTTCCTCTTTTCTTAAGCTACACAGATTCGAACCTATCTAATGTGTAATGTACCGGCTTAATTTCCTAATTTTCGTTTGATCAGAGAAATACTTATCCGAATATTCCAGTTTTTCCGTTAAAATCAAACCCAGACGTTCAGGAACATCCGGGACTTCCTTTAAAGTGACAAACGTTTCTTTTAGAGATTCCGTGATAAACCTGTATGAGGCGTCAGCTTCACACTTGTTTTGAGGAAAATGGATTGTCATTTTCATAGCAAACGGGTATGAGGCGTCAGCTTCACACTTGTTTTGAGGAAAATGGATTGTCATTTTCATAGCAAACGGGTATGAGGCGTCAGCTTCACACTTGTTTTGAGGAAAATGGATTGTCATTTTCATAGCAATAAACGCTTCATTACGCGTACAAACCGTTCAAAAACAAACGTTCGTCACTATACTTTGCTTATTCCAGCCGTGCATGCAATCAACAATCGGTTTTAAGGAAGACTCCTCGTTATTAATCCCCCGCCAGAACGCCGTGAGCAGGGGTGGTGATAAGAAACTAACGGGCCTTTTCGTCAGGGTACCTTGCTGTCTCCATTACATTCAGGGGATGTCGGTTGATTTTCGATTCTGCCTCTGTTATGCTTATATTAGACATATCCGGAGCTTTCAGCCGTAAGCGTGCCTGTGGGTACGGTGATGCAGAGGTTTTTGGGCGATACCTGTAGGAGTGATATCTTTCAGGGGCTGAAATTTCCGGGAATGCAGATATGATACCTTGTTCCCGTTCCTTCAACCTGTTTAATGGTTCCACCAAGCTGAACAGTTACCACATTATAGATCATACTGAGGCCCACCGATTCTGTGGCACTCAGATCCATTTCTGCAGGCATACTTACACCATCATCACTGATATCAAGACAGAGCTGCTCAGGCTTTTGAGAAATCAGAATGGTAACGGTTCCCTGTTCTTTGTCTAAAAACGCATATTTCAGGACATTTGTCAGAATTTCACTTGCCACGAGGCTCAGAAACACAGCCTTATCCATCGGAACAATGACGTCCTCTCCACCTTCGACGGTATAGGTAATGTATACCCAGCCAACTTCTGAGGTCAGAATTTCGCAGGCAAGAAGTAAAAGATGATCGTGCAACCGGATGCCGGTCAGCTCTCCGGACTGATAGAAATTTTCATGCTCATAATCATCTGATATCCGGTGATGAATTTCCCGATTGCGTTTCTGATTGCTGTTTTAGAGAGGGGTTATTCAATTGAGTATGGCAGAACTGATAAAACTAACTGACAGCACAATGTCGTCCAATAATTACTGACCTGAGATTATGAGTACAGGACAGGGATGACTGATTCGGGATGAGTTTGCTCCATTTACAGGATTTTAGTTCTCTTTTTCTTCGGTGAGGAGTGTTGCAGGCGTTCAGCGACAGAAAGAGTGAAGCAACCGTTCCAAAGAGCAGCATTGTCTGATACCGGGAACTCTACCGATGCATGCACACAATCTGTGGCATTCTACGGCAGTGTCGCCAGGGAAATGAATGACAGTGACCGGGTGGTTTTTGAGGAGAAAGGGTACCTTTTTTTAGCACCTTTGATCGTACTGAGCAGGATGGGGTCACCTTCGCAGGACGAAACGAGGGGTCATTTGAAGACAATGAAAGGTACCCCTTCAGACGGGACCTTTTAACAAAATGGATGGAACGAAAAAAATGAAAGAAGAGAGAGGGAGTCCCGGTCAGACCTTCTTCAAAGGTTCATCCCTGTTCCCTGGCACCATAATATTCATAAACGTAATGACAACACCATCAATTTTGTTGTCCTGTGTTTTATACGGTACAATCCGCATAAAATACTTGACGCCGTCTTTGGTCTGCACATTTTTCTCCTGAATGATGAGCGTGTCAAAAACCTGCTTGGCATCCAGAATCACCTGATCATACGCAAGTTTCGTGACAATGTCACTGAGCGGACGACCGATATCAGAGTCAATCAGATTATACAGGGGAAGAATTTTAGTAGTGAACTGTGTGATCAGCATCTCCCGGTCCAGCAAAATCGTCGCAATATCGGTGCTGTTGAGCAGATTTTTGACATCCGCATTGACCCTGATCAGTTCATTGTTCTTTTTCTCAATTTCGGCGTTAACTGCCTGTAACTCTTCGTTTAAGGACTGCATCTCCTCTTTCGAGGTTGACAGTTCTTCATTGGTGCTCTGAAGTTCTTCATTCGATGACTGAAGTTCCTCATTCATCGACTTAAACTCTTCCTCTTTGGTCTGTTTGTCTCCAAGCACATACGCGAGTTGAACTTTCAGTTTTTTCAGTTCCTCCTCAAGCTCAAATGTATTCTTCCCTTCAATCTCCGGCGTTTTCCAGGGAAGCCAGTGTTTGGGTTTAGGAGGGAGATCCCTAAATATCACCAGAATCTGATCTTTTAGATCACTATGACTCTCAACCGGATCGATAATAATATCAAAATAATGTTCCTGCCCCCCTGTCATGGTATGTAGCCCATGAACGGTTACCGTCTCATACTCCTTTTGAACCTGATGAAATGCCGTCCCAAACTCGATACGACATTCTTGCCGTATCATCGAAAAGATATTCAGATCCGGTTTGCCGGGTGCGGGTTCGAGATATGCACCGGTCTTTCCACTGAAATAAACAATATCACCCTGTATGTTGACAAGTAACGAGGGCGGTGTATAATGTTCAAGAAGGATCGTTCCGATAAGATCCGGGATGTTCTTTGAAACGTCCTGACTGACACCTGCTCTTCCTTCATACCGTGTGACCGGGGTAAATCCAATCACCGGCGGGACTCCATCCCCGATAAGAGAAGATATTGTGCTCCGTTCGAAGATCTTCCATTTTTTATCCAGCACCAAAAATAGTTTCTCCTCACTGCTCAGCGATTCAGAGGTTCCAAGAAAGAGAATCCCATGAGGACAAAGGGCATAGGAGAACAACGGAAAGATCTTCTTCTGAAGCTCGGTGCTGAAATAGATCAGGAGATTTCTGCAACTGATAAGATCAAGTTTCGTAAACGGGGGATCTGAGATGGGATTCTGAACGGCAAAAATTACCGATTTTCTGATATCCTTGTGCACCACGTACGCGTCTTCCTCTTCAACAAACCACTTTTTCAGGTAGATCAATGGAACGTCTGCAGCGATATTTTTTGGATACCGTCCCTTTCGTGCGAATTCTATACTATCAATGCCAATATCGGTACCATAAATCTTAATCCGAACCGTATCCTGAAGATGACATTCTTCCAGACACTCCTGGATAATAATAGCAACCGAGAAGGCTTCTTCACCAGTTGCACATCCCGGACACCAGGCCCGAAAGACGTTCAGGGCCGGGGGATATTCCTTTAACTTCCAGAGAATAGTTGTTTTGAGATGCTCAAAGGCCTCCGGATCTCTGAAAAAATTAGTGACGCCGATGAGAATCTCTCCGAACAACAGATCAACTTCTTCAGGGTGAGCCTGAAGGTAAATAACATAGTCTGCCATCTCATCAATTGATCTGAGACTCATCCGCCGCTCTACTCTGCGGAGCAGCGAGGAATTCTTATATTCAAAAAAATCGTTGCCGGTCTGATCCCGTATAAGCACTAAGATCTTCTGAAGCTTTGCCAGTTTTATTCGTTCCACTGCTTTCTGGGAGATGACAGTCGGACTTTTTTTGACATTAATTAACAGGGTTTCCGGCATTTTTTCTGGTGTGAGGATAAAATCAACAAGCCTGTTCTGAATGGCACTGCGGGGCATACTGTTGAATTTGGCACTGGCCGGATCCTGGACCATCGTCATGCCACCAACTTCCTGAATCGCCCGCATCCCCAGCATGCCGTCGGTTCCCATTCCTGAGAGAATGATACCGACCGATCGCTCTTTCAGGTCTTTTGCGAGACTGCAGAAGAAGTAGTCAATGGGCAGTCTTATTCCATGCTTTCCGGTGACATCCATCAGCTGAATAGTTCCGTTGAGAATGGAAAGATCCTTTCCCGGAGGGATGATATATACAGCATTTGATTCGACAGTCATGTTGTCTCTGGCTTCAGAAACCTTCATGGTCGTACATCGTTGTATCAGTTCATCGGTGATGCTCTTATGCGACGGTTCCAGATGAACAATTAGCACAAAGGCAAGCCCTTCATTCACCGGCATAGCACGAAAAAACATCTCCAGTGCTTCAAGACTACCGGCAGACCCTCCGATACCAACAATATATTCCGGTTTTTTGGGTCTTTTATCAGGTTGTTGTTTTTGCGTGGTGGCGGGTAGCGGTGTTTTCATCTGCTTTTCCTTTGTCGTCGGTTTTTTTTCGGGGTTGCTTCTTTTTTTGGAACCATTATATCAGAAAATTGTCTTAAATTCCTTTATAACTATGCTGTTGTTACCGGAGGGAATCTGGTCTTCAGGCTTCACATATTCAATGTCATGGAGAGACGCTGAAGATAATCCCTGATTTTTACTTATTCAAGCCATCCCGAATCCAGTTTATTGATGACAGCATCGATCACCTGCAATTCACCTCCCCTGTAATAGAGTTCACCGGGAGGGATACCGGAACGAAGTAAACATTCCACCAGAAAAATCTGAAATGTTCTTATATTTTTCTGATCCAAAAATGCAGCAAGGCGTTTTCCGAGTGCCTTCTCTTTGCGTACTGAGAAGAGTAATTCAGCCTGCCAGTTGATACTGTCAGCTTTCAGCATAACGTACCTGACCGGTGCTATGTCAAAGAGAGTCTGATAGTGCTGCCGGAGTTTGTCTGCAACGTCATTTACTTTGATGAGCTCTTCGTTTTGTAGCTCAGGTTCAATTTTATGAATCTGCAATTTGTATATCAGCTTTTGATCCCCGACTCTCCCGGTTATGCAGGCGGGTTCAGATTCCTTCTGATTCAGACTTTTTTTCAGCTGTTTTTCGCAGTTTGCGAGCAGTTTTTAACTCGTTCTCATGAGACCTCTGGCGCCTTCCCTCAGCCAGACAGAAGAGCCGGTCGTTGTGGTGCGGTTCCCATACCGGACCATAATTTGGGCGATCATGACTTCTCATTACCATATCGCCAGACGCCTGCCGGTATATGCAGTTCAAACCGGGCACCCTCTCCCGGCGTTCCTGTTTCACAGATACTGATGCCAGTAATGCCCATAATATCTGAGGAGTGAAAGAGCCCCAGACCGGTTCCGGTTCCATCCCCAACGCCCCAGTCAAAAATCTTTTCTTTCATATCATTGGCAATGCCGCTGCCATTATCTTCAACGACCAGAATGCCTTCCGGACCGTTTTGATAAAATGAGACCGTAATCCTGCTGAGATCACCTCCATGCTGCTCGGCGTTGATAAACAGATTGGCAAAGACATTCGCAAACATCATATCGGCATACACTTCGAGAGCAAAGAGAGAATGATCACTCGTAACCGGGATGCTGATTTTCTGCTGAACCTTTTCAACGACGGTCCGGACAGACTCCCAGACCGGTTTATGCACACCAAGACTTTCATAATCGTGGGTGAACCGAATCAGACGCTCAATCGTTTGATGTGCTGACTCACACATGGCAAGTTCCTCATCAATCGGTGCATCCTGTTTTCGTTTCATCCGGATGATTTCCAGTGCTATGCTAAGTGCCATGACCTGATTAATGATGTCGTGCCGGGTTATGCTGGAGAGGAGATGGAGTTTTTTGTTGACCTCCCGGAGCGACTCCTGATACTGATGGATTTCGCTTATGTCACTGATGGAGACAATACAATGAACATGAGGATTTCCTGACTGAATACACCGCCCTAAAAAGTGCAGGTAATGGGTTTCTGAGAGTGAGCTATTGTTCAGAGTGGAGGTAAATTCACAGGGACTGTCAAATTCCGGGCTAAGGGAAGACGCAAATAAAGCGTTAAAGACAGCAAGAGCTTTCTGGTCAAGAAACGCTCCAAGACGCCGTCCGACCATGTGGTCTTCGGTGGTATCGAGGAGTTGGGTGGCACGTTGGTTGAACTGAAGAATGACAGCGTCCTTATCAAGTACCAGATACCCGACCGGTGCTACGTCAAAGAGCGTCTGGTATTGCTGCCGGAGTTCGTCTGCCGCCTGCCATGCGTTTCTGAGTTCTTCGTTTTGCAGGTTCAGTTCGATCTGATGAACCTGCAATTCGTAGATTAACTTTTGCTCCTCGGTTGTCCCGCACAGGCTGGTAGATTCCATCCCTTTTTCTGCCAGTCGCTCTTCTGCTGCCTTTCGCAGTTTATCTCCGGATAGTTCTTCCCTGTTGTTTTTCATGGATTTTTTGAATGTCACGCCTGTTCTTTCCAATGTTCCATGGAGTCAAATTATATAATGTGACTTTTAGCTTGACTATTATTTTACTATGTCAGCATTAGTCAAAAACTTTCCTAAATCCACCCTGTTTCTTTTATTTATCCAGCCGGAAGTGTGCCCGTGAGTGAAGTGGAAGAAGACGCTTAGAGGCGTTACGGGGTGGCAGCCGGCCGGGCGGTTTGACGTAGGACATTACCTGACCCTGCTCCGGCGTGCCTGAGAGGAAGTCAGGTGGGTCTTTGTGCTGGCGAAGAAGGAGAGGAGTGTGAGGGTTGGGTGTGCACCGGTTTACCCGGGGAAGTGACAGTTATCACCAGAACCGGTTCCTCACACTTATTTTTTAATCGTATAGTGGGTATGTGGTCCTGAACCCTTTTTCTCAACAAGACCAAGCATTTCAAGCTTTTTTATCCGCCTTAATACCGTAGTCTTAGAAATTTCCAGCCGTGATGCGAGATCGCTGCTTTTCAATGGCATAGTACGGATGTAACGTAAGCATATCTACTGCGTCATTTTTAGGTGCAACAGTATGAAACAGTAGATGGCAGCGAAGGACAGTTCCCTCCGACTACCTATTATCGCAGTGCAAGGTTTCTTGTAATCTCACGCTGACACAAAACCAGAGGTGAACAATCATCTGCGGCCGTTTTGCATTATATCATATCGACGATGGCACTGAGTTCTTTGGCGTCTATAACCCTCTTGCGTCTTTTGACCCGTCCTACAATATCGGCCCCCAGTCATCCGTTCCGGTCATCACGGGGGCCGGCCCTGAGATGGCATGGGAAGTGGCCGTCTGGGGTATTGCTCTCCGGAATGATAGTTCTCTTCAGATTAATGTCCAGGCCGAGGCACTGGCTGCTGAAGGTTTCTATGGAGATGCCGAACGACACCGGTGCCTGATTCCGGCCAATGGCTATTATGAATGGACAAAGGTTGGCCACCTGAAAGTGCCGTTCTATTTCTCACTGAAGCAGCGGCCTCTCTTCGCCTTTGCCGGGACGCTGGACCGGAAGGGAGAACATTGTGCCATTGTAACGACAGCGGTCACTGAAGAGGCGGCTGGCATTCACGACCGGATGCCGGCCATTCTCAGCCGTTCTGAATACCAGAACTGGCTTTCCGGTACCGGGGAGATCCCCGGTCCCTATGCCGGTGATGATCTGATCTGGCATCCGGTTGGGCAGGCGGTCAATCATCGGTTTGAGGACGACCCTTCGCTTATTGAGCCACTGCCGGAAAGCCGTGAGCAGTGGTGGTGAAATAAAAGTTTGGGTTAGACTGATTGGTTTTAACCGGAAGCGTGCCCGTCATCCGAAGATCACCACTTCATCATGGTGAATTGGTCCGGCGAGATGAGGGCTTATTGATTTTTCAGTGAGCAGATCGATATCCCGGTGGAGGGTACTGGTAAGTTCATCCTCGATACGCACCAGCTGAAAAAGGCTTTTGGGACGATCAAATCTGACCAGAATGTCAATATCACTCCCGGCTCTGGCTTCTCCCCGTGCATATGAACCAAAAATTGCGATACGCTGTGCTCCATGTTTTTTCAGGATTGATATGATAGGTTCCCTGATACTTTGATCTATGCTCTCTCCAGCCATTGATTCACACCAGATATCTCTTGTTCTGTATTTGGACAATCTCCTTCATCATTCTTTTGTATGTGCAGGTGGATTATACGTATTTATCTCCGATAATAACCGTTGCAATGCGCCGGTCGGTCTGGCGGATTATTAGCAGGAGGGTTCCTGGCACCCGTAGCAACCCGGAGATCAATCAACCGTATCCACACCGGCCCGTTCCCAGCCGGATGCGTGCCCATGAATAACGTGATAGGCGACGATTAGAGGCATTTCTTGGTTTTCAGATTCAATATCCTGCGAAGTGAACACTTCCGGAGACCTCGGACTACGTTTAAGGTGATGCTCCGCAAATCTGATTAAACATGGTAAAACGTTACCTGAAAGAATCAACACTTCGAAGAAAAATAAATATTCGGACTGAGATATACGAACCGGAAACCCTGAAGGTCCGTGATGCGCAGTTTAAAAAAATCACTACACACCTCCTGCCGGTCCGGCAGGGCGTCGTTCCCGGACACACTCTGTTCCGTGGCATTCCCGGCACCGGAAAAAGAACCATCGCCCGAAGAACCATCGAATGGCTTTCAGACACACCTGAAAGCTGTATTCCTGTCTTTGTCAGCTGTGGTTTCTTTAGGAACGCGACCTACATCTTACAAGAAATCTATGCCGAAGCCTCAGGGACTGAATTCGAGGGCAAAATGCTAAATCTCAAAACGGTCTCAAGGCAACTTGGCAATCTGCTTGTCAGTGAGAACAAAATACTCATTGTCTGTCTTGATGGGATCAATGCGGTACGGGCTAACAAAGACCTCGATAACGTGATCTCCTGGTTGCTTCAGTTGCACCGTGACTATCCGGGCGTTCGTATCAGCATCATTGCGACAGTGAATGATGTTAATTATAACATAAAGGACACCCTTGAGCCCTCCACTCTGTCGCTCTTCCAGCCGGAAGAGATCTGCTTTCCTCCGTATACGAAGAAGGAGCTGACATCCATAATGAGTGAAGTAGCCAGTAAAGCCTACTATCCCGGTGTCATATCACAGAGACAAATACGGGAGATTGTCGCCAGTGACCTTCACAAAGGTAGTCTGGAGTTTTGTATATATCTCTTATCTAAAAGCTCTATAAATGCGGAATCCGCCGATAATACCGCTATTGAAGATCAGAATATCCGGGATGCTCTCTTATCTACCAGGTACCCGGATCTGTTTAGTATAGTCGAGGTTCTTGAACTACCCGAACTGGTCATCATCTACAATATTGCCAGGAATTTGGAGGAACGCAGTGTCAACGGCCTGCTGAATTCTGCGAAGTACCACATAAACAAAAAACTGAAGACGGAGTTACTCAATTCAGAAACTCTGAATTTATCTCAGGCCGGATGTGAAAAATTGTCATGGGAGGAGTTTACTATGTACCTTGACCGCCTTGAGCTTAATGAGCTCATTGACCTTGAAAAAAGTCTGCAGTACAATGACGAGGAAGAGACTGAGATTGTACTCCGTTTTGATCCCAAAGAGGTTTTAGAGCTTTGCAGGAACGCAGTGAGAGCATAAGTCACCGTTCGTATTGAGGAAACGGTTGCTGAAAGGTCTGATTCGCAAGCCGCATGCACCGTTCTCCCAAAACTTCTCCGGCTCTCTTTTTTTTAAATCCCGTGACGTTCTCTCCCACATCTGCTTCGGGATCATGCCGGCGGTTCTCCGGGACAATGCTATTAACAAAATCCTTCAACTGGAAAAAGAGAAACAGCAGTACCCCCTCGTACAAACAATTATCATCACAGCGGGTTATTGGAACATATGAAGAATAAAATCCCAGTAGTATACTGCGTGCTGATAATCGGGATCCTGTTTTGCTGCCTGTTACTGTTCTTCCTTGGTTCCGGCTCTTCTCCGGATAAGGACGTTCGTTTTGTAAAAGAATTTGAAGGAGGGAAGCTGTACAGGGCGGGGAATATCGGGGTACTCCAGCTCAGTGGCAGTTACAAGGAGATGGGCAGACAGTACGGCGGGTTGCTCAGGGACGAGATCCGGGAATTTTACCATGTTGCCATTGATGAGCATTGCATCAAGAGCAAGGGGATCGATTACGGGATGATCGAGACCTTTTCTGTAATGGCCTATGACAAGTATCCCGAAAAGTTCAGGGAAGTGATGTCAGGGATAAGCGAGACTTCGGGACTGCCTCCCGAAAAGGTGGCCATTCTTGAGCAAATCCTCAGCATCCAGTTCATCCAGGTGCAGGAAGGGGCGGGATGCTCGGGGATTGCGGCTTGGGGCAATTATACTCCCGGGGGGCTTCTCGTGCTGGGGAGAAACCTGGACCTTGGGCCGGATTTCAAGAAGCTCTCCCCGTACCTGAATCTGGTCGTCTATAACCCGGTCGACGACATTCCGGTTGCCATGGTCTGTTATCCCGGGCAGGTCACCTCGTTTACCGTGATGAACGCAAACGGCGTATTCTTTGAGCTCAATGAAGGGGCCAAATCCGGCGGCAACACCATCGATGTAGACCGGCTCCTCCTTCCCGTGGAGATGACGCGGTTCCTGACGGATTACCCGCATTATTCACAGTTCGATGCCGCCATGAAAACCACACGCTCCAACTACGCCTTTATTGTGCAGGCGGGAGACCGGGATGCGGCATATTCGTACGAGATTGCCATTTCCGACATCATAAGGAGGGGCGGGCAGGAGCCGGGGCTACTTGTTGCCACCAACGATTTCACAGACCCGTCATGGGGGCTGGCGCTCCCCGTCGACGCGGAGGACAGGAGCGTGCAGCGGAGGGAGAACCTGCTCGCGCTGGGCAACGAGTACAAGGAGCGGATAACCCCTGAAAGGATGATGCAGATAATGGACGTTCCCTTTGATGAAGGCGGGGCGACGTGGCCCAACAGGACAGCATACCAGGTGGTCTATGAACCGGCGGAAAACAGG
>Ga0208905_1000199_pt1 | contig 29912 bp, 28 predicted proteins | sample AntAceMetag02UKS_FD_184776 | JGI IMG/M metagenome (GOLD analysis project Ga0208905, IMG submission 184776) | Saline lake microbial communities from Ace Lake, Antarctica - Antarctic Ace Lake Metagenome 02UKS (SPAdes) (version 2) | ecosystem: Environmental > Aquatic > Non-marine Saline and... | reverse complement strand
CCCCGAAGACCTGAGGAAGGTTGCAAAAATTGCATGCTCCGAAAAAGAATCGATTCACAACGAACCGATGCCGATAACAGAGGAGTCCGTTTTTGCGGCAATAATTGCCGCTGACAGAGAGGGAGAGCGAAGGAAACTATAAAAAAATAGGGACAGTAACTGTCCCTATTTTCCCATTACAAGGTATGACCTTACACCCGGCCGCCTATTTCCTGCCCGGGGCCTTAAGCTCGACATCATCGTACCCGACAAATTCCTGGGTATATGAATCTACGAGCTCCCCCTCGGAGAAAAGATCGGCGGAGAACCAGCCCGATACCGTGGCGGTAACGATGTTATTACCCAAGTCGTTGTCTTTCGCATACGTCTGGACTGTCTCCCTGTCAAAGCCGGCCAGGAAATTATCATCCAGGTAACAGTACCTGAAGGATTTGGCGTAACAGACAAGATCGTCGTCAAAATAGAGCCCCACCTCATATCCCGAAAGGCTGTAGCCGGAGGCAAGGGGCATTCGTATTACCGCCTGTATATCATCCGAGTTTCCCTCCGCGTTCAGCACTATCCTGTAGGGGGCAATGGTGATTGATTCCTCGCCATAAGAGAGCGTTGGAACCTGAAAAGCAAAGACCATAAGAACCATAATGTACACAATATGCATACCATGTTTTTTCATCATTCTTGTCGCCATATTTCTTCTCCTCTTTCATAACAGTTTAATAATAAAACGTATGGGAGAGGAAGAGGTTACGCTTAATAAAAAATTTACGTTGATTTTGATTTTTTCCTGAATCACATGAAAAAGGCAGGGCCTGTACTGAGCCCTGCCACCATAACAAAATATTACTTACGTATAAAACCCTTTAATTATGTCCTCCGCCAGATCCCGAGCCTCCACCATTTCCTCCGCTATTTCCTCCCCCGCTTCCCGAACCGCTGCCGCCTGAGCCTGCTCCGTCGGAGCCAGATCCACCAGACTCACCCGAAGCGCCGGCTCCTCCTGCGGCTCCAGAACCCGGGCTCTCTGGGCTTTCACCCTGTCTTATCTGTATGGCATAGGCTTTTGCCTTGTCCTCGGGCGATCCGGTTCTCGCCGCATACATAAAGGATTCTCGCAGGGCTTCCATCTCCTGGGCGGTATAATTTTCACTCAGGGCCTCCGACACAACTTCGGTAATTACTTCTGAAGAGACCCCCAGACGGGCCATATCCCTCAGGGTCATGCAGGTTTCCGTGGCCAGTTCCTCATCCACCCCTTTTCTCTCCATCGTTTGTGTCATCTCCTGCAGGCGGGTCATTATGGGTTCCATATCTCCCCTTTCAAAACCTGCGGCGAGTGAATCGGCCATCAGATCTCCTAATTCGCTTATCTCTTCCGGTTCTTTCGCTAATTGCCCCGCCTGTTTATAGGCAAAGGAATAACGAGTTTGAACTTTCTCCATGGCCTGCAATACATAACCGCTTTCTACCTTTTTTGTCATGCCCTCATAGGCCTTGCTCATGAGAGGTTCTGCAGGAACTCCTGACTGTAGGGCCTGCATCAGCATCTGCTGTGCCTGAAGTGTCTGCTGCAGCGAAAACTGATTCTGGAGCATAAGCTTCGTCAATCCGATGGCATCATCTTTTTCGATACCATTTTGTACCATCAGCCTGGTTGTAACCATTATCTGTTCGTTTGCCAGACCGGCGAGGGCATCCTCTACCTCATCGGCAAGTACCGCTGTCGCTGAGAATAAAAGGATACATACTATCGCAATAATTTTTTTCATATCATCACTCCTTTTCTTGCATTATATCTCTATAACGCATAAGCCCACGAATGGTTACATCCCCGGAGAATAAATGCAGTTTTCCGAACCGAAATCGTCCTTCTCCTTCAATTCGCAGGGGGGCAAAAATACCTCTCCGTTTATGACATAGAAATATCTGAATTCTCTCTCGGCGGGGGCAGTCACCTGCCACAACCCCTTTTTGACCCTCTTCGCCTCGTGAAATTTATATCCATCCAGGGAAGAGGCAAAAAGAACCGTTGTCGTATCGGAATTCCTTAGGTAAAAATGGACGGTTTCCCCTTCTACCCTGTAGAAATGGGCCGCACATCCCGAAAGAAGAAAAAGTGCGGCGAGGACAAGGACAGAGGAAATATATCGTTTTATCATATACTAACCAGAAGGACGGAATTCTCGCCACCGAAGTCGTCTCGTTCCTTTGTTATTACGGTGGGATCTGCTATTTTCTCATCTCCCTCAAGGATATAGGAAAAACGATGCTCTCCCGGCGGAAGGATGAGTTTCACTTCCCAGTAACCGCTATTTCCTATCTCCTCCATCGCTATTCTCCGCCATTCGTTAAAACTTCCTGCAAGCTCAACCCGTGCCACATCGGGTTTATAAATGACAAACCTGTGTGAAATCATGGCATCTATATTCTGAGGAGAGGGCAAAAGAAGAAAAACCACAATCAGTGCCGCTGCAACGGCAGCACCCATGATCCCGGCAGGCCGCAGAAGGCCCCTGAACCGGGAAAGGGAGAATCCCCTTTCCTCCCCTATAGCAACTTCAGGAAAAGAGGCGACGGCATCGGAGCGGATAAGTCGTTCCTGATGCAAAAGTTCAACAGTTTCATCCTTGAAGGACCTATCGTCATGCACAATCTCCACAAATTCCAGCTTCTCATCAAGATCGAGCTCATTGTCAATATACATACTTATCAGATAATTATTCATCACTCTCCTCCCTGGAGGATATCCTTTAATTTGACGCGGGCCCTGTGTACCTTCACCTTTATATTCGCCTCACTTTGGCCGGTAAGTTCCCCAATCTCCCGATAAGAAAGGTCACCGCCCACAACAAGGGAGAGGATATCCCTCTCATCCTCCTTTAATTTCTGCATCGCCCCAATCACACGACGGTATTCCTCACGAATAATTAAATCATGCTCCTGATTGCTCGATGGAGCCTCCAGGTTTTCGTCATCAAGCTGTCTGTCTTTTTTACTCTTTCGTATACTGTCCAGAAGCGCATTCTTTGCTATTTTATATAATAGTGCCGTATTCCTCTCTTCTCGATACCGTGTGAAATAACGGAGAAAGCTCTCCTGCATGATATCGCAGGAGAGATAATAATCCCCCGTGAACCGCATCAGATAGGAGCAGAGTTTATCCTTATGAATTCTATAGAATGCAACGCATTCATCCATGTCACTTTTATAACGCATACCATGCCTGAAGGTTACAATTTAGTTTAAGTTTTCGAGCTTCTTCTGTATATAGCCAGAAAGATCAAGAACGCAAGGGTACAAAACGGCCATGTCTCGCAAAATCATGGAAGATGTTCCGGTAGAGATTCTCAAAGGGGATCTGGAAAACTACAGGAAGAAGGCGCTTGCTCTGGGGGCAACGGATGCAACAATCATCACAACCGATGAAACCATCATCGATGAGCGGGTCCGTGCGAAGTGCCTCTATCCCCGCTGTGAGGGCTACGGAACATCCGCCCATTGTCCCCCTTACGCACCGGATCTGGATGAGACAAGAAAAATAGTAAAGGGGTTCAGCTACGCCATTCTCATAAAAATTGATGCCCCTCCCGATACGATTAAGAAGGGCGACGGGGCCATAGCGCTGAAACATGCAGAACTACTATCGCAGATAGAGGCGATGGCATTCTACGACGGCTATTATCTTGCCCTGGGATTCGGCGGCTCCGCCTGCAAATCTACCTTTTGTTCCACTGAAGCGTGTTCTGCATTGACAAAAGGTCAATCCTGCCGATTTCCATTTCAGGCGCGCATCTCCATGCACGGAGCAGGAATGGATGTCTTCAAGATGGTGTCCCGGGCAGGGTGGGACATCTACCCCGTCGGTTTTTCCACAAAACCTGCCGATGTTCCCTTCGTTTCATACATCGGCCTGGTTCTTATCCACTAATTACCATCAACAACAACAGCCTATCTGAGGTAAGCGGGAAGCTCTTCCTCTTCTTTGCCCTGAAAACTGCAGAGAACCGGGCAGGTTTTGCAGGGACCTTTTGCGGACGGGAGGGGTGGTTCTCCTTTTATTGTCTCTATAAAATCCACACACTCATTTACATCTTCGTCTTCGCCTTCGACAAGAATCGTAACGGCCCCCTCGGCGCCACCATAGCCGCCCGAGGCAAAGTGTACCGCATCGATGCCGAAGAGTATGTCAATGGCATCGATTTCCGTAATCACGATGCCGTCGGCCACACAGGCTATTCCCACAGGTGCCCCTATGGTTCGCTCCAGGTTCAAACGGCCACCGTACTGTGCCGCCTCATCTACGGAAAGAACCATCTTTTCCAGACCCACAGGATAGATCATATCTACACCCTGGGCCTTCGTCGCCATGTAGAATTCCCCCATGGTTCCTCCCTCGGGACTCGCCATGACGACGCCAACGTTTCCCTGACTGTCGATGGCATTTGCACCCTTCAGGACGATGTCTCCCGGACCTAACTTCTCTATGAGCGTCCCCGGTTCCACCTCAATCAGTTCACCCTTGTAAAATGAGACGGGCCGCAGCCTTATTCCCTGTTGCAATACGCAGAGAATTCCCCTGATTACCTGTCCCGCAACATATTTCTCTTTTTCCAGAGATTTGTCCAGCAGTTCCTCTGCAATATATCCGTTTGTGGAACCCCTCCCTACAATGAGGTATCCCTTTTCCCTGGCCTCCTGCACCTCGGGCATCGCAACCACACCCTTGGCAATAAGCCTCTTAGACTCGGCTGGCGTCAAAGTAAATAATGCCTGCATTTTCCATCCCTCCCTGTTTTACTGTAACTCCTTCATTTTGCTTATCTTATACCCTTTTTGTTTTATTGACCGGGAAGCCCCGCCCTGTGGGCGGGGAGCTTCACATATCTATCCTTATCATACCCCTTGTTATCCTTCAGCATATTCCTCCCTCACGATATCGAGATCGAGGGGCACCGTCTTTTCCGGGTCTCTGTACAGGGTTATTGCCCCCTCTGGGCAGTGCTCGACACAGAGCTCACACCCCATGCAGGTTTCTCTGTCATAGGACCACCCTTCACCGTCTATAGCGATAGCCTCGAACTGGCATATATCGGCGCAGGTACCGCACTTTTTGCACGTTTCGTCATCATGCCTTATGGAATAACCCGATTCGGCGGCCATAGAGAGATTCTTATCGAACCGCTGCGCAAACTGCGTTGCCTGGAGGCTGACGCAGGAATCGACATGACAGTTGCAGATTATCCCCATGGTTCCGCCCGTTGCCACCTTGAAAAAGGCCTGGGTAATGTACCCTTCCTTTCTGAATTTCCTTATGATATCGAGGGCTTCCTGTTGTGTTATTTTGCGTGCGTTATATTTCTTTCCACACCGGTCGATCCAGAACCGAGACGTTGTTTTCCCCACACTGATGCAGGAATTAATCGACCATTCCGGGGCATTGAGTGTTTTCTTGCAGGGACAGTCCATAACCGCGATAAAGTCAGGTTCCTGAAGGAGAATTGCATGGGCATATTTGAAGGGAATGATCTTTCTGTTTTTCTCGGAGGCGGCGGTGATATCTTCGTTCAGTTCAAACACTTTTTTAGTATCCCCAAAGGACATAATCTTTGCATGATAACGGGCAAAAGCGGTTTTTATGATGTGACGAAGGGGCTTGAACCAGGAAAAGTAGTTCGCCAGGAACCGGAAAAGATAATAGACAAACTTTACATAGGGGTAGTAAAAGGCAAAGTAGATATAATTATGAACAGCCCTGTCGACTCTCCATCCGTGTTTTGCGAAGAGCGCTTTCGTCGATTCCCTTACCATTAGTTTCTCCTTCAGCAATCTCCACGTCTTAAGCGTTACCCGCAAGTATCCGGACATCAAGCGGAAGCCCTTTGGTTTCATCCGGGACGAGCATTCGTGCTCCCTGAGGACATTTGGGGACACATATACCGCATCCGATGCAAATATCCTTGAGGACGTAGGACTTGCCATCCACTATTGTAATCGCATCCACGGGACACCACGTGGATGCTTCCTCACATCCGCGGCAGAGATCCTGGTCTACAATTGCCACATATCCTGACGGAGCCAACTGCTCTATTCCGAGCTCTCTCATCTCAAATCCGAGACAGCAACAGGAACAGCAGTTACAGATGACATAGAACTGATCTTTTATACAGTCTTTGAACCAGGCATGATGAACCAGTCCGGCCTCATGAAAGGTATCAAGGAGTTCCAGAGCCTTTTCGTTGCTTATTCTCTCGCTGTACTCCGGTTTATGATTGAGAAGGAAATCAGTAAGGGGTTTCCCGATAAGCATGCAGGTCATGTAGGGTGGGTCGCACATTTTACAGGGATTCCCCTTCAGACGTTGAAGCTCTTTGCATCCACACTGTGTGATCACAATATCGGGGGGCGCATTGATCACGATATCCCGGGCTCTCGAATAGGGAATCACCCCGACACCGAGATCCTGAAGGGGAATGTCCTCCTCAATCGATACGATTGACCGGGCAAGTTCGTGGGTGAGCACCTTTCCATGATAGCTGTTCTCAAGCCACCGTGCATATCTCCCCTTCGGTCCGCAGATTCGCGCCACCCAGCGAAGGAAATTTAGATAGGAAGTAATATGACGTCCGTACCATAACCCGTGCAGCCCGCCGGTCAGGGTTCTCCTGAAACCGAGCCATTTAAGGGCAGGCCATGTCCCCGGGAGTATCAGGTGCCATCGTTCTATCCAGAGCCAGAGTAGAAAGAGTACTACAATTATGGGACCTATAACAATAAACACCCTCATTCGCCACCACCCCTTTCCCCTGAAATGAGAGAATAAACATTATGTTACAGGTAAAGACAAAAACAGGTATAACCAAATTAAACAATAAGCGCAGTTACGTCAACACAATTATTGAAGCTCCCCGCAACCAGTTTCGGGGATTCTCCGATTGTTAATGAAAATGTTTGTTTTTTATTCGCTCGCTAACCCCGCCGCAGAAAGCGGGGAATGCTCGCTGTTCAATTCAACGGGGGGGCGGCGCCCGGTAACAACGCCAATATTTCCAAACATAAATCGTTGTATCACCACCTCTCGAAATCCCACCTTCTCCATAATATCTGCCAGTTCTTCGGGGGCCTTGAACGCCTCTGTCGATTCGGGAAGGTACCGGTAGGCATCTTTGTCTCCCGTAATCATCGATCCGAGGAGAGGGATAACATACCGTAAATAGAACAGTGCAAAAGGACGCAGGATATTTCGAGGAGCGGGGGAGGTGTCAAGACAGACGACCCGGCCGCCCGGCACAACCACTCTCATCTGTTCCTCGAAGGCCTTCTCTATATCGGTTACGTTTCGAATGAGATATCCCGACGTTACCGCATGAAAGAGAGAATCGGGAAAGGGGAGGTGCAACGCATCGGCACAGCACCAGTTTATTCCCCTCCCACCGGACTGTTTTTTCCCAACGCGCATCATCTCTGAGGAGAAATCGGCTGCAACAACGGCGACATCCGGGATCTTCGCAACCGCATCGAGCGCGATTTTTCCCGTTCCCGTTCCCACATCGAGCAGCCGTCCTCCCGTCGGGAGGACGGCCATGTCTATCACATACCGACGCCAGGCGTGATCGCGGCCGAAGGTCATGAGAGAATTCATGATGTCGTAACGGCGAGCAATGCCCCCAAACATGCCGCGTATTTCTCTTGTCACTGCCGGGGGCCTTCGATCATTCATCCTGTCATTTCTTTCCGCTATAATAACCAGACATTTACCGAGCGTTCCATCTCTTGGTTGCTGATTGCAAATTCAGGGCAAAGAGGGCTATATCGATCTTTCTGTATAATCTCTCTCCTATTTTTTCTCCCGGCTACTTTACCGGTCCACTCTCGTGAACTTCCCACATGTCTTCATCGTTAAAACATCGTTCGCTCTCGTCTGGATTCATGGCATCCTGTTCCATTTTCCTTCTGTCGTAGGGCTGGTTAAGGACTTCATCGTAATATTCATGCTGGATCATGAGATTCATGATCTCGCTCGTACCCGTCCATATGAGGGCAAGTCTTAAATCCCGCAGTGCACGCTCGACGGGATAGATGTCAGTATATCCGATACCCCCCATCACCTGCATGGCATTATTGACGACATTCCATGATGCCTCGGTGGCAAAGCGCTTTGCCTCGCTCACGATACGCCGCATATTGGTGTAATTCTCGTCCACGGCACGGGCAGCCATATAGGTGAGCCCCCTGGCCGCGTCGAGCTGTGTTATGGAATCGGCCACCATAAAATTAACGGCCTGGAATTTCCTGATCAGTTTCCCGAAGGCGGCACGTCTGTTTGAGTATCTCACGGCAAGATCAAGCGCGCCCCAGACACCGAGACAGCCGGCGGCAGAGGTCAACCTCTCCGGGATCATCATCTGATTAAAACAGAGGGCTCCGCCGTGAAGCTCTCCTATCAGATTTTCTTTCGGAACCTTAACATCCCTGAATACGAGGCGTCCCGTTCCCCCTCCCTTGCAGCCCAGGAGACCGTAATGATACTCCGTTTCCACACCGGGACCGTCATCGACGATGAGGAGGCTTATCTTCCCGTATTTGTGTGCATCAGGGTCGAAATTTGTCTTGCAATAGACGAGAAAGAAATCGGAACCTTCCGCTCCCACGACGAAACGCTTCTGACCGTTCAGGATAAAGTGATCGCCCTCGAGGACGGCCTTGGTGGTGGCACCGAAAAAATCCGAGCCTCCCCTCGGTTCTGTCAGTGCCTCGGCGGAAACGAGTTTCCCCTCGATGTAGGGCCTGAGATATTTTTCCTTCTGCTCCTCCGTGCCAAACTTATCCAGGGCCTCTCCCACAATGGAGGGCATGACAAAGGCACAGCCGAGTGCCATTCCGAGGCAGCCTATCTCCTCCGTGGCGGCCACATCAGCGACCCAACTCATCCCTCTTCCCCCGTATTTCTTGGGAAAACGGATGCCCCGTAGATTGTATTTCGCCAGCTTTTCCACGAACTCCCGGGGATAGATTATCTCATCATTATCCATCTTCCTAAGGAAATCGCTGGTGATTTCCTCCTTCACAAATTTTCTTACTTCATCTCTGAGGGCCCGTTCTTCCGGTTTCAGCAAAAAATCGTACATATCACTCCCTCCTCGCACACCCCTTTTTTTTCAGTAACCATAGAAACGGTTCACCCGCTTTGTCAATGGAAAAATGGCACGACAGGCATGGCAACATGCTGCAGTGGTGGGAAACGGTATCTATGTAATTGATCGCACCGGACATTTTTCTCACCCCTTCTTCTTGACTCCCTCTATCTTAGCGTGTATTGTCCCTTCTCAAACAGAAAGGAGAGGAAAGAGGTATCCATGCAAAAAACCCTGCTCAGGTCTGACGCCATCCTTCTTACGACGGCCATCATCTGGGGGTTTGCCTTCGTGGCACAGCGTGTCGGCATGAATTACGTCGGCCCTTTCCTGTTCAACGGCATACGCTTTGCCCTGGGCTGTCTCGTTCTTATCCCCTTTATCCTGAAAAACGGAATCTCAAACGGGAGGAGGGACAACGAAAGAAAAGCCCTGGACCTAAGAACACTCGTCCTCGGGGGAGCCCTTGCCGGATTGACGCTTTTCGGCGGTTCATCACTGCAGCAGGTGGGTATCGTCTACACCACGGCAGGTAAGGCAGGCTTTATCACGGGGCTCTATGTCGTTATCGTGCCCTTTCTCGGCCTCCTCTGGAAGCAGCACACGAACAGGGGGACATGGATGGGCGCCATTTGTGCCGCCTCGGGACTCTATTTCCTCAGTATTACCGAGCAGCTCACCATCGACTTCGGCGATTTCCTGGTGCTTCTTGGTGCCTTTTGTTTTGCCGTCCATGTCCTTGTCATCGGCTGGCTTTCTCCGAAAATGGATTCCCTCAGACTTGCCTTTATCCAATATGCCGCCGTTTCCTTTATCAGTCTTTTCACGGCATTCATTGTCGAAGATGTTTCAATAAACGGGATTTACCAGGCTGCCGTCCCCATACTCTACGGCGGGGTCATGTCGGTGGGAATCGCCTACACCCTTCAGGTAATAGGCCAGAGAACGGCCCATCCCGCCCATGCATCGATCATATTGAGTCTTGAAGCCGTTTTTGCGGCCCTCGGAGGATGGCTCCTCCTTCAGGAGGTTATGACACTCCGGCAATTGTCGGGCTGCGCGCTCATGCTTTCGGGGATGTTCATCTCACAGCTCTGGGGATATTTCGCGTATATTCAAGCGGGGAAAAATCATTATTATAGCTCTATTCATAGAGATTGATTCTGTGGTAACTGGAGAAGGTGAGCAACAATTTGCAAATTCAGGCTTATGAAAGGGCTGTTTATGAACAGTGCTCCTGTAGTTTTTCTCAACGGTAGTTTCGTAAAATGGCATGATGCGACGGTGCATATTATGTGTCACAGCTTCGGACGCGGTTCGGCGATCTTCGAGGTGCTCGGTTTTCAGACCACAAAAAAGGGGCGTTTCATCTTCAGGCTCGACGACCATATCAACCGTCTTTTCGAGACGGCGAAACTGCTTGCGATGGAGCTTCCCCTTCCGAGAGAAGCAATATTCGATGCGGTCATAAAAACGGTACAAAAAAACTCCCTCAACGAGGGCTTTATTAAAATCATCGGTTTCTTCCCGCAGATCTCCTTCGAAACCACCTATCCTCAAAAGATGCTTGATCTGGCAATCTTTATACTCGGCCCTGAACGGGATCTCGCGGATCTCGACGTGTCGTTGACTGAGGGCACCTCCGTCTGCGTCTCAAAATGGGCGAAACTCAGCCCCCGAATGGTACCCACAGAGGCAAAGGTGGCCGCCAATTATCTGAACGGCATTATGGCGAGAAACGATGCAAAAGATCGGGGCTTCGATTACGCGATTATGTGCGATGAGGTAGGTTTTCTCGCAGAGGGGGCCACGGAATCGATATTTTTGGTTAAGGGAGACACCCTCATGACACCGGCAATGGGAACGATATTAAACGGTATCACGCGGCGCTCAATCCTCGAAGCGGCACGGGAAACAGGGATCAAGGCCGTGGAAGACAAGCTGCCGAGGGATATTATTTACGAGGCCGACGAGATTTTCCTCTCCGGCACGCCGAAAAAGATCCTCCCTGTAAAGCGGATGGAAGAGCATGTCTTCAAAGAAATCCCCGGACCAGTCACGAAAATACTTTCAGATCTTATGAGTGAAATTGTTTCCGGCAAAGACGATCGCTTCAGCAGATGGCTCTACCCCGTATAACTTTAAATCGAATAAGGACTTATTTCAGACCGAGCTCCTCGAGCTTACCTTCCGTGGGAATTCCTTCGGCGCTCCAACCCCTCAGCTCGTAATACCGGTCAAGCATTTTATCAAGTTCTTCCTTCGGGACATATCTCCCCTTCGCCGGACCGTCGGGAATTGGTTCATTCATAACCCTGTAGGGGAGCACATCGTCCTTGCGGCTTAACCCCCGCTTGACGTTTATGAGCCGCTCCAGATTATAGATTCGCTCCCCGATTTTTTTAAGCTCATCGATTCCAATATTCCACCCCGTCACACAGTTGAGGATTTTTACCATACTCTCACCGACCGCACTCGGCCCCATCATCCCTTCCGCAATAAAGCGGCAGACGATAAGCGAATCTCCCAGGGCTGTAAAATACTGACTCTCTGTTACATATTCCGGTATCGCCTCAAAACCGGGATCGGGATGCGAGTGCTCCGGATAATTTGGACGCGCATCGTGGTGGCTTCCTCCCCTTGTGGACGTTGAGTAGGCAAGAGCCATTCCCCTTAGCCCTCTTGCCGAGTGGCCGGCACATTCAAGCCCCTGAACTGCACAGAGATACTTGTAGGAATCTTTCCCTATCAGATTTGCTAATCTCGAAGAGCCGAGGGCAAGGTGTTTCCCGATTCCCTCTTTCAGGGCCGTCTTCTTGATCAACTCCACCATTCCCTCACCGTCGTCAAAATCGACTCTGCCTTCGATTTCATCTTCTCTGACAATCCCCCGTTCCATGCACTCGGCCACAAAGGCAAGGGTCACCCCCATAGAGATGGTATCGATACCCATGAGATCACAGATATGATTGCCGTTGAATATTGTGTTGATGTCGTGGTTGTCAAGCATTGACCCCATGGCGTAAAGTGTCTCGTACTCAGGCATCTTGACGCTCTGGCCGGCGTACTCGCCTTCTGTAACGTTTACCTTCTGCCCGCAGGCGATGACGCAGCCATGACATGCCGTGTTCTTGTCTTTATAGGTTTTTAAAAAGGTGTCCCCCGAAATATCCTTCGCATAGTCAAAGGTTTCCCTTGTATTATTATGTGTGCCGAGCATACCTTTCGAATTTACCATATCGACCAGCGCCGTCGTTCCCGTCTTTGTCATTGCTCCCTTGCTTTTCTTGAGATCGGGAAGGAGTTCTCTGAGAATATTCTTCAGGCCCTCTGTATCGGCAATCCTGGTTTTCCGGCTCCCACCGGCAACAATGGCCTTGAGATTCTTTGACCCCAAAACGGCCCCCATACCGCCCCTGCCCGCAGCACCCCTTCTCTTGCCGCCGCATATAATATTTGCGAAGACAATCTCCTTTTCACCGGCGGGGCCTATGGCAGATGCGACGGCGCCCTTCCCCGTCGATGCTTCCAGTGCATCAATCGTTTCCTCTGTCGTTTTGCCCCAGTAGATGTCTGCATCCTTCAGTTCTGCTTCTCCCTCCTTCACAGAGAGATAGACCGGTTTCGGAGATCTCCCGGTTATATAGACCGCATCATACCCGGTCCGCTTCAAAGCCATCCCGAAGTCGCCGCCATAATTAGAGTCACAGAAAAGGCCCGTTTGGGGAGAAATTGTCCCTACATGCCCTCTGCTTGTTCCCCAGACAGGCGTATCAGTCAGGGGACCCACGGCGAAGACGATGACATTTTCGGGTTCAAGGGGGGCCACAGAGGGAGGCACGTTATCGTATATAAATCTCGCAATGAGACCATTTCCCCCGAGATACTGCAGGTAGAATTCCCGGTCGAAATGTTCTTCATTCATTTCGCCGGTACTTAAATTTACCTTCAGTATTGTTCCGCTGTTTCCATACATGCATCGTCCTCGTATCGTTTCTCGCATTCCTCTCTCCGCTTCATAAAGAGAGGAATGCCCTCACTCCTCAGTTCAGCGGAGTTGTGATTATGCCTCTATGCACCGATGGCTTTTACTATCTCCTCCGCAAAATCCTTCTCCGGGAGGGCACCCGCGATGCCGTGTTCCTCATTGACAACGGTATGGGGAACACCGCTGACATTATATTTTACGACGAGAAAGGGAAACTCGGAGCCCGAGACCATATCGGCGGAGATATTATCGTTTGCCATGGCAAATCTGTGAGCGGTGCGAACCGCACCGGGGCAGTAAGGTCAGGTGGGAGAGATAAAGACCTGTAGGTGAACCGGTTTTTGTATCGTCGCCAGGACCTCTTTAGTCTTTTCATCAAGCCCGGGGGATCGTTTCCCCACATCCAGAATATCCTGGATAAGGACATTAAATTCATACCCGGCGGGAACACCGTAAAAGCGGATACCGTAGTCTTTCTCCCCCAAAATGAGCGTTGCCGGAATTTTATCGACACCAAGATTTTTCGCCATCTCAGCGTCCGCCTCGAAGTCACGCATCTCCAGAGATACTTTTTCCGATAAGGCGGCAACTTCCTCAAGCAATCCTCTCGTAGCCTGACATTGCTGACATTCGTTTTCCTGTGTGAACATGACGATTTTGACGTCTTCCTCGATTATCTTCATGATACCAATAAGCTTTTCTCTGTCCTTCTCCTTGATAAGTGCCATGATTCCCTCCTCAGACAAATGCCTGTTTCATCAGATAATCGTACGCCGAGAGCGCCGCCTTAGCGCCCTCGCCCGCCGAAATGATGATCTGCTTATGGGAAACGGTGGTCACATCGCCCGCCCCGAAGAATCCCTCCACATCCGTGCGGCAGGAACAATCGATAATCACCTCGCCGAGATCATTCAGGGCAACCAGGTTCTTCACCGACGCGCTGTTCGGCAGAAGGCCTATTTCCACAAAGACGCCCTCCGCCTTCAGCAGTTTTTCATGCCCTGTTTCTCTTTCCTGTATTACCACCACCTCGACGCTGGTCTTTCCCTCAATTCTTACCACCTGATGATAGTCAAAGAGCTGCGCATTTTCAGCCCGGCGCACCCGCTCCTGAAGGGCCTCATCGGCCTGCCACCCCTCGATAAAGTTTACCATAATCACCCCGGCCCCGACCTTCAGGAGATCCACCGCGGTGGTAAAGGCCGAGTTTCCTCCCCCGACCACCACCACTTCTTTATCTCGAAACAGGGGTGCATCGCAGGTCGCACAGTAGGCAACGCCCCTTCCCACAAGTTCCTTTTCTCCCGGTATGTCCAGGGGTCGGTGGCGCTTACCCGTCGCCAGGATCACTGCCCGTGCGGAGTAAACATTTCCGTCCTCAGCTTCTATCCTGAAGATATCATCCTCTTTCGTGATCGCGGCAACGCCCATGTTCGAAGCCATTGCCATGTCGAAATCATTCACATGTTCCACGAAGGAGGCGACAAGGTCCCGCGCATTGATACTCTGAAATCCCAGCCAGTTCTCTATCTCGGATGTTTCAAGTACCTGTCCGCCGAAATCCCTTGTAATCACGGCACAATTCAACATCTTGCGGGCAGCGTAAACCGCCGCACTCATTGCCGCCGGTCCGCCTCCTACTATTACAATATCATAATAAACTGTGGGGTCAGGAACGTTCGCGTTTCCTAAGAGGGATGTATCCAGTTCAAAATCCGGCATATCCATTTCGTCACCTCCCGGACTCGATAAGAGAAAGGGGTCGGGACATCCGACCGCCGCTATCCGTCTTTTCCTTCTCAGCCTGCAGGGCCTTTAAATTTCTCCTACTCCATGTAGGCGATGTCTTCCCACGGATGACGGTACAGTCCCTGTTTGAGACGCTTCTGGTCAAGGTAATGGCCCATAAAGCCGATGCTTCTTCCCAGGACAAAGAGGCCGTTTAATGCCCCCATTTTGATATATTCGTCGGCCTCTTCCTTTGAAAACTCCGATCTCAAAAGGTCCACGACGCATATCCCGATGCAGCCGTCCACATTTAGAATCAGGTTGTCCCTCTTCCCTGTCGTGATCTTCTCCACCTTCAGGGCATAATCGAGAAGTTCCGTATTCTTGAAGTGCTTTTTCACATAATTCTTAATGATCGTCACCCGCATGTCGGGATTATGAATGGACTTTACCCTGTGTCCGATTCCCTGGATGTTAACCCCCTGCTGTTTCATGGAATTCACGAATTGAAGGGGGGTCAACCCCCTGTCATAGGCATCGGAAAAATGCATCGCCGCCCCGTCGAGCGCGCCTCCGAACCGCGGGCCTATGCAGAGAAGACCCGACACCAGGGATGAAATGAGGTCTTTTCCGGCCCTCGTCGCCACGATGGTATTATGGGCACCCGAAACCGCCGGTCCGTGATCGGCCGTCACCATGATAACCATGTCGATGAACTTCGTCGCATACTCGGGCAGAAGCTTCTTGAACCAGAGGATACTGAGCACCCCGCCGACACCGATATCCTTCTTGAAGACCTGCGAGATTAAGAATTTACCATACTTAAGTTCCTCGCCTCGATCATCGGATATGGTGGAAATAAAACTTGCCGGCCTTCTGACCATCCCTTCCGCCAGCGCCTTTTTCATGTCCAGAGGGACACTGGGGGGATCAACTTCAGGTACCGGCTTTATGGCACCCCGCGTAACGAGTTTTGTATAGGTCTCCCCTATCCTGTCGCCGTAATCATCGAAGGATTCGGGCACGATTGCGCCAGCCTTTTTCAAGGCAGCATTTTTGGCATCCGCCGTTTCCGCATCGGCATCCGCCTTTGCCCCGGCATGACCAAACTGGACCTCCGTCTTGAAGGCCTTCGCACAGGTGCCCGTTACCCACATGACAAGCGGCTTCGTTATCTTCTTTTTATTCAGGGCCTCGACGATTTCGTATTCGTCCGTTCCCCCAACCTCTCCGAGGCAGACGAGCATCTTGACTGCCGGATTTTTCTCATACCGGAAGAGATGATCGAGGAGCGAGCTACCCGGATATTTGTCGCCCCCTATGGCGATACCCTCATAAAGGCCATCGGTATTTCTCGCTATAATGTTGTACGCCTCATTGGAGAGGCCTCCCGATTTTGAGACAAATCCCACCGAACCCGGCCGGTGCAGCTTGGACTCGATGATATTCTCAATCGTCCCGGCTGTGTTGCCGATTTTGAAGGCACCTGCCTTGATACCACCAACGGTGGCAGGACCGATAATTACCTTGCCCAGGCGTTTTGCCTTTGCATTCAACTCCCTCATGCGCCGCTCGGGGACACCCTCGGCAATCAATACAATTGTTTTTATCTGCTTCAGTTCAAAGGCCTCCTCGGCAGACTGCGCGGCAGACCTGAAGGATGCGAAGCTTATGAGAACATCGACGTTTCTGTGTTTCTCGGCAGCCCTGACCAGTGATCTGTAGGCCGGTATCAATATTTCCTTCGGGCCGAAGAAGAATTTCTGCAGTGACTCGCTCCCCGTGGGATTGACGATCGCTGCCACGGATGGCGTTTCTCTCCTTGCACTGTAATCGAAATCGAGCATTCTCTGTGTCGCGTTTACCTGCATGTTATATATAAATGCCTGCGTGTCGCGGTCGAAGAGTTCGTAACTTTTCCTGTCAGATGCCTTTTTCGTTGTCGCTTTGCTTACCATTTACTTGTCCCCTTTCAAGGCCATTGAAACTATCTTCGTCATATGCGTCTCGGGCCCGTAGACCTCGATGGGCACACCCAGTTCCTCTCCGAGGACCCTCATTTTGGAGAGGCCCTCTTTGTAATTGGGCCCTCCTCTCCGCACGAAAATCTTCACCTTGTTGCCCTGGAGTTTATTCTTATACTCCTTGAGAGCCCTGATTATTCCGCTGAAGGTCTTTGCAACATCGGTAAAGTTTGCGATTCCGCCCCCTATGAGGAGGAACTTGCCCTTCGGATTCTTCTTCCTTGTCATGAGATCCAGAATTGTCTTCGCATAGAGGTAGGTAAACTCCTCATTGGGATCTCCCGAGTATTCACCATAGTTTGCCATCTCATTAATGAATCCGAGGTCGGTAATCGTGTCCGCAAAAATAACGGAGGCACCTCCGCCCGCCACCATGGTCCAGACACGGCCTTCCGTATTGAGGACCGTCAGCTTCAGGGACGCACCGGTTTTTGAATCCAACTCCTCGATATAGGCCTCTTCTTTTGTAAGCAATCTCCCGAAGGGGGGGGGGAAATCGATACTTCCCCACTTCCTCCCGCTCACAAAGGATGCCGTGTCGTCCAGCTTGGCCGCAAGGTCGAGGGGAACAACTCCCTTGCCGTCAACGATAAAGGGGTTTATCTCGAGGTAGGCGAAGTTGAGGTCCGCATAGAATTTGAACAATCCCTCGATGAAACCGGCAATCACAGCCTTCTTCTCCTTCGGAACCCTGCCGAGGAGTTTTTTCTCTATTTCTTCCATCCCCGGCATCTCCCCGATAGGGACGGAGAGCCTGAGTGCCTTTGCATCAACGTCTCCCACATTTATGCCACCCTCGTGATGAAAGAGAATCGTGTCTCCTTCACGCTCCGAAATGATGGCGACATAGTATTCATCCATTTCGTTATGGGGAACAAAGGGCTCAACGATAAAGTGCTCCAGAATCCCCGTCACAGCACCGACGGTGACAGGTTTTTTCATCCGTTCTCTGATCCATTTCTCGGCCTGCCTCCAATCGGCGCCGAGCAGGAGGAGCTTGCTCTTACCCCTCCGCTTTATAAGCTGGTCCGGTTTCACCACCAGTTTCTCTTTTGCCAGCCATTTATATTTTTGAGGAAGTTTCTTTATATCGGTGTCGGGTCCGACCGATATAAATCTGTTCTCAATCTTATAAATACTCCCCGCATACTCTGCGAGCAATCGGGCCATCAATGCCTTGCCATCAGCCTCTCGTATCGCTTTCTGTGCCATTTTTCTCCTCTCAGTTAAGATGGTCTCGTAAAAAGTCGATATTCGATGGCAAAGTAAAAAGCTTCAAATGGAGGTACACCTCCCGGTAAGGAACAATACGTTTATATTGCATCCCTTCCGGACGCCCCCCGGTCAAGGCGCGCAAATCCTGAGGAATGAGTCGTGCTTATGGTACGCTGCAGTGACAAAGGATGCAGCGCAACGCAGAAGTTGGACTTTTTTCGAAGCCATCAGTTATAATTTCTTCTCGAGATTCTCCTTAATACAATCAATAAACTCCTCCGTCGAGACCTGCCGGTTTTTCGGATCGGGATCGGCAACCTTCATGAGATCCCCCGGCATGACACCGCTCTCGACCGTTTCTATGGACGCTTCCTCTATTTTCTTGGCAAAATCCGCCACATCGGGTGTTTCATCGAGTTCCGCCCTCTTCTTCAGGCACCCCGTCCATGCGAAGATAAGTGCCATTGAGTTCGTTGACGTCTTTTCACCCTCGAGGTGCTTGTAGTAGTGTTTCTGCACGGTGCCGTGGGCCGCTTCATACTCGAAATAGCCGTGAGGTGAAACCAAAACGGAGGTCATCATGGCCAGGCTCCCGTTCGCCGAGGCAAGCATGTCCGACATGACATCGCCGTCATAGTTCTTGCAGGCCCAGAGCATCCCCCCCTCCGACTTCATGATCCTTGCCACTGCATCGTCGATAAGGGTAAAAAAGTATTCGATTCCCGCTTTGTCGAATTTTTCCTTCCAGTTCGCCTCATACTCTTCCTCAAATATTGTGCGAAATTCCGCATCGTAGGTCTTCGAGATGGTATCTTTCGTGCTGAACCAGAGGTCGATTGTCTGGTCCATAGCGTAGGTAAAACAGGCAACGGCAAAGCTCCTGATGGAGGGAACGGTGTTATGAATTCCCTGAAGAATCCCGGCGCTCTCAAATTCCTGAATCACCTTCCTGATCGGTTCGCTCCCGTCACGGGGCGTAAAAACAAGCTCGCCTGTCCCCGGACCCGGCACCTTAATCTCCTGGTTTTTATAGACGTCGCCATAGGCATGCCTCCCGATGTGTATCGGTTTCTTCCAGGTCCTCACAAAGGGATGAATATTATTGACCAGGATGGGGGCCCTGAAGACGGTGCCGTCCAGGATCCCCCTGATTGTTCCGTTGGGACTTGACCACTGTTTTTTCAGGCCATATTCATCAACCCGTGCGGCATTCGGCGTAATGGTGGCACACTTGACCCCCACCCCGTATTTCATGATTGCATGGGACGCATCGATGGTAATCTGATCGTCAGTTTCATCCCTCTTTTTCAGCCCGAGATCATAATATTCGGCGTTTATATCCATATATGGAAGAAGGAGTTTCTCCTTGACCATCTGCCACATGATTCTTGTCATCTCATCGCCGTCAATCTCTACTATGGGTGTCTTTACTCTGATCTTTTCGCTCATCACTGCCTCTCCTACTTTTTATTCTTGATATACGAAAGCATACCGCCTGAAAGCACAATCTCTTTGGCCCTCTCCGAAAGATCATAGCCAACTTCAAACTGCACTCCCTTCGTTGTGTTGTTGACGATTACTGTCTCGCCGGCCCTCACTTTTTCGCCGACGCCGGAAATCTCAAGGCTGTCTCCCTGATCGACTTTTTCGTAGTCCTCCTCATTTTCAAAGGTGAGGGGAACGATACCGAAGTTGACCAAGTTGGCTGTGTGAATCCTCTCAAAGGATTTCGCAATCACGGCCTTCACCCCCATATACATGGGACAGAGCGCCGCATGCTCCCGGGAGGAGCCCTGACCGTAACTAATTCCGCCGACGATAATATTGTGGCTACCCGTTTCCTTTATCTTTCTTGCCCTCTCATAAAAGTCGGGATCGACAACCTCGAAGAGGAATTCCGAATACTTTGGCACATTTGACCGGTATTTCATCCGGGAACCGGCGGGGATGATGTGGTCCGTCGTGGTGTAATCCTCCGTTTTTATTGTCGCCACACCCCGTATGTCCCCGGGCAGAGGATCATTGGTGGGCGGTTCTCCTATATTGGGTCCCCGGTAGATCTCGATCTTTGCCGGGTCGTCGGATGGGGGAATAATCATGGAATCATCGACGATAAATTCGTCGGGTATCGCCACATCGGGATAGGGAACATCGAGGTCTCTCGGATCGGTAATTTTTCCGGTAATGACGGCGGCGGCGGCTGTCTCGGGACTCACCAGATAGACGTTAGCGCTCTTCGTCCCCGATCTGGCGAGGAAGTTCCTGTTGCTCGTCCTCAGAGATACGGCATCGGTCTGCGGTGACTGACTGTTGCCGATACAGAAACCGCAGGCATTCTCTTCGAGCCTTACACCCGTCTCAAAAAGATCCGCGAGTGACCCGTTTCTCGCCAGCATATCCAGGACCTGTTTGGAGCCGGGGGCAAGGATAAAGCTGACCCGGGGATGCACCTTTTTCCCCTTCAGGATTTCTGCAACCACCATCAGGTCACGGTAGGAAGAATTGGTGCAGGAACCCACGCAGACCTGGTCAACATCCATACCGTCCAGTTCTTTTACTGTAGCAATATTTCCGGGGCTGTGAGGCGTTGCGGCAAGGGGAACAATGTCCGCAAGATCCATTTCTATTACCTTAAAGTATTCCGCATCGGGGTCTGCCTCCATCTTCTCCCATTCTTCCTCTCTCGCCTGGGCCCTGAGAAATTCTCTCGTCACCTCATCGCTGGGGAAAAGGGATGTGGTTACCCCGCATTCGGCGCCCATGTTCGCAATGGTAGCCCGCTCGGGGACGGTCAGCGTCTTGACACCGGGACCGCCGTATTCGAAGACGCAGCCGACGTTTCCCTTCGTCGTAAAGAGCTCCAGAATCTTGAGAATGACGTCCTTCGCGCTCACCCAGGGATTGAGTGAGCCTACGAGATTGATCTTGATGACCTTGGGGCAGGTAAGGTAGAAGGGTTCTCCCGCCATGGCGAGTGCCACGTCAAGTCCGCCCGCACCGATGGCTATCTGTCCGATTCCTCCGCCTGTCGGTGTATGGCTGTCGGAACCGAGAAGGGTCGTACCGGGCCTGCCAAATCTTTCAAGATGTACCTGATGACAAATCCCATTTCCTGCCCTGGAATAATCTATCCCGTATTTTGCCGCTACCGTTTGAAGATACCGGTGGTCATCGGCATTCTCAAAGCCTATCTGTATCGTATTATGATCGACAAAACTTACCGAATGTTCCGTTTTTACCCTGTCAAGCCCCATAGCCTCGAACTGGAGATAGGCCATGGTACCCGTTGCATCCTGTGTCAGGGTCTGATCGATGCGGATCCCGATTTCCTTTCCCGGTTCGTACTCACCGGTAACGACATGCTTCTCTAATATTTGTTGCGTCAGCGTTTTTGGCATGGTTACCCCTCTTCTTTTAATTGTATCGAGTGGATATGTGGCACTAAGGATTCGGTCCTGAGATCCAAGCGGATTAATTTCATCGCAACCTGTATCATAACACCTTAATTTCTTTGAATAGATAGTTCAAGCAAACCATAAAACGGAACGATCAGGAATCGAATCTCACCTCTTAGATACTCTGCATGGCCCCTCATTATCAGGAACGAGAGCGTAGTATTTCACACTCTTCCCATTCTTTTTGTCAAGTTTTTTATTTCCGTGAGCTCGCTGATACAGACCCATTTCCATAATTGCCGGTAGAAGAGGGGGCGTCCCCCATCATTATAACGAGAAAAATTGCCAGAAAGACGCATCCCGAAAACCATGACCAGACGATCTGATAATTACCGAGGAGATCGAAGACAAAACCCGCCAGGGTCGGGCCCACAATACCGCCGGCGGCACCGAATCCCATGACAATACCAATCATCGTACCGAATGAGTCCATTCCGTAATATTCCCGCAGAATGGCACCCCTTAAAACGGTAATCCCGCCGATTCCCATGGAGAAGGGAATCAGAAAGACAAAAATGAGATAGTCCGTCCCCGCATAGGGAAGAACCAGCATACCGCACCCCATAGAGGTAAAGGCCCATGCCATGACAAGACGCTTGTTGAAGAGATCGCTCAGCCATCCAAAGAGAAGCCTCCCGACAACACTCACGAGCGGTATGGCCGCCGCAACCAGGCCGGCACTGGTTCTCGACCATCCTACCGTACTCAGATAGGGCATAATATGAATAATAACGGCGGTAAGGACCATGAATCTGATCGCCTCGGCCAGATTGAGACAGCGGAGCTCTTTCATTTTCAGGAGATCCAGAAAGCTTCTTTTCTCTCCACGGCTCACCGCAATATTTTTGGAATCTCCAGAGGGACCGGGATCGCCATCGATGAAATACCCGTATGGTTCCGGTCGGTCACGTACGACCAGAGAGAGGGGTATCCCGATTATCCACATGCCGATACCAAATGCAATAACCGCCGTTCTCCAGCCGAAGGCATCGATTACCATAACGACGAGGGGAATCATCAAACCGCTTGCACCGAATCCCGATGTCATGATACCGAGGGCCGTGCCGATTTTTCTCCGGAACCAGTGTGCAACGACCGTCATGGTAACCACGCTGGTACATCCGCCGGCTCCGAAGGAAATCAGGAGAATGGCACCATAGAGTGTCACGAGCGACCGGGTAAACCCGAGGAGGATGAGGCCCAGCCCGACGGTAATAACCCCGAAAAACATGAGCTTTCGTGAGCCGAACCGGTCGGCAAGAATGCCTATAAAGGGGGCGAGTATCCCCATCTCCAGACCGCGGAGACTCATGGCAAAGGAAATCTCCGTGTAGCTCCAGCCGAATTCACGAACGAGCGGTTCGAAAAAGGCCGTGAATCCGAAAAAGATAATGCTGCTCACATAGAGGGCTATGCTGAAACAGGCACACACAATCCACCAGCCGTAAAATAGTCTCACCCTCATGCGATTTTCCCGTTTTTCAGTCTCGTCATCGTGATGTTCCCAAAGCCCCCCATGGAAAAAGATGGTCACTGTACGACAAAAGAAACCGAGGATACAAGTGAAAATATACATTTTATGATGGCGGTTATTTTCTTCGGCCGTCGCAGCAATTAACGGAAGAACGGACATCCCCGCGACCGTCCTGCAGAAATATTCAATCCCCCTGTCACGAAGGGTGAGGCTGTGATAGTATTGTGTTCCTGTCCGATACGGAACAAGGAGTCCTCTATGAAGGCGATGATACTGAAGGAAATCTGTTCTCTCGACAAAAAGAGGACACCGCTTCAGATGGCCGATCTTCCCGATCCCGTCCCCGGCGAGGGGGAGATACTCCTCAAGGTTGAGGCCTGCGGTGTCTGTCATACCGAGCTGGATGAAATCGAGGGGAGGACGCCGCCGCCGGAGTTCCCCGTCATCCTCGGCCACGAAGTTGTCGGAAGGGTGGTAGATACAGGTGGCGGGGCATCTCGATTCAAGGCCGGCGACAGGGTCGGCGTGGGATGGATATACTCCTCCTGCGGGACGTGCTCCTTTTGCCGCGAGGGTAACGATAATCTCTGCAGAGCATTCAGGGCGACTGGTCGGGATGCAAACGGCGGCTATGCCGAGTATATGAAGGTTCCCGAAATTTCCGCATTTTTGATTCCCGATATATTCAGTGACACGGAGGCGGCCCCCCTTTTCTGTGCCGGTGCAATCGGATACCGTTCACTCAGGCTGGCGAACATAAAAAACGGTCAGAACCTCGGCCTCACCGGATTCGGCGCCTCGGCTCATCTCGTCCTGAAAATGGCGCTCCATCTCTATCCCGAATCTCCTGTCTTTGTCTTTGCGAGAAGCGTAAAGGAACAGGAATTTGCCCGTGAGATCGGGGCGGCCTGGGCGGGCGGTACGGAGGAGAAATCGCCGGCGAAACTTCACGGAATCATCGACACGACACCGGCATGGAAACCGGTTGTCGAGGCGATGAAGAACCTTGAAAGGGAAGGGAGGCTGGTAATAAACGCCATCAGAAAGGAAGAAAGGGATAAGGATTATCTGCTTAATCTCGACTATCCCGAACATCTCTGGCTCGAAAAAGAGATCAAGAGCGTGGCCAATGTCGCGAGGAGGGATATCGCCGAATTTCTGGAGCTTGCCGCCACAATTCCCGTGAGACCCCACGTTCAGGAATATCCCCTCGAAGAGGCAAACAGAGCCCTCATGGAGCTGAAGGAGAGAAAAATTCGCGGCGCCAAGGTTCTCAGGATCGGTTAATTTTCTTGTTAATCACAAGGTAGGCTCTCATCATTACATTGAGGCTTCCTTCCTCCTGCAGTCGAAATAATAAATACCGAAGAAAATATAGAGCATTTCTTTTTGTAATCTTTAACGAAATGCCTGCCAGAGAAATAGGCAAGGTGTCCCCGTATTTGTAAGTAACCGACAAAAAAAGGGGCTCCCGAAGGAGCCCCTTTGATAATGCCTCTCTCGGCATTATATGAATTAGTAAATACGCGCCGCGGCAACGCTCCTGCCATCCCAGTGCCAACTAGAGCTTCCGCCGGTGCGCCAGACGATGAGGCCGTTTGCGACCCGGGGTCTGCTGTCCCAGAGGCCCGCTGCTTCGTCAACCTCTGCTGTAAGCGGGTCGTCGTTCGGGTCACTGGTCAGACGTACCAGCAACAGCGTCTCGGCGGTGATGTCGCAGTAGAAGATCTCCTTGTCAGAGTCGAGATTAGGAACGCCGTACTCTGGGGACCCGAAGACCACCACGCCGTCGGAGATACGCGGGTAGCACGTCTCCGAAGATGTTTCGACCCAGTCATCGGCAGGTATGGTGAGGAGTTCCTCTTCCACGGTATCGTATGCGACAATCACATAAGCAGTAATTGCCGCCGTAACCGCGCCTTCGTCACCATCATGATCCCAATCGTCGCGATGTTCCTTCCAGGTGATGAAGCGGCCGTCGGTGCGCGGATAACTAACGTTCGAGACGGTATAATCCGAGGGTACCACAGCATAGATATCGACCACCTCGGGCGTATCCGCGTTGAGATCGTAGTAATAGGGATGGTTAACGTCTTCCCAGGTGATGAGGCCGTCGGCGATATCGGGACAACAATCGAGACTGTCGGCACCCTCTACCTGGACGGCTTCAATAGCGTCCCAGTTGTTGAGATCGCAGTAATAAAGCTGATAGTCGCCATCATAATCACGCCAGACGGCGATGCCGCCGTCAACGGCGACCCTGTAATCGGACGAGCCGATGATCTTTGATTCGCCGGTGGCAATCTTGTAGGCCCAGGCATAATCATTATAATCGTGCCACGTGACAAAAGTGCCATCGGTCTGGGGCTTACCCTGTTCCTTCAGACTGTCTGACGTGATCTGTTTGATCTCTCGTTCGCCGTCAAGATCAATGCAGTAGATCTCCCTCATATAACTCTTACACTCATACATGAACAAGGGATTGTCGAGGTAACGGCTCGTGTCGATAGCTTTGAAGACCACGACACCGTTCGCCAGGGCAATTTGTTGACAATCGTTTCCCTCTATCCTCAGGTCGACCGGCGTGAGGGTCACGGGTTTTGCCGTATCATCCGCTTTTTTGGCAAAAAGACGGAAACGATGATCCCGGTGGAGGAAAATGGCCTTTTCGCCAGCGGCCAGATAGACGGGCACCTGCTGAAAGTCACGGTCACCGGTGAGATATACGAGATCTCCAGCATCATACATGACCAGGACTCTTGAAGGATTGGACACGCCTCTGTAATTGAAAATTTCATAGATTTTCGACCCATCAACGAGGAGTTGACTATCGTCGCCCATCCAGTCAGTCGGTCCTGAATCCGCTCCCTCACCGTTTTCTGTAACCTGGTGGACCGCTTCCTCTTCCTCCGCACTCAGGTCGGAAAGGTCGTAGACAAAGATCTGGTCATCACCATTGTCGTCTTCATCGATATAGGCAAAGAAACCGTCGCCTGTCTCCACATCGTTGAGGTTGGGACCTTCGCCGGCTACGCCGGTCCAGAAAACTTCTTCAGGAGTTTCGGTGCCCACATCTGCTTTGGCAAGGTAGAGAATTGAGCTTTCTTCCTCATCCCAGAGAAAATAGTCCGGGCCGGCCACGGGGGCAGACTGGGTATTCGCAAGGGCAGAAATCGGAATAGACTCGAGGCTCACAGCAGGCTCGCAATAGTAAGCAATGCCGTCCTCGACCCAGGTGAAGATACCGTTAGCGGTCCTGAAATCCGTGGGACCTGCAGAGCCACCATCGCCGGCAAGCTGAACACGTTCCAGAGGCAATGTTTCGGTAAAGTTGTAAATGTCTAAGGTGCCTGATGTGGAATTGGGGAACGCCACATATTCAGCGACAACACCTGGTTCTACGTCATCGGGTTCTTCGCCTACCGCAAACGTAATTTCTTCAAAATCAGGCGCTTCATCGGACAGGAAGGCACGGTAGACGTTGCTGACATCGCCGTCGTCATAGGCCAGCACGGCGAGATCTTCGCTCACATAGACACTATAGTAATCCTTAAAATCCTTGTAGTTGGCGCCGTCAGGCAGCTTAATTTCGCCACCCGTACCGTCCTCGGGCACATAATAATAGAATTTGGGCACATCGGCCGAGGCCACATCGTTGGCCACAGCGACAATGGTTGTGCCATCAAAGCCGATCGGCGAATAACCGCAGTCACCGAAGGCCCAGGGTGTGACCGAGCCGCCAAGGCCGGTATCCAGATCGGTAACATCGGTGCCGTCAAAGTAGCCGAGGTTGATCGAACGGCCCTTCCAGACGATCCAGTTGCCGTCGGTTTCCACCTCGTGGGTGTCGGCGGTTCCCGCCTGCAGGGTCTTGGTTCCGTCTGCAGGAACTGCCCCAAGTTTCTCCACAACTCCCGTCGAGTAATCTTTAAAGTTAGATTTAGAACTTTTGTCATCATCGCTGCTAAACCAATCACAGCCCCAAAATACAAAAGACACAGCGACTAATGCCGCTATCCACACAAATTTCTTCATTATTATCCCCTTTTTAATAGTCTTCTGCTGTTCATCACTATTTCCGATTCATAAGATATAGCACCTCAGGGAGCACCTCCACTTAGGGTCCTTCAGACAAAACACCTTGTTTCTCTGCTCCATTTCTCTGGTTCGTTAGCACCTCCTTTCCTTTCTCCTTTACAATGCGCAGTATAAGTTCATAATACTTGCGTAGTGGTTTCTAACATTTGGCGGAATAGTGTGTCAAGACATTAGGGTCAAAATGTGATGAAAAAATGCTGCGGAGAGCGTCGTTCCCTTATCCCCGAATCAGGCCGACAATATCCCCCCCCGGTATATGCCCGCTCCCTGTCGTAACGAGCCTCTCTTCTTCGCAGAAAAGGGGTTCTTTTCAGTTTTCCGAAGGGATGGAACGAACCCGGATATTAGAGGGGTAGTTCGTAGAAATCTACCGTATTTCGATAGGTTGCGTCGGCGACCTCGGAGACGGGCATTTCCTTTATCCTGGCAAGCTCCTGTACCGTAACGACGACATCGGAGGGACGGGATTCCTTATCTTCGAAACTGACGGGGCAGTCCGTCTCGACAAGAATTCGCTCGATAGGTGCCTCCCTCATCGCCTCCTGATGAGGCGGGCTGTAAAGGAGTGCCGGCGTGGCCGACACATAATATCCTGATGATACGATCTCCTGGAGTAGCTCGAGAGAAGCATTATACCAGTGAAAGACCGCTCGTTTGACACCGGCCTCCAGAATCATGGAAAAGACGCGCTGGTGAGAGTAGCGGCAGTGGAGAATCAGGGGTTTATCATATCTTTTTGCAATCCCGATTATTTCACCGAAGACCCTTCTCTGGAGCGGCTTTTTGATCTTCGCCTTGTAATCCACGCCCACCTCGCCGAGGGCCGTACAGTTACTAATATTGTCCTCTATGAAGGCGAGATTTCTTTCTATCTCCTCTTCCCGTATCTCCCAGGGATGGTATCCTATCGCTGGAAAGACAAATCCCGGATACTTGCCGGCAATCTCCAGGATACGCCTGTTGGATTCAACGTCCATCCCCACGCCGATTATGGCCTTTACTCCGACACGTCGTGCCTCTTCGAATTCGGATTCGAGCTTTTCTATCTCATTGAGATGGGCGTGTCCGTCGATTATGGAGATATTTGCGCTCATTTCTTAAAAAGGCCTTCCATTTTTGCTTTGGGGTCCTTTTCTTCCTCTTTTTCCCTTTCGCCAAATGCTCTGTCCCCGAATTCAAAATAGTCGCAGAAATTACTCCTCGCTTTATCGACCACCCTTTCAGCTTGTGGCTCCCGACAGTCATTGTAGGATCCGGGGTCATAAAAGCGGCAGTTCAAACAGACGTGGAGATCGCTTTCGCAAAAGGGACAGAGGTCTCTTCTTCCCACTTTACGCCCTACATCCAGAGTCTTTTTGCAGTTATGGCATATCTTCATAGATCAAACCCGTTTTCTACATCTTTCTTTTCAATGCCTGGGCGGCGATCTGAATCGTGTCCCAGGCACCGCCGAAGGGTGGCGAATAGGCAAGGTCAATATATCCTACCTCGTCCAGATCCATCCCCGCCCAGAGACAGGCCGAAAGTGTGTTGATCCTCCCCACGGCACCGCCGTCTCCTATCGCTTGGGCACCGAGAAGTTTTCCCGAAGCGCGGTCGGCGATGAGCTTGAGGCCGAGCCGATCCTTTTTCAGGTTCATCGACCTTGCGACGGGAGTGCCCCAGATAATCAGACTTGCCGAGTCAAAGCCGATTTTTTGGGCAGCCTTTTCATCAAGGCCCGTTGCGGCAAGCTCGAGGCCGAATACCTTGAACGACTGAGCTCCCACAACCCCCTTAAATTCCATGGGATTACCCCCAATGTTACTCCCGGCAACACGCCCCTGCTTATTGGCAATGTCTCCCAGCGGCATATACACCCATTCATTGCTCATTCTATGATATACCTCTGCGCAGTCACCGACGGAGTAAATCCTCTCCCCCGATGTCCTCTGAGAAAGATCGACCTTTAGGGCGCCGGTTTTACCGATCTCGATGCCGGCATCACGGGCAAGATCCGTATTCGGCCTCACGCCGAGGGCAATAAGGATCAGATCGCCTTCATGTTTCCCTTTATCGGTAATGAGACGAAGGGGATAATCGTTCCCGCTTTCAATCGCAACGGGCAGTGTATTGCTGATGAATGACACGTTGTTTTTGACAAGCTCATCGAGAACGAGCTTTGAAAATTCCGGGTCCCAGCGGGAGACGGGAAGCTCACCCCGGTATATGACCTCCGTTTCGATACCGAGATTTCGGAGCCCCTCGCTCATCTCCATGGAGATAAACCCCGCTCCTATGATTATGGCCTTACGACAGGCCTTTTCATTGATATAGTTCTTGATATTGATGCCGTCACGAAGGGTTTTGAGGACGAAAACCCCATCCCTCTCAGTGCCCGGAATATCGGGAACGATGGGCGCTGCACCTGTTGCTACCACGAGTTCGTCATAGGGGAGCGTTTCGCCGTTTTCTAATCGAACTTCACCCTTTCCGGTATCAATTTCCCGGACGCGCGTATTTAGACGCACCTTCACGCCCGTCTCTTCAAATTTTTCCGGTGTCCTCGCGATAAGCCTCTTCCAGTCTCCGATTACATCACCGATGTAATAGGGCATCGGTCAGGCTGCGTAGGAGATAAATTCACCTGCCTCCAGCATGGTAACATCAAGCGATGGGTCCCTTCTCTTTGCCTCTGCGGCGGCCGATGGCCCACCCGCTCCTCCGCCTACAATAACGAGATTCCTTTTCATGTATCACCTCTTATTTTTCTGTATTACAACCGTACCTGCCAGTTTGTCATGCCACGACTGCTTCCTCCTG
>Ga0208905_1000198_pt1 | contig 30167 bp, 26 predicted proteins | sample AntAceMetag02UKS_FD_184776 | JGI IMG/M metagenome (GOLD analysis project Ga0208905, IMG submission 184776) | Saline lake microbial communities from Ace Lake, Antarctica - Antarctic Ace Lake Metagenome 02UKS (SPAdes) (version 2) | ecosystem: Environmental > Aquatic > Non-marine Saline and... | reverse complement strand
AGCCGGTGAGCTCAGCACATGCCCTGTTCCAGAGGATGATAGTATGCTCTCTGTTTATGACGAAGGTAGGAATTGGTGATCCTTCGGTAATCCCTTCAATGGTCTTTTTTCCCCTCTGGATCGTTTCGGCATATTTCCTCAGGTTATTGGCCATTTCTACCTCGTTTGACACATCCTGGAGGGTTTCAATGACGGCGGTAATTTCCCCCTTTTCATCATATATCGGTGCCGCCAGGAAATAGAGATGACGATTCTTCCCACCCAGTCCTTCGAAGAAGTCTCGTGCTTCGTAGGCATCTTCCACAGCTTTCGATTTTGTAATGCCCTGCTTTTCGTAATAATTTTCCACTCCTTCAATGTCCTGGTCAATAATGAAATCGGCAATCACGGGCCTTTTATGGTTGTAAAAAGGAAGGTAGTGTCTGTCGGTTCCGATCATTTCCTCCGCCCCGTAGCCGGTGAGCTCAGCACATGCCCTGTTCCAGAGGATGATAGTATGCTCTCTGTTTATGACGAAGGTAGGAATTGGTGATCCTTCGGTAATCCCTTCAATGGTCTTTTTTCCCCTCAGAAGTTTTCCCTGCCATTTCTCACGTTCCTGAAGAAGCTTCAGCTGTTCCTTGAAATAGACGTTCCGTGCGCTGGACCGGGCTATCGATATTCCGGTAATAATAACGGCAATGATGAGGCCAAGGGCCCCGAGCATGATATTTACGGAGGCCTTTCTCAACAGAAGAATCACCGAATCGTAGGGAGTCACAACGACAAAGGACCAGAGGTTTTTACCCATGCGGACCGGTGCGTAGCCGATGATCGTCTTTATTGTTTCGCCCGTGCTGTTTCGAAAGTGGGAGATTCCATACCCATCGGTCTCCCTCGGGAAAAATTCGTTTATGGGTGCGGTCATTGTGTCTTCAGTAATGCGCGCCGTTGTTCCGATTATCTCGGGGTTTGAGTTGATGATGATCTGGTCATCTTCGTCGACCATCAGAAAATCGTTGGGTGAGAGGCCGCGTGCGGGACACATATACCGATCCACGATCGTGTGAATAGAAATGGTGGCAAGGACTGCACCAGTAAACTCCCCCTCGGTATTCCATTTCGGAATGCCGATGACGATTGAATCGATTCCCCTGTCTTTACCCTCGATACCCTCCGCCTTCCTTATCATCTGTTTTCCTACATAGGGCGTGTGGCTCTCTTTTATTTTCTCAAAGAACTGATATTTTTTAAAGCTTTTACCCCACATTCCCTCCATATGAGCGTCCGGGTATCCGCAGACGACTGTTCCGGTTTCGTCCAATCGCGCGATCATCTGCACCTTTCCGACAAGAAAGTCATAGACAGCCTGTATACTTACCACTGTTTCCGGCGGGGCGCCGCTGTCTCCGCAGTGAAGACTGGAAAGGAGAAGGGAACTTTTTTCTATATTGACGACGAGGTCTTCTATGCCGTTTGCCACACTCCCTGCGATGGTTGCCTGTTGCCTGCTGAACTGCTCCACGATTGCCTTTTCCCTGGCGTGGTTAACGGTAAGAGCAAGGAGGAGAATCAGGACAACGACGACCAGTGTCGCTATCCAGATGGAGAACTTAAATTCGGTTCTAAAAAAGCTTTGCTTCATTCCCAATCCTGATTTTCTTCATAACCTTTTATCGATCTGAAAGCGCTTGGCGTAAGGTCCGCTATTCTTCATCACGATTCCGTTTTTTCTCTTCATGTTCTTTAATGCCTATCACGACGTAAACGACAATAGCGGCGCCGAGAGAAACAATAAGGGTAATAAAGCCACTTTCGATCCCTATACCCCACTTACAAATAAGCCAGGCAACAAGGTAAGTTGCCACTGTTAATATTTCCTGCATTATCAAACCTCATCAAAAAAAGTTGTCTCTTCTCCCCGATAACATGAATCGTTCCATTTTAGGTAATATCGAGAAGCCCCGTTCCTTCATCCTTTCCTGTGCCTGAACTGAACAGCGCGCGCATTCCCCGCAACGTATTGCGGGGAGTTGCACGTGTCTCTTTCGGAAAAGTGTCTGCACGGGATACTACAGACCTTGCCGTTAATTTTCAATAAAATTATGTATCAGCGAAGGGAGGATATGATTTTCTTCATAACTCTCTTGTGTTTTATATGGTGCATGATGTAAGGAAGCATGACAGCTCAGCATGCACATTTTGGTTTTTCCATTATACTTTTCGTTCAATTTGCTGGATAAATTGAATAGAATGTTAAACACTTTAACCGAATGGCACGGTTACTGCTAATTATGAGGGCTAAGTAATAAATGAGTGATTGCGAGGTTTTATATATAAAAGGTGTTCTGTCGGGTATAAATGGCATATCTGTTGCTTATGCTTAGAGACGAATTTGAGAACGGTTACTTCTTCTCAAAGACATCACTTCGTGCCGGAAGGTGCGGGTTAAATTACAGTTGTCCAGGAAAGGAGAATGAAATGTTAAGGAAATCAGTAAAGTGGGTATTTACCCTACTAACATCAGTGGCAGCTTTGTTGGTATCTTCGCCGGTGGTATTCGCGGCTGAAGCAATTCCGGAGGATGGTTCGTATATTAAGGTCATCTTTGCTGTTGGTGCAATGGTTGGTGCCGGGCTTGCCATCGGTATGGGCGCAATCGGTGCCGGTGCCGGTATTGGTAATGCTGCAAGTGGAGCATGTAGTGCAGTTGGTAGGAACCCTGGGGTACAGGGAAAGATCATGATGACCATGCTGGTTGGTATGGCTATGGCAGAATCAATTGCCATCTATGCCCTTGTTGTTTCGCTTGTCCTTCTCTATGCAAACCCCTACAAAGCTTTTCTTTTTGGATAGTTAATGAATACTAACAGACTATTAACTCCAAGAAATCAATTAAAGTTAGGGGGAGAAGGAAATGGCGGAAACTACAAGAGGTAAGCAGTTTTTTACGGTAGCGAGATTATTTTTCCTGCTTATCGTCATTCCCCTATTACTGATGTCTTTTCTAATCGCCAACGGCATTTTTCAATTAGGGGATACATCGAAAAAAGGGGCGATTTCTGTTCTTGATCAGAAATCCCAGAGCGAAATCTTGGTGAGAACCACAGGCGTGGCCGAAAATGTTGCCGACTTTTTGCGAGACTGTGAGAAAGATATACTGGTCTCGACAATTCTGCCGACAACCGGTGAGGCGTACAAAGAATTTGTGGAAAAGAACAAACAGGTTCTCTGGGCCAAGCGAGACGGAAAGATCGTAAAAGAGCGGAAACCCCTCTATACCGAGATGTCGCTTGTTGACAATACGGGAAATGAAGTCATCAAAATAGCTGGCGGTGATATTGTACCGGACGGTGAGCTGATAAATGTCAGCGATCCTGCAGACACTCCATACAAGTCAGAAGATTACTTTTCAAAAACAAAACAGTTGAACAAGGGCGAGGTTTATCTTTCCCATGTTACCGGCTGGTATGTAAACAGAACTGAGTTTGAAAAGGGAAAACGCTTTGCCGGCATCGTTCGCTTGGCAACGCCGCTATTTGATAAAGAAGGATTCGCAGGAATCATAACACTTGCTCTCGATGTACAGCATCTGGCGAACTTCACGGACAATATAATACCGACTGAAGCCGGTCATGTCCTCGAAGCGGATGCATCGACGGGAAATTATGCCTATATGGTGGATAACAGAGGATTCGTTATTTCACATCCGAATGATTATCACATTGCCGGTCTTTATAAGGATGGGTCTCCAGTTCCTCCAGTTACAGGAGAAACATCCAAGGAAATGGCCGAGAAGGGAGAAGAGGTCTTAAACCTCAATCTTCTCGAGGCTATGGATTCGGGATTACCGAAGGTGGCAAAGAGTGCTGATGAAGGAAATTCGGGTGTAGAGGTATATAAATTTAGTGGTCACACCAAGGTTGTGGCCTACGCACCGATTCCCTTCTATAATGTCAGCTATCCTTCCCCTGCGGGATTTGGATGGGTCGGCATGGGTATCGATGTTGAGAGATTCAACGAGCAGGCCATGAAAGCCTCTGCAGATATAGAAAAAGAGGCAAAGGCATGGATGACGACAATCATTTTGATTCTCATCCTCGCGGTTATCCTGCTCTTCATAATTTCTGCACTTCTTGCACGGGGAGTTACCCGTTCAATTGATGCAGAAGTTCCTGAAGGTTCAAGGGAACCAGAGTATTATGATGACGAGGATTAAAAAGTGATGGCTTCGTAAAAAGTCCAACTTCTGCGTTACGCTGCATCCTTTGTCGCTGCAGCGTACCGTAAGTACGCCTCATTCCTCAGGATTTGCGCGCCTTGGCCGGGGGCATCCCGGAGGGATGCAGTATAAATGTAATATTCCTTACCGGGAGGGGCACCGTCCTACAGTGGGTGCACCTCAATTTGAAGCTTTTTACTTTGCCATCGAATATCGACTTTTTAGGAGACCGTCAAAGGTAGAACGAAGTAAAAAACCCGAGAGGGCCGGAAGTTAAACTTCCGGCCCTTTTTTTACATGAGAGCAGGGAGTAAAGGTGACCGTGAAAGACTATGGGCAGCTCCTTATGGATTTTGTTGAAATGCACAGCGAGCGCATTCCCCGCTTTATGCGGCGGGGTTAGCGAGCGAATAAAAAATACATTTTTCCTTAACAGCCGGGGATTCCTCGCATCTTGTTGTGGGGAGCTTCAATCTCATCTTCTTCCTGCTGAAGCCAGAAAAACATGATGTAGACCGCCGATTTGTCGGCATTGGAAAGGCGCCCATAAATGGGCAAGCTACGTATCGGAGGAAACATGCTCCTGAAAATAACGCGGGGGAGAATGATGGATGTAACTGACAGGCAAAAATCTTGAAGTGTTTGCAGAGGTATGATAGTGCAAAATAGACTTGTCATTTAAGGGCCGAAAAGACGGAACGGCCGAGAGTTGAAAACAGGGTAATCGCGGTGTGGCGGTGTTGAAGGCCGGTGCCCGGCTGGGGATTGATAGAATGTCTGAAGATGATAACAGAATGAAAGATGGCGATCGGATATACGATCTTGTGGATGTAGTGGAAGAAGGGCCGCGCGAACCTGCACCTGAGGCCGTCCTGAATGAGGAGATCATCAGGAAGGTTGAGGAGATTTCCGAGAAAGTGGCCAGACAGATGTTCCCCCGTATAGCCGAGCGAATTATAAAAGAAGAGATAGAAGAATTAAAGAAAAAGATAGATGATGAGTAAATCAGCGTGGGCGAGGGGTGGAAGAAATTTCCTGAAAAAAGTTCCTCTTGCCTTTTTGATTGTTATTCTTTGTTGTGTGCTCTATCCCGCCCAGACCTTCTCTCAGGAACAGTTAAATATCTGCGAAATAGAAACCGAGGGAGTTGGTGTTATTATAAGTGGTGATAAGGCCAGGGCACGTGATGACGCAATCAGGGAATCCCTGAAAAGGGCCATAGAAAAGGCAGTCAAGACATTTCTCTCGCCGGAAGCGGTGGCAGAGAATTTTCAAGGTCTCAGTGATTATATTTATTCCAAATCGGGGGATTACATTCAGAACTATAAGATTATAGAGGAACAGACAGAAGGAGATTATTATCGGGTCAGGAGCAGGGCAGCCGTAATAGCGGAAGGCATACGAAATGATCTTGAATCGATGGGATTTCCCGTGGCGAGAAGGAACCTGCCCAGGGTTATGGTTATCATTTATGGAAATGGTAATGAGACGGGGGATATCGAAAATACACTGAAGCCAGAGGAATTGTCATCCTCGATATATATAATAAACGAAGATCTTTCAGAAGAGGGATTTATTATTGTCAGATATCCACGCGATGAATATGGGGAAGAGGAATGGAATGAAGATGATGTCGTATCGCAGGGAAGAAAATTTAACGCCGATCTCGTGATTGTTGGTAAGGCCTCTGTGGAGGAGATGAGTGCCATCGAGGGAACGGAAATAAAATCCTATGAAACGCGAGTCTCAGCAAAGGCCATAACCACTGATGATGCAGAAGTCATTGCCTCGACCACCGCGCGGGCTGAATCTCACACGATGGATAGTATTACGGGACGATTGAATGCCATCGAAAGGGCAACGAAAGAGGTGGCTGACTATCTGAAGGTACAGATAATAGCCGACTGGCAGCGGGAAGTTAGTTCGGTCAAGGTAATTTCGGTCACTATTAGAGATATAATGAACTATTCCGATTATGTTACCCTGAGAGATATATTGAAAAACGAGACGAGGGGTGTAAAGAAGGTCTTTCAAAAGAGGATGAAATCGGGTATAGCGATCATGGATATCGAGATTGAAGGGAACGCGCTATTCTTGGCTAATGAACTCTCAGCCGTTAAATTTGATACATTCTCGCTTGGTATCGTGTGCACAGACGAGGATAGTCTGGAAGTAAATATTATAAAATAATTGAAGATCACCGAAGCCTTGCCGCAGGAATCTTCCGCTGTTGAGGACAATTTTTGATTCTATGCGTTTGCTCTTCGGTTCATGAGGTTATCATATGTTTTTTTGGAAGTATAAGAGGGTGCTTCTGGTAGTTTGTGCCTTTTTCATCCTTGGATGTAGAGGTACCATTCCTTCTCCTGTAGTTCCCGATTTTGATAAAAAGGGAATACGCCTTATCGCATTGATGCCCGTTGACAACAAGACCAAAGACGAGAAGGCGGCAGTGATATTGAGAAAGGAGTTGCTCGAAGAGCTCTATTTCAAGGGGTATCCTCAAATACCCCTTGATGTTATTGATGAGAAGATAGATGAACTTAATAAAAAAAATCTTGTCACGGAGGGCACTAGAATTCCGCCCGGTGTGATAGGTGGACTTCTCGGTATCGATGCGGTTATGTACTGCACCCTGACTGAATGGGGAGTATCGCTCCGCTATCTCTACGCACCGACGACAGTCGCGGCTTCCTTTGAGCTTCTGAGCACTGAAACAGGAGAGACCCTCTGGAGATCATACCAGAAGGTTGTGGAGAGAGACTATGACATTACCCAAAAGAGACTCGAGATGAAGTCTCATGAGTCGTACGAGAAAGCTGTTCGGGAGGTATTGGATAAGGCCATGGCGATATTTCCAGACGGTCCCGATTGTCTGGGAGACCCGTCTTCCACGAAGGGAGTCAAGGATATATTAATACGGTTGAAAAATTCGGTACAATGATAGGAGAGAATTGAAAGTAATAGCACCTTCTCCTCTGCGAGAGTATAAAAGAGGCGCTTCACAAAAAAAGGGCTTTTCGCGTTGAAGATATGAACATTCCCAATCTGCTGACGTTGCTTCGAATAATACTGGTACCCGGTATCGTCATATTAATGATGCGCGGATCCTTTCTCCTCGCGCTTATCCTCTTTATGGTCGCCGGTATCACGGATGGTCTCGATGGATTTCTGGCACGCGTATTGAAACAGCAGACGGTTCTGGGGGCATACCTTGACCCGCTGGCGGATAAGGCATTAATCATAACCTCGTTCGTTACCCTCTCTATTCTGGGCATTATTCCCGGCTGGCTCGTGGTAATTGTGATAAGCAGGGATTTTATAATCCTTTTCGGTTTCTCAATCTTGACCATGATGTCGGTTTCTTTTGAGATCAGTCCGACTTATGTGAGCAAGGCTACAACGGTTCTCCAGATATTAACAATATTTCTGGCCCTCTGTTTCATGAGTATGGGAATCTCTTTTTGCTATGACCTGATAGGGGTGATATTCTGGCTCACAGCCCTTGCCACGATTATTTCCGGATTATACTATATATATATAGGGATAAGGCTGGTAAATAAGACATAAGAGATGCGGTTTTTAGCCCTGTAATAGCTATAATATCTCTTGACATAAATAATATTTATTGTTAGTGAAATGAGGTTTTTCAGGGCACCTTTGTAGGCACGTAGCTCAGGGGGAGAGCATCACCTTGACACGGTGGGGGTCCAGGGTTCAAATCCCTGCGTGCCTACCATTTAATAATATTGAGTGAATGGAGTGAAGGGCATCACAATGGATTGCTCCTATGATGCCCTTTCTTTAATCACAGGTTTGTGATATCTGTAACAATTCGAGATATATAGAATTTTTATGGCCTTGATATTGAAAGGCAAATAGAACGGAATACTATTGAATCGATATGAAAGAGATTAAGGTCAGACTGCCCGGTGGTACCGAGGCTCAGCATCCTTCGGGAAGGACGGTAAAAGAGATACTGTCATCGTGGAATGAAGAGGTACTCAATTCTGCCGTAGCGGCTAAAATCGATGGTTCATTGGTTGATTTGAGTTTCTCCGTTGAGGAGGATTCGTCCATCGAACCGGTAGATATCTCTTCCAAAGAGGGCCTGGAAGTTATCCGACACAGTATATCCCATATCATGGCCCAGGCGGTTCAGGATATATTCGACGGCGTAAAAGTTACCATAGGACCTTCGATAGAAGACGGATTCTATTACGATTTCGATTATGCCAAGACCTTTACCCCGGAAGACCTCGAAACGATCGAAAAGCGGATGCAGGAGATTATCTCTGCCGATCATCCCTTCGAACGCAGGGTCGTTTCGAGAGATGAGGCAGTGGCCTTATTCGACGAAAAAGGCGAATCCTATAAAGTTGAGCTCATTAACGACCTTCCCGATGAAGTAAAGGAAGTATCCCTCTATAGTCAGGGCGATTTCATTGATCTCTGCCGTGGCCCCCATATACCATCAACGGGTATGATAACAGCATTCAAATTAATGAGTGTGGCGGGTGCCTACTGGCGTGGTGATGAAAAGAAAAAGATGCTTCAGCGGATCTACGGGACCGGTTTCGCGACCTCGGAGGAAATGGCGGAGTATATTACGCTCGTTGAAGAGGCTAAAAAGCGGGATCACCGCAAACTCGGTCGGGAACTTGACCTCTTTCAGGTGAATGACGAGGCGGGTCCGGGACTTATCATATTTCATCCCAAGGGTGCAATGTTAAGGACGATTATCGAAGACTGGGAGAAGAAGGAGCACCTGAAACGTGGCTATGGTATCGTAATGGGTCCGCAGATTCTGAAGGGTGAACTCTGGAAGAAGTCGGGCCACTTTGATCATTACCGGGATAATATGTATTTTACTGAAGTGGATGAGCAGATCTACGGCATCAAGCCGATGAACTGTCTTTCCCATATGCTTATTTATAAATCGAAGATCAGGAGCTACCGGGACCTTCCCTTACGATATTTTGAGCTGGGTACCGTTCTCCGCCATGAAAAAACCGGTGTTTTGCATGGCCTCATGAGGGCACGCCAGTTTACCCAGGATGACGCACACATACTCTGTACGCCGGACCAGCTTAATGAAGAGATCAGGGCAATTGCCGATTTTGTGGCCTATGCCATGGATATCTTCGGCTTCGAATTCGATGTGGAGTTGAGTACACGGCCGGAGGACTCGATAGGTACGGACGAGGATTGGGAACTTGCCACGAATGCACTCAACCAGGCTCTCAAAGATAATAAAATGGCCTACGATGTCAATGAGGGGGATGGTGCATTTTACGGACCGAAAATAGATTTCAAGCTGAAGGATGCCCTTGGCAGGAAATGGCAGTGTGCAACCATTCAGTGCGATTTTACCTTGCCTGAGAGGTTCGACTTAAGTTATGTTGGCCCGGATGGCGAGAGACACAGGCCGGTTATGTTGCACAGGGTTATTCTCGGTGCGATTGAACGGTTTATGGGGGTGTTGATCGAACATTATGCGGGTGCATTCCCCCTGTGGCTGTCACCGGTGCAGGCATCTGTCCTGACCGTGACGGATAATCATATTCCCTACGGTGAAAAGGTGTACAAAGAGCTCGTCGATGCCGGTGTCCGTGTGGAGAAGGATTTCAGGAACGAGAAACTCGGCTATAAGATACGGGAAGGGCAGATGCAGAAGACCCCCTATCTTCTTGTGATTGGTGACAGGGAGGTCGAATCGGGAACAGTATCGCCAAGGCAACGGGGAGGAAAGAATCTCGGGGCCATGGATGTGAAGGAATTTATCAATATAGTAAGGGAAAAGTGTAGCAACAACGAGTAAAAAGTTTCAAGTTTGAAGTTTCAGGTTGGAAATAGGACCCCTGAAATAAATCGTCTGTTTTTAAACGGCGGACTTCAAACTTTAAACCTTCAGGAGGTGGCACATAGCTAAAAATCTGAGGATAAACGATGAGATTACGTCTGATAAGGTACGCGTAATCAGTTCCGACGGAGAGCAGTTGGGAATATTACTCCTTTCGAAAGCCATAGAAGAGGCGGAAAAGGCAGGCCTTGATCTTGTGGAGGTAGCCCCTGGTTCCTCGCCCCCCGTCTGCCGCATCATGGATTACGGGAAATACCGTTATCAGCGTAGTAAGAAGTTGACTGTTGCCAAGAAGAGCCAGAGCACCGTTCAGCTGAAGGAGATCAGGGTAAGGCCGAAAACAGAGGAGCACGATCTGCAGGTTAAGATCCGCCATATCACGCGATTTCTCGAACAGAATAACAAGGTGAAAATAACAATGATGTTCAGGGGGAGGGAAATCGTTTATACCGAAAAGGGAAGACAGATAATGGAGGAGATAAAGGAGAGGCTGGGCGAGCTCTGTGTCGTCGATCAGTACCCCAAGCGTGAGGGAAGAAATATGATCATGATAGTATCTCCGAAAAAACAATAAACATGAAGATACAGAGGTGATTCAATGCCAAAGATTAAGACACACAGGGGGGCGGCCAAACGGTTCAGCCTTACTTCAAAAGGGAAAGTAAAAAGAAACAAGGCCTATGCGAGTCATATCCTTACGAAGAAAAATCGTAAGAGAAAGAGAAATCTCAGGCAGAGCGGGCTGCTCAATGAGAGTGATATGAAAGGCATAAAGAGACTTATTCCTTATGCTTAATACATTACATAAATACCGGGAGATGTAAAAAAGATGTCGAGGGTAAAGAGAAGTATACACGCCAGGAAGAAGAGAAGAAAAATACTCAAGCTTGCAAAAGGGTATTTTGGAGCGAGGAGCAGGCTCTACAGAACTGCCACTGAAGCCGTTGAAAGGGCAATGAAATATGCCTACCGGGACAGAAAGGTACGGAAACGAGAATTCAGGAAGCTCTGGATTGCCAGGATAAATGCCGCTGCCCGAATAAACGGTATCTCCTATAGTAAATTCATTGACGGAATGAAGAAGGCAGGGATGGACATGGACCGAAAGGTCCTTTCGGATATTGCCATCCATGATCCCGAAGCATTCGCGAAAATTGTGAGTATTGCGAAAGGTGATGAAGTTGCATGAGGGAAACTCTTGAGGAGCTGCAGAAAAAGGCGGTCGATGAAATAGAAGCTGCAGGCAGCAGGGAAGAGTTTCTCGAATTACGTACACGATATCTCGGAAGAAAAGGTTTTCTTACCGATGTTCTGCGTAAGTTAAAAGATGTCCCCCCCGAGGAAAAGCCGAGTCTTGGCAAGCTCTCAAATGATATTAAGAAATCCATATCGGAAAGAATCGAAAGGGCAATCGAACGCCTTGATTCCGAGGGGAAATCTGACATCCTGCTGAAAGAAAAGATCGATGTAACCCTTCCTGGCAGGCGAACGAAATACGGCAAAATACATCCCGTTACGCGTGTCATGGGTGAGATCTGTGAAATATTCTCAATACTCGGTTTTTCCATTGCCGAGGGTCCGGAGGTCGAACTCGATTACTATAATTTCGAGGCGCTTAATATTCCCCCTGATCATCCGGCACGAGACATACACGACACGTTCTATGTAACCGACAATATGGTACTCCGCACACATACCTCTCCCGTTCAGATAAGGACCATGGAGAAGCAGGACCCGCCAGTAAGGATCATTTCACCGGGCAAAGTATACCGACCAGATTCAGACATCTCTCATACCCCCATGTTTCACCAGGTTGAAGGCCTTCTCGTTGATAAAGGTATTACCTTCGCTGATCTCAAAGGCGTTTTGACCTATTTCCTTCAGCACGTTTTCGGAAAAGATACGGTGCTTCGGTTTCGTCCCAGTTATTTTCCCTTTACGGAGCCCAGTGCAGAGGTTGACATACGGTGCGTTATGTGCGGCGGGGCGGGTTGCCGTGTCTGTGCACATACCGGGTGGATTGAAATTCTCGGCTCGGGGATGGTTGATCCCGAGGTGTTCAAAGTGGTCGGCTATGACACTGACGAATACAGCGGGTTTGCCTTCGGCCTCGGTGTTGAGAGGATCGCTATGCTGAAATACGGCATATCCGATATCAGGCTCTTCTTCGATGGCGATCTTCGATTTTTAGAACAATTTTAGGAGCGATGTAGTAGATAATGTTAGTGAGCCTGAGGTGGTTACAAGATTACATAGACATAGACGCCAGTCCTGATGAGCTTGCGAAACTGCTTACCATGGCCGGCCTTGAAGTGGACTCTGTGGAGGAAACGAGTCCCGGGTTTTCCGGTGTAGTTGTCTCAAAGGTACTTTCCGTAAAACCCCACCCGAATTCCGATAAACTGTCACTCTGTCAGGTAACAACGGGAGAAGAAACCTTTCCCATCGTCTGCGGAGCCCCGAATGTTTCCGAGGGGATTCTTTCACCCCTGGCAAAGGTTGGCGCTGAAATACCGGGCGGCTATATCATCAAACGATCAAAACTGAGGGGAGAGCCCTCCGAGGGGATGCTCTGTTCCGAGGAGGAATTAGGCATCGGCGACGATGCATCAGGTATAATGATTCTTCCGGACACACTCAACCTCGGCGAGGACCTCGCATCGGCACTCGACCTGAAAGATGTGGCCATTGAACTGTCCATTACACCGAATCGCGCTGATTGTCTCAGCATTATTGGGATTGCGAGGGAGATTTCCGCGCTGACGGGGAAAAAACTCAGATATCCCGAAATAACATTCGACGAGACCGAGGAGGATGTTACCACTGTCACCTCGGTTGAGATACTGGATCCCCATCTCTGCCCTCGATACACCGCACGAATTATCAAAAATGTAGAGGTAAAACCATCACCGAGCTGGATGCGGCTGCGTCTCGAGGCCGTTGGCCTCAGGGCAATCAATAATATTGTCGATGTGACAAATTTTGTGATGATCGAATTTGGTCAGCCCCTGCATGCCTTTGATTTTCGTTACCTTGAAGAGGGGAGAATCAAAGTGAGAGGGGCCGACGAAGGGGAGGAATTTATCTCTCTCGATGAAAAGGCACGAGTCCTGAGCTCCGATACCCTGATGATCTGTGACGGGGTGAAACCGGTTGCCGTTGCCGGTATTATGGGCGGGCTCAATTCGGAGGTCGTTGACGATACGAAGACTGTTCTCTTGGAGAGCGCCTATTTCAATCCTTCCTCTATTCGAAAGTCATCGCGAAGCCTCGGCATGAGCACCGATGCGGCCTTTCGTTTCGAAAGAGGGATAGATCCTGAAGGGGTTCTACGGGCATCGGACAGGGCCGCTCAGCTGATAGCAGAACTTTCAGGGGGTACAATCTGCCGGGGTTGTATCGATCAATATCCCGAAAAGATTACACCGGTGAAAGACATTCCTCTCAGGGTAAAGAAGGTTGAAGAGATCATCGGAACACCAGTTGATTCGGGAAAGATAGTGCAGATTCTTGAGAGCCTCGAGATAACGGTGAGGGAGGATGGGGATGGCCACTATCTGGTGACCCCGCCGACGTTCAGGGTGGATATTGAACGTGACGTTGATCTCATCGAGGAAATCGCACGTATATTAGGATATGAACATATCCCCGTTACCCTTCCCGCGGTATCCGGGGGGGCGGAGATGAGAAATAAAAAAAGCTCTCTGGAGTCGAAGGTACGGGAGATACTGAATGGCAGCGGTTACACAGAAATAATTAATTACAGCTTTACGACGCCCGAATCGGTCAATGTTCTCGGTCTCGAAGCAAATGATGAGGGACGGCGGTTTGTCGTTCTCAGGGATCCCCTGTCGGAAGATATATCTGTTATGAGAACGGGCCTTGTCTTTGGTTTTCTCGACACGATGAGAAAAAATATCAACCTCGGCAATCCCGATCTCAGGTTTTTTGAAATCGGAAAAATCTTCATCGGCAACAAGACGGGTGAACTTCCCGATGAAAGGGAACGTCTGGGAGGGCTTATAGCTGGTTTACGGTATGAGGAGGCGTGGCACACCGGTGAGGAACAGGCGGATTTTTATGATCTGAAGGGGTGTCTCGAAAATCTCTTTTCCGAACTCAAGATTTACAACATTTCCTATGACTCCGACTGCGAAATCCCCTTTCTCCATTCGGAAAGATCGGCTATGATTAGAGCGGACGGCAGGACTCTCGGCTTTGTAGGCGAGATTCACCCTCAGGTTCGGAAAAATATGGATCTCAGGGACAGGGCTGTCGTCTTTGAACTGGATTTCTCTTGTCTTGTCGAATTGTTCTCCGAGGCGATGCAATACCGGGAGATTCCTCGATTTCCCCCGACGTCGAGGGATGTCGCCTTTCTCGTTGACGAAACGATAACAAGCGGTGCCATGATTTCCATGGTTCTCGATACGAAAGAGGAATTGCTTGAGAATGTGAGCGTCTTTGATGTATATAAAGGGAAGGGAATATCAGCGGGAATGAAAAGTCTTGCCATACGATTTACCTATCGCTCTTCTCTGAAAACACTGACCGATAGTGAGGTGAACAAGGTCCATACGAGGATAGTGGAAAAGGTCGTAACACTGACTGACGCCAAGATACGGGGAGTTTAATTTAAATGAGCCATCAATGAATCGAGGAGAGTGCCATGACAAAAGTCGATATCATTCAGGTCGTTCATGATAAGCTGGGATATTCCAAAAAGGATTCTGCAACAATTGTGGAATCGGTATTTGATATCATGAAGGAAACGCTTGCCGGCGGTGAAGATCTCAAGATTTCCGGGTTCGGTAATCTTGTCGTAAAGGAAAAAAAGGCGAGGAAGGGACGGAATCCGCAGACGGGCGAAGCAATAGAGATTTCCAAACGGAGGGTTTTAACGTTCAAATCAAGCCAGGTATTGAGAAGAGCGATGAACAGTGAGTAACCTTCGGCTCTTTTGGGGCAAGGTTCAATGAGTACAGCGATTCCCGATAAAAACTATTTCCGTATTGGAGAGGTGGCGAAGATACTTGGTGTAGAGCCCTATGTCGTCCGATACTGGGAATCCGAGTTCACAACGGTAAAACCGGTTCGAACGAAATCAGATCAGCGCCTCTACAGAAAACAGGATGTGGAAAAGCTCTTGAAGGTGAGGGCACTTTTATATGAAGATAAGTTCACTATCGCAGGTGCAAAAAAAAGATTGGCTGGCAGGAAGGCGGACAAAGCCGATCGTAAGGGTGGAGACCCCAAAATATTGATTGAGATAAAAAGGGAACTTACGGAAATAAAAAAGATTTTAAAATAGAAAATCTGGAGAAGGTAATAAAAGAAGCCGGTCGGAAAACACATGTCTTTTTCCCAACCGGCTTTTTCATTACTGCAAAAAGAATAATGAAAGCGGATAGATACTGCTACCTGCCTGCTTTTCTTTTTGATGCTTTCAGTGGATTGATTTTCTGAGAATTTTCTTTTATCTCGTTTTTGATGTGCGTAGCTGATGGGCAACTTCCGATGGCCCATTTTGCGGAAGGATCAGGATAAATCATGCAATAATTTCCCGTAGGACACTCAATTATTCTGCCGCATCCTTCGCATTTATCGATGATTGTGTGACAGGTGCCACCATTGAAACTGCACCCTTTTTTGGTCATGAAAACGCACTCAACTCCATTCTTTACGGTTTGACAAACCATGGTTTCCCCCTTTCATAAGTATTTTTAAGCAAAAAAAATTCGGCTTACCTTGGTATCGATGAGCCGATATTTGAATCCTGTCTATCGGTATTTCTATTACAAGCGGGCGCTACGTAACAAATAAAATGAACCCTGTCAATAAAAAAGTGTATATCACGCAACTTTTTATATTGATTGACTTGGTACGGTAATCGTGTTATTTGAACTGGGATTTCAGTAAGGTACGTATATTGTGCGAAGTTGCGAAGAGTCTGAAGAAGGGTGGAAAAACGACGGCGGGAGTGAAAAATTGAGAAAGATGGGGACCAAAGATCTGTTAAAGATTTTTTTGCGGTCTCTTTCCATACAGTCGTCATGGAATTTCTCGAGAATGCAGAATGTAGGCTTTGCCTTTTCTCTGATTCCATTGATCAGAAAGATGGGGGTCAATAGGCAGAGGACGGCAGGCATACTGACACGTCATATTTCTTTGTTCAATTCTCATCCCTATCTTACGGGTCCGATTATCGGTTCCGTGACAAGGCTCGAAGAAGAATCATGCGAAGTTGCTGATTGCCCGGAAGCAGCCAGGCTGAAGAATACTCTCATGGCACCCTATGCGGCCCTGGGAGTTCCTTTTTTCTGGGGGGCGCTCAGGCCGTCATTTGTCATTGCGGGAATTATCACTGCACTCGAAGGGTCTCTTCTTGCTCCTCTTTTCTTCATGTTTCTGTACAATTGCGTGCATGTCTGGGTCAGGTGTAAGGGTTTCATTGAGGGATATAGGGACGGAAAAGGGGCCATTGAGTTTTTACGGGGCATCAACATGCCTCAAAAGACAAGAATGATAAAGTGGGTTTCGCTTGTATTGCTCGCACTTCTGGCAGCCATTGTACTTGCAATTCCATCTTTTTCGATCCTGGGGATTTCCAGGATCATTGCCGTTCCGCTGGTACTCATTTCCATACTTTTGTGCGGTTTCATAGTCAAAAAAGGGGTATCCCCCCTTGTACTGCTCTATGGAACATTTTTTATTTTTATTGTCATAGCGATATAAGATGCGAGAGATACGGACATTTATTTTAAAAAATGAGCTGGGGCTTCATGCGAGGGCCGCAGCAATGATGGTTACTGTTGCAAGCAAGTATAAAGCTGATATAGTCTTGGAAAGGGATGGCAGGGAAGTTGAAGGCAAAAGCATTCTTGGCATATTGACTCTTGCGTGTCCCAAGGGAAGTAGTATTATAGTAAAAGCCGAGGGAGAAGATGCCCTCGATGCCTTGGATGAACTTGAAGAACTCGTAGAGAAAAAGTTTGGAGAAGAGTAAGTGGAAACGAACGCAGTGAGAAGCACCATCGTTTTAAAGGGGATCGGTGTTTCGCCCGGCATAGTGAGTGGGACGGCCTATGTCCTCGATTTTAAGGATGTCGAAACGCACCGATACAAGCTTGGTAATGACGCGATCGTTTCTGATGAGATTGAGAGGTTCAGAAAGGCGCTCAGGGATTCCGAAGAGGAACTCATCGCCATAAAAGAGAGTCTTGAAGATTCTGAAGGCATAGGACCGCTTTTTATCGATGTTCATGTCATGATCCTCAAAGACGACAGGTTCGTCCAGAAGGCCATAGGCAACATAAAAAAGGGCCGAATCAATGCGGAATGGGCTCTTGGCAAGGTCATCTCAGAGTATCGGCAGGTATTCGAAAAGATTAAGGATGGCTACATAAAGGAGCGGATCAAAGATGTCGAGGATGTGGCACAGAGAATCTTCAGAAATCTCTCGGGCGACAAGCTTGAGAGTATTTCCGATATCAAGGAAGAAGTTATCATCATAGCCAGGGATCTTTCGCCAGCTGATACGGTGCAGATGACCGCAGACAAGGTCCTCGGTTTCGCGACTGATGTAGGGAGCAAAACGTCACATACTGCCATTGTGGCGCGGTCGATGGAAATTCCTGCCTCGGTAGGCCTGGAGAATGTAACCGCCGAAGTGGCGACGGGCGATACAGTTATTATCGATGGTACGTCCGGAATGGTCATCATAAATCCCGATCCCGAGATACTCAAACGGTACGAGGAGAAAAAGAAATATTATATGGTCATGGAGGAAGGACTGCTCAAAGATGCCAGTCTTCCTGCCACGACAAAGGATGGCTATAGTATCGGAATAGGAGCAAATATAGAATTTATTGAGGAGATTCCCTCGGCGGTGGCCCATGGTGCCAATGGGGTGGGACTGTACAGGACAGAATTTATCTACATAAATAAAGAGAGCCTTCCCACGGAGGATGAGCATTTTTTCCATTATAAGAGTATCGTAGAAGGAAAGGGAATCAAGTGGTCCACAATCAGGACCTTCGATCTGGGCGGTGACAAATTTATCTCCGATCCCCGTCTGGCCGATGAAATGAATCCTGCCATGGGTCTGAGGGCGGTCAGGTACTGCCTGAGAGAGGTTGAACTCTTCAAGATTCAGATACGGGCTATCTTGAGGGCCAGTGCTTATGGTAATACGGGAATACTGATCCCCATGATTTCCGGACTGGAAGAAATCAGGACCGTCAAAAAGATTATAGCTGAATCGAAGGAGGAGCTCAAGGAAGAGGGGATTCCCTTCGGTAACGACATAAAGCTGGGCATCATGATAGAGGTTCCCTCTGCCGTCATAGTAGCCGACGATCTGGCGAAGGAAGTGGATTTCTTCAGTATCGGTACGAATGACCTGATACAATATTCGCTTGCTATTGACAGAGTGAACGAGAGGGTGGACTACCTCTATAAGCCCTGTCACCCGGCGATATTGAGATTGATACGACAGGTTATCGATGCGGGTCACAAGGAGGGGATAAAAGTTGCCATGTGCGGGGAAATGGCGGGCGATCCCGTCTGCTCCCTGATCCTTCTAGGTTTCGAACTGGACGGTTTAAGTATGACGCCTCTCGCAATTCCACGTGTTAAGAAAATCATACGAGAATCAACACAGAAAGAATCGAAGGAATTGCTGGAACGGGTGATGAGCTTTTCGGAAATTCACGAGCTTGAAGAATATTTGAGAAATTATATGTCGAAAAGATTCCCTGATGAATGTCCCATGAGTTATGAGTAAGGTAGTAAAATACAATAGTGCGAAGTTCTTGAATTGAGAAGCGAGCGAGTTCCCCGCTGCTTGCGGCGGGGGAAGCGAGAATAAAAATAAACATTTTCCTTAACAATCGGAGATTCTCCGCAACTTGTTGCGGGGAGATTCAAACATGTCGGTTAAATTATTTTTACAGTCTTTGAGTGAGAAGGTTGGAGCGTTTTACAGCGGCTCCCTTTACAGAGGAAAACGGTTTCCCCTTTTCTGGATTTTTGACAGGTTCCTGTCAAGGGTGGTTATCGATGAAGAGAGCCTCAGACAATTGCGGGAACTTTCTCAGAAGGGGATTGTCATCTATGCTCTGAAAAACAAAAGCCAGCTGAATTGCCTGATACTTCGAAATCTCCTTTACAGAAACAGGATTGAAAGGCCGGTGTACTGTCAGGGAATCAATATGCTTTTCTGGCAACCCTTCTCGGTGGCGTTAAGAACCATTATCTCACGTATATTTCATAACCCAAACAAAGAGGAATATCTGAAGAGAATAACCAAGGGTGGAAGAAGTTCTGTTATTTACCTGCGCGGTTCGGAATTTGCCGGCAGCCGACAGGTAAAAGACCCGCTGGTCCATCTGATCAATGCCCAGAGGGAACTTGATGTTCCCATCTTCCTGGTGCCCGAAATGGTCGCGTACGGGAGGAAAAGGGAAAAGAAAGAGACGTCGCTTACCGAGCTCTTTTTCGGCCCCTCGGAGAATCCGGGACCGCTCAGACGATTGATTACTTTCCTGAGATATTCCAAGAAGGCCTTCGTCGTGTCCTCCGAACCGATTAACCTTGCCGAATTTCTGGAAAGGAACGAAGGCAACTCACTCCAGACGGTGGCCTATTTCCTGAGAAGAGAATTAATTGACAGAATTAATGGTGAAAAACGATCGATCGTCGGACCAGTCCTGAAATCCAGGGAAGAGATCATCGGCAAGGTCCTGAGAGACGAGGACCTCGTTGAGTTCATGGAAGAGATGGCCGCAACGGGAAAGAAGGACTACAATAGCCTTGTGAATTCTGCCGAGAAGAGCCTCTATGAAATAGCCGCCAATTACGCCGAGATCTATATCGGGGCCTTCGACAGGCTGCTCTCCTGGCTCTGGAACAATATCTACGACGGTATTGTTCTCGACAGGGAGGGACTGGCGGAGATACGAAGGGTCTCGAAAAAGATGCCCTTCGTGGTGGTGCCCTGTCATCGAAGTCATATAGACTATCTTCTCCTTTCCCATGTTTTCTATAACAATAATATTCAGCTTCCCTTCATCGCGGCCGGTACGAATCTCCTCTTCTGGCCCCTGGGCCATATCTTCAGGAAATCGGGCGCCTTCTTTATCCGCCGGAGTTTCAAGACCGATACCCTCTACAGAAAGGTCTTCGAAAAATACATCAAGGTTCTGCTCGAAGAGGGCCTGCCCATAGAATTTTTCATAGAAGGGGGGAGAAGTCGCACAGGGAAAATGGTCATGCCCAAATACGGCATGCTCTCGATGATTATTCAGGCTTACCGGGAAGGGACGGTAGATGATCTCGCCATAATTCCCGTCTACATCGGATACGACAGGGTCATCGAGGAAAAATCCTATCTCAAGGAGCTGGAAGGGGGAGAGAAGCAAAAGGAAAAAACCTCTGCCCTTATAAAGAGCAGATCGGTATTGAAGCGGCGCTACGGCAGCGTTTATGTCAATATCGGAGAGCCGATACAGCTTAAGAACTATCTCGCGTCACTGGACGTTCCCTTTGACGAGATGCCCCTTCCTGAACGACAGAGTCTCTACCGAAGAATGGGATATGAGATTGCAAACGAAATCAATGACAAATCCGTCGTTACACCTTTCGCACTGGCTGCGAGCAGTCTGCTCTGTCACTTCAAGAGGGGAATATCGCATTATGATTTGATGAATCTCCTGAACGAACTTTACGATTATCTCGACTTCAGGAAGGTGAGGTTTTCATCCACCCTTGCCAACAGAGAAAAGGTCCTGACCGATGCGTTGAATATGTTTGAGGCTTCGAACCTGATATCAGTGATGGGTCCCGACGAGGATGAAGAAGAGGAATTCGAGGAGATCATCTATTCCGTTGACGAAGACAAGAGGCTTACCCTGGAATACTACAAGAACAACATCCTCCATTTTTTTCTCCCCATTTCCTTTATTGCCACGTCAATTCTTTCGAGTATTAATGACGAGATATCGATCTACAAAATTATCGAGGATTACGGGTTTTTCAAGAGACTGTTCCGTCACGAGTTTATCTTTGATGATACCGTTAGTGATGCCGAAGAGGTCAATGCAGTCCTCTCCTATATCAAGGATCGGGGTATGATTGCCGGTCATGAAGATGGAGAAAGGGCCTGGATAGAGGTGAAGGGGAGGGGAAGAAGGACGCTGATGAATTTTGCCGGCCTCATTCATAATTACATAGAATCCTACTGGGTGGCGATACGGGGTTGTACCTATCTCAAGAGTAAAAAGAGGCAGGAAAAGGATCTGTTAAAGAGGATACAGAAACTGGGTGTGAAGATGTACAAAAAGGGCGAGATATCGAAGGCGGAAGCTGTTTCACAGTCGAACTATAAGAATGCCCTGAGATTCCTTTCTGATGCAGATGTCGTGCACGTAACCTACGGAAAGGATGAAAAGGAATCGAAGATTTACACCCTCACCGATGACAAGATTGAAATCGAGGTCCTCCGGCGCAAACTCTTCCACTTTATGACATAAGAGGGATTGCCCTATCACGTATCACCGCATCCAGAAAGATTGCCTCCCTTTTTTCCCCCGCACCGGGATTGAGAACGGGGGCGCACCCGCAAGCCCCGCCTTGTAGGCGGGGTAAGGGGCGCAATTAAAAAGGAATATATTATTCGCCTTCGGCTCATGAATCTTCGATTTCCTTGCCGGGAAGCCCCGCCCTGTAGGCGGGGAGCTTCACATTTAAAAACTCGCCAATTGCTGGATTTCCACAATGGAATCCGGCCATTCAGTCTATCCCCTTTTATTTCTGAAAAATTTCTTGCTATTCGTGATCTGTTTATATATGTTTCTGCCCGTAGAAACGGGGAGGAAAAAATGGTTTCTCGAGATGAGCTTATAGAGATATTTACAGAGATATCTGATTTTGAGGAAATGAAGTCATTTATTGAAGAAATGCTCACTCCAAAAGAAATCGAGGATTTCGCCCTTCGATGGAGGCTTTTGCAGGAGCTTAATGAAGGCCATACCCAGAGGAGTATAGCGGCAAAGTATGGAATAAGTCTCTGTAAGATTACCAGGGGTTCAAAAATATTGAAGAAAAATAATTCGATCACAAAAAAAATACTTGATAGATACAATGGAGGAACAGAATAGGATGAATATGAATTTAGGACCAGTAGAAATGCCCGACAAGAAGGGATACTTCGGAGAATATGGAGGTAGTTTTGTACCGCCGCAGATACAACAAGTGCTTGATGAAATCGCGGAAGCATACAGCAAAATAAAAAATGATGAATGCTTTAAAGAGGAACTGGCATCGTTGTACAAAAACTATGTGGGGAGACCCAGTCCCATTTTTTACGCGAAATCTCTTTCGAAAAAATGTGGCGGTGCGCGCATATACTTCAAGAGGGAAGACCTGAACCATACCGGCGCGCACAAGATAAATCACTGTCTTGGAGAGGCGCTGCTCGCGAAAAAAATGGGCAAAAAGAAGATTATCGCGGAGACGGGGGCAGGCCAGCATGGAGTGGCCCTTGCAACGGCCGCTGCCTTTGTAGGACTTGAATGCGATATCTACATGGGCGAGGTTGATATAATCAAACAGCACCCGAACGTCATTCGTATGAAGATTGTGGGCGCAGATGTTATCCCCGTGTCACGCGGTACAAAGACACTCAAAGACGCAGTTGACGCGGCATTTGAAGCGTATCTCGAAGATCCTATTACCCAGCTCTACGCCATCGGTTCCGTTGTGGGCCCCCATCCTTTCCCCATGATGGTCAGGGATTTCCAGTCGATTGTCGGCATAGAGGCAAGGAAACAGTTTGAAGAAATTACAGGCGGACTACCCGATAATCTGGTGGCATGTGTCGGTGGTGGTTCCAATGCGATGGGGCTTTTTACTGCCTTCCTGGAAGATGAAGATGTTGCCATGTACGGAGTTGAGCCTTCGGGACTCAGTCTTAAGGATGGTGAACATGCGGCAACCCTGACACTCGGCACACCCGGAATACTCCACGGGTTCAATTCCTACATGCTTCAGGACAAGGATGGAGAGCCCCTTCCGGTATATTCCATCGCGAGTGGGCTTGATTATCCGAGCGTTGGCCCCCAGCACAGTCTCCTCAAGGATATACAGAGGGTTACATATGTAACGGCGAACGACAGGGAAGCACTGGATGCGTTTTTTGAACTTTCGAGGGTTGAGGGGATAATTCCCGCACTGGAAAGCGCACACGCAATAGCATACGCGACAAAACTGGCGAGAACTCTCGACAACGACAAAACCATACTGGTAAATCTGTCAGGCAGAGGAGACAAAGATATAGATTATGTGGCTGAGACGTATGGCAAGGAGTATGGAATAAAGTAGGAATGCTTTTTCATATCTACTTCCTCCTTAATGATTTTTTTCTACATTAAGTCAAACAATTATGGCTTACACATTGTGAAAAATGAAGCATAATTTATGCCATAACAATAACTACTTAATATTCCATATAATTTTAAGATACAGTGACGTCGAATCCGGATTGGACATGTAAAATACTCAGACACTTATGGGTCTTTAAATTACTGAATCTTGCTGAAACCCTCGCAACCAGTAAATAAGAGCCGGTTTTCAAAGTTGTAAAAAATCTTGACAGTTGAGGTCATTTAGAAGATTTGTAATGGCAATCGGTAATTTTTATGCTTAACCAATACTGAAGATTAGCCAGTGTAACTGCTTTGTAACGTACCGGACAAGTCCCCCCAGACGTCTCAGAATGGCGAAACTTAACCCCTATTATTAGAGCCTACCCCTCCTTCCTTTGTAGCAAGAACATAGGCAGTCACGTCAAGGACGGAAATGACTCGAAGCTATGCGAAAAGATCAACTCCAAGGGCGTGGATCTTTACCTGTTAATTGCCACCTCCCAGTACCGCGTAAAGCCTCACCCGGTTGACGAGCCTGGCCAGGCGGAGCGAAATGAGCCCCATCTGTGCCACATAGAGTGAACGCTGCGCATCAAGGACACCCAGGTAACTGTCAATCCCACTTTTATAGCGTTCATGTGAGAGGCGATAGGTTTCCGCAACAGCATTAGTCAGGGATTGTTGTGCCTCTATCTGCTGGTCCACGCTACCCTGCACTGCGAGGGTGTCGGCCACTTCCTTGAAAGCCACCTGGATTACCTTTTCATACTGGGCAAGCACTATTTTCTGTTGCGCTTTACTGACTCGCAAGGCAGCCCAGGTACGGGCGTCAAAGATCGGCAGGACAACCTGCGGCATAAAGTTCCATGTACTTGAGCCGGATTTGAAAAGTCCGGAGAGCTCAGCGCTTGCCGTTCCAACGGTGGTCGTCAGGGAAATGCGTGGGAAAAACGCGGAACGGGCCGCGCCGATAAAGGCGTAAGCCGCCTTGAGCTGATGTTCTGCCTGTAGAATGTCAGGCCTGTTGAGAAGTACCTCGGATGACAGGCCCGGGGAAATATCTTTCAGAGGAGTAATGTTGCTAAGGTTCGCCGGCAGGAGTTCTTCGGGAACCGGAGAGCCAGCCAGAAGGTTTAAGGCATTCTGGTCCTGTGCCACCATTTGCGTGTAGCGAGCAACATTCACTCGAGCTGTTTCCACCGGAATTTGTGCTCGACGAATATCTAATTCGGTGGAGAATCCAACTTCATAAAGCCTGTTAATTAGATCGTAAATGCCCTGCTGGGTCTCAAGGGCGGACCGGTATAATTGAAGAATTCCCCGATCCGCGGCAAGGGTCAGATACACTCTGGCAATCTCGGAAACTAGCAAAACTTGAGCACTGCGACTGGCCTGCTCCGTCGCCAGATACACGTGCAACGCCTGATCTTTCAGGCTGCGGACGCGGCCGAAGAAATCGATTTCCCAGGAACTGATCCCCAGATTGACACCGTATTGTTCAGCGGTCATAGCGCTCCCGGTGCTTGAAAGATCGGCAGGCACCCGCCCTTTACTTCCGCTGCCCATTGCATTGACCGAGGGAAAAAGCTCGGCTCGTTGAATGCCGTACAGAGCACGGGCCTTTTCAACATTCAGGGCGGCAAGCCTGAGATCACGGTTATTGATCAGGGCCGTTTCGATGAGTTTTTGCAGCCGTGGATCGGTGAAGAATTCCTGTCGGCTCACTAACTTCTGGATTGTCGCATCTTCCGGTGCCGCGTTAGAGCCCTTGTAGGCCATACCCTGTGGCCACTCAGCCGGAACAGGTGCTTCCGGCCGTGTGTATTCCGGAGCCAAGCTGCAACCCCCCAAGAGTGTAACGATCACAACCAGTAACAGAAACAAGTTCCTATTCATATCATCGATCCTCTGATGGATTTACGCCGGTTATCTCGGCTGATTCATGTCTTCCTTTTTTGCCGAAGGTCCTTTCGACCAACACATAGAAGAGGGGTGCAAAGATGACCACCAGGACGGTGGCGCTCACCATCCCTCCCAGAACGCCGGTACCGATGGCATTTTGGGCTCCTGCCCCGGCGCCGGTGGTTAAGGCAAGGGGCAGGACACCGAAACCAAAGGCCAGAGATGTCATAATGATCGGACGAAATCGCAGTTTAGCCCCCTCCAGGGTGGCGTCGATCAGCCCCATTCCACTTTCCAGGCCGGCCTTGGCGAACTGGACGATCAGGATGGCGTTCTTGGTGGCCAAACCTAGCGTCGTCAAAAGACCGATCTGGAAATAGACATCGTTGGCCAGCCCCCGAGCACTCGAGGCAATGACGCCGCCGATCACCCCAAGGGGAAGGATCAACAGAACCGCAATAGGAATAGTCCAACTCTCATAGAGTGCCGCCAGGCACAGGAAGATCACGAAAATGGAAAATGCGTACAGCAACGGTGCCTGAGAACTCGACATCAGCTCCTGGTAGGAAAGCCCGGTCCAGTCAAAACCGAACCCCCGGGGCAACTTTGCAACCGCCTCTTCCATGGCCTGCATGGACTCTCCCGAGCTCCTTCCCGGTGACGGCTCCCCCCAGATGTTTATGGAAGGAAATCCGTTGTAGCGCGCCAGCCTGGGAGAGCCGGATGTCCAGCGGCCGGATGCAAACGAGGAGAAGGGGACCATCTTCCCCGCCATATTCCGGACATACAGCTTTTCCAGGTCCTTGGGCAACATGCGATAGGGAGCGTCGGCCTGAACGAAGACCCGCTTGATCCGGCCACCCTGAATAAAGTCGTTGGCATAAGCGCTGCCGAAGGACGCCGAGAGTGTCCTGTGGATGGAGGAAATAGGAACCCCCAGGGCACCGGCCTTTTCCCAGTCCACATCGACCCGGTATTCGGGCACATCTGCCATGCTGTTGGGTCGAACAGCGGTCAATCTCGGATCCTGAGCCACTATCCCGAGGAGCTGGTATTGCGCCGCCATCAGTTTCTGGTGTCCGAGACCGCCCCGGTCCAGCAGCTCAAAGTCAAACCCCTGGGCCATGCCCAGTTCGGGAACAGCCGGCGGCGGGAAAACAAACACCATGGCGTTACGAATATGCGAAAGGGCCATTGTGGCCCTTCCCGCAATGGCCTTTGCCTTCAGGTCATCCCGATCGCGTAGATCCCAGTCATTCAGTTTGACAAACACCATGCCGTTGTTCTGCCCCCTTCCGGAAAATCCGATCCCGGAAATGGTCATACATGATTCCACCGCCTCTTTTTCGTTCTCCTTGAAATAGGTCTCGATCTGTTTTGTTACCTCTCCGGTCTGCTCCAGCGTTGACCCTGCCGGCATGATCACCTGGGCGAGCAGTATGCCCTGGTCTTCATCCGGGAGATAGGCTGTGGGCATACGGAGATACAGGAATCCCATGGCTGCCACAACCACAAGGAAAACGATCAGGTAGCGGAATTTTCTGGAAAGGGAATGACCGACCAGTCTTACATACAGGTGTCTTAAGCGAAAAAAGACGTGGTTAAACCATCTGAAAAACGGGCGCAGGATACGGATAGCATTGTCTGCTTCGTGTCCCGAAACCACCGGTTTGAGAAGCGATGCGCAGAGGACCGGTGTCAGGATCAGGGCTACGAGAACCGACAGGAGCATGGAGGCGATGATGGTCACGGAAAACTGGCGATAGATGACACCGGTAGAGCCGGGGAAAAACGCCATGGGGCCGAACACCGCCGAAAGCACCAGTCCGATGCCGATCAGGGCACTGGTGATCTGTTCCATGGACTTGGCCGTGGCCTGGCGGGGTGAAAGCCCTTCCTCGCTCATGATCCTCTCCACGTTCTCCACCACCACAATGGCGTCGTCCACCAGCAGACCGATCGCCAGTACCATGGCAAACATGGTCAGCATATTGATGGAAAACCCGAAGAGTCCCAACATCGCGAAGGTCCCCAGGATTACCACCGGCACTGCGATGGTCGGGATCAGGGTAGCCCGGATATTTCCCATAAAAAGCCACATGACCAGGAATACCAGGAGGATCGCCTCGAAGAGGGTCTTCACCACTTCTTTGATAGCTACCCTGATAAAAGGGGTGGTGTCAAAGGGATAGACCGCCTTCATCCCCGAGGGGAAAAACCGGCTCATCTCTGCCAGCTTCGCTCTGACGGCATCGGCCGTATCCAGGGCGTTGGCACCGGCAGCCTGCCGGATGGCTATGCCGGCAGAAGGTTTCCCGTTGTGAAAACCCTCGATATCGTAGACCTCAGTTCCTAATTCCGTCCGGCCTACATCCCTGATCCTCACGGCAGAGCCGTCGGGATTGATGCGAATGGGAATGGCACCAAACTCCTCAGGGGTCTTGAGCATATTCTGGACGACGATAGAGGCGTTCAGGCGCTGGCCCGGAACAGCAGGCGCGCCGCCGAACTGCCCTGCTGAAACCTCCGCGTTATAGAGCCGGAGTGCCATGATCACCTCTTCCACCGTCAGATGGTAATTTGTCAGTTTGTCGGGATTGAGCCAGATGCGCATGGCATACCCGGAACCAAAGATTTCCACCTCGCCCACGCCGGGCACCCGCGCCAAGATTTTCTCAAGGCTGGATTTGGCATAATCTCTCAAATCATCACCATCCAGGCTGTCGTCTTCCGAGATCAGCCCCACAATCATCAGATAGTTTCTGGTTGATTTACTGACCTGGACCCCCTGACTTTTGACCGTCTCGGGCAGGCTCGTCATTGCAAGCTGGAGTTTGTTCTGCACCTGTGACCAGGCGAGATCCGGATCGGTTCCCGGGGCAAAGGTCAGCTCGAGACGGGACCCCCCCGCCGAATCGCTGGTGGCTGACATATACAGCATCTTGTCGAAACCGGTCATCTTCTGTTCGATGATCTGGGTCACGCTGTTCTCTACGGTTTCCGCCGAAGCCCCCGGATAGAAGGCGCTGATGGCGATGGATGGCGGGGCCATGGAGGGGTATTGAGATATGGGCAGGTTGTAAATTGCCAGCCCGCCCGCCGCCATCATAATAATAGCGATGACCCACGCGAACACCGGACGATCCAAGAAAAATTTGGATAACATGAAACGCCTCCGTTAATTCGATTTTGCAGGCAGCGCGGCTGCATTTTTACTTTCACTGCTATTTTCTTCGCTACCGTTTTCAAAAGGAACAACCTTCACGGAAGCACCGGGCCTAACCTTTTGCAGTCCCTCAACGATAACCCGATCGCCGGGAACCAGACCCGATGAAACGAGCCATGTATTGCCGATGGCCCGATCGAGCGTCAGCATTCGCTTCTGGACCTTGTCCTCGGCATCCACGATCAGCGCAACGGGATTCCCCTTCGGGTTGCGTGAAACTGCCTCTTGGGGAACCAGGATCGCCTGCGGATTGACACCTTCTTCCACCACCGCCCGGACAAACATGCCCGGGAGAAGGAAATTTTCAGGGTTGGGAAAGACAAGCCGTAGAATGACCGATCCAGTCGTCAAATCCACCGTTACATCACGAAATTGAAGGGTCCCTTCTATTGGGTACTCGGTACCGTCATCGAGAATGATTCGGACATTTTTTCCATTTATTTCGTCCTGAGCCAGTCGACCTTCCTCCAGGCGTCGTCGCAATCGCAACACTTCGGTCGTGGATTGGGACACATCAACATACATTGAATTCAGTTGTTGAATGGTTGCCAATGCCATGGGCTGATACGCCGCCACTAAAGCGCCATCGGTAACGCTGGATTTTCCGATACGGCCAGAAATGGACGCTTTGATCGTGGTATTTCCCAGGTTTATTCGTGCCGTCTTCACCATCGCCTTCCAATACTCAATGTCAGCTTCGACCTGTTTTAAGGCGGCTGTCGCGTCGTCATAGTCCTGCTGGCTGACCGCCTTGGAGGCTAACAATTCCCCTAAGCGCTTGGCCTTCAAACGGATTGCCAGGAGATTGGCCTCAGACCTGCCAAGGGCGGCCATTGCATTGTCAAGCACCGCCTGAAAGGGAGCGGGATCGATCTGATAGAGCGCCTGTCCGGCCTTTACATCGGACCCTTCCGTAAACAGACGTTTCTGAACGAGGCCGCTGACCTGGGGACGGATCTCCGCTACCCTGAAGGCAGATGTGCGACCAGGCAATTCAGTGGTCAGGACAACCTTTTGCGGTTGAACCTTTACCACAGCCACCTCCGGCGCCGGACGCGGTGGTTGCGATTGCTCGGTGCTTTCACAACCTCCCAGGAAAAAGCCGGCCAGCAGGGTCGCCACGACCACGTTCCATTTAAGAAATTTGTAAAATGTTTTGTGAAATTCCATCAGGCTCTCCTATTATAAATGATAAGAAAATAAATTATCCTGAAGACTTAGCATTAATGGTCAGGATATATGACCCCCTCACTCTTCACGCGATCAGGATAATACGATTTGCCCCTTATTTTCTTTTCCTTAATCCTTCCATAAATATTTTCGTAATCTGCATTGCATCTTTTTCAATATCACCTGAAATCCCTTCATGGATGCGCTGCATCACCATTCCCATATGGGCTTCGATAAACATGGCGGCTATTTTTTTTGAATCAAAGGAAACGAACAGGCTTTGCCTAACCCCTTCATCCAGGACATCGGCCACTCGTTCCACAAAAGTCCGGTACCTGCTATCGGTAAAATGGGATTTCCCTGAATTGCTCCTCTCGCGAT
>Ga0208905_1000197_pt1 | contig 30290 bp, 25 predicted proteins | sample AntAceMetag02UKS_FD_184776 | JGI IMG/M metagenome (GOLD analysis project Ga0208905, IMG submission 184776) | Saline lake microbial communities from Ace Lake, Antarctica - Antarctic Ace Lake Metagenome 02UKS (SPAdes) (version 2) | ecosystem: Environmental > Aquatic > Non-marine Saline and... | reverse complement strand
TTGATATTACCAGTTTATCAAATTTGCAGGACTGGACAAGTGCTGCTAATGAATTTATTAATAATGGTTGCTCTTATCAACTTGATAAAATTATCAAAGAAAAAGCAAAACAAAAAACAGGTGCCGAAAAACAAAACCTTCAAAAGTTCAACAAAGAATTATCTAAATTGCTTTTATCGTTTAGTACTGTGAGAGGTAAAGAAATATATTCGGGAAATATTTTTAAAAATTTGAATAACAAAATTGATAAAGTAATTGAAACAAATACTCTTGAGCCTTTGTTACCAATCATTACAAAAATCAAAAATAAAATAAACAATTATTCAACAGAATATAATATTGAAAATGGCGAAAAAGCTATTGAATGGTGTGTTGAGCATAAACTTATTCAACAAGCATTTACTTTAGGACAAGAACATATTATATCGGTTTTATGTAATAATTTTTCTCTTGATTATACAAAAAAAGAAAATAGAGAAATTGTAAGCAGTACACTTGGAATAATTAATAGAAAAAATGATATTAGTAGAAACAATTTAAGTAAAGTTATAAAAGACAATTATAATCTATTTGAAGATTTAAAGGAAAATCAAGTTTTTAAGGATTTGGCTAAAAATTACGGAGAATTATCAAGATTTAGAAATTCTATTAATCATGCTGGAATGATTGGTAATATTCAAGCTGATTCGTTTGAAAATAATTTTAATACCTTTTATTTAAAAATAATTGATACTCTAAGAAAACATAAAATTATATCCTAATGCTTCTAAACCTATCAAACCATCCCAAAAGCACTTGGGATAAAAAACAAACAGAAATTGCCAAAAAAATTTACGGCGAAATTATTGATATTAATTTTCCTGCGGTTAACCCCGAAGCTGATGAAAAAGATATTTATAATCTTGCAAAAGAATATCTCGAACATTGTAAAAAATTTCTCTTGCAAAGCACAGACAAAAACAATGCTGTACATATTATGGGCGAAATGACTTTTAGTTTTGCACTTATAAAAATGCTTCACGAAAATAATATTGATTGTATTGCTTCTACTACTAAAAGAAGTGCAAGCATGGATAATTCATCAAACAAAATTTCAAGATTTGATTTTGTAAAATTTAGAAAATATAATTAACAAAAATTGTAAATTAGTTTTAAAATAGTGTAAAATGGATTTAGTACTCAATACTTTTGGAACATCACTCATTAAAGAGAATGATAATTTCCTTGTTATTCATAAAGATGGAAAACAAAAAATATTTCCCGACAAAATAAAAACAATTAGCATCAGTAGAGGAGCAAAAATAAGTAGTGATGCCGCTTTGCTCGCTGTTGAAAACGAAATTGAAGTTTTGTTTATAGATAAAACAGGAAAGCCTGTTGGAAGATTATGGAGCGTTAAATATGGCTCAATTTCAACCATAAGACGAAAACAACTTGACTTCACATTTTCAAAACAAGCCGTAAAATGGATACAAGACATTATTACAAAAAAAGTTGATAATCAAGTTGCTTTATTGCTTTCTGTATCAACGGAAGATACCGAGAAAAATAAAATATTGGATAAATCTATTAACAGGCTTAATGATTATAAAACAAAAATAAAAAGTCTAAAAGGTGAAATTGTACACGACATTGCACCCAGTTTAAGAGGTTGGGAAGGTGCTTCTGCAAAAATATATTTTGAGGTAATTTCTCAAATACTTCCCCATGAATTTAAATTCAGTATCAGGTCGAAACACCCTGCCCTTGATGTATTTAATTGTTTGTTAAATTATGGTTATGGAATATTGTACGGAAAAATAGAAGGTGCATTAATTAAAGCAGGTATCGATCCTTATGTTGGTGTTTTTCATCGTGATGATTACAACCGTCCGGTACTGGTTTTTGATGTTATTGAATTATATAGAGTTTGGATTGATTATGTAGTGATAAATCTTTCGATTCAAAAAGTAATAGATGAGGATTGTTACAGCATTAAAAAAGACGGTTCATATTGGTTAGAATCAATGGGAAAAAGAATTTTAATACAATCGGTAAATGATTATCTTGATGAAATTATTGATGTTAGTGGAGTGAGCAGAAGTCGCTCCGAACATATTAATCTTTATGCACAAAAACTTGCTACAAAATTTATGAATTTGTCTGAAAAAAATAAATAAAATGATAAGCTTTGGAAATAATATTACTCAAAAAAATGACCCTTTACAAAGAATAAATATTGAATTACTTTACAAAACTATAAACACACCTAAATCAGAACTTGAATCCCAAATTGAGCAATTAAGGACAATATTGAGTATAGACGAACAAAAATACAGATTTTATAAAACAAGACTGCCTTATGTTTGCTGTGGATTGTTTAAACCGGCAATTAGAAAAATTGAGAATTTTGCAGTAAGCGCATATTTTATCTTGGATATAGACCATATTAAAGATAAAAATCATGATTTGCAGGAGCTTAAAAATAAACTTATTAAAGATGAAAGAATAGTTTTGATATTTATTTCGCCAAGTAATAACGGTTTAAAAATTATGTTCCGATTAACTGAAAAATGCTATGATTCGGCTCGTTTTAGTTTATTTTATAAATTGTTTGCTCATTCATTTTCCGAACAATATAATCTTCAGCAGGTTATTGATAATCGTACTTCTGATGTTTCCCGAGCTTGTTTTATAAGTGTGGACAAAAACGCTTATTATAATGCAGAAGCTACATCGGTTGACATGAATGCCTTAGTTAATTTTGAAAATGAAAATGAAATTAGAGAAGCAAATATTTTTATTAAACAAAAAAGTTTAAACAAAGAAGAAAAAAAACCTGAAATAGTAAAAAAAGAATTAAGCGATGATGTTTTACAGCAGATAAAACAAAAACTAAATCCTACAATAAAGATTAAAAAAGAAAAATTAATATATGTACCGGAAGAGTTGGAAAGAATTATTGACAAAGTTAAAACTCAGGCAAATGATTATAATATTGATGTAAGTGAAATATCAAATATTAATTATGGAAAAAAGTTCAGATTTAAACTAAATCAACATTGGTCTGAAATAAATTTGTTTTATGGAAAAAAAGGTTTTACAGTTGTAAAAACTCCTAAAAAAGGCAGTAATCCTGAACTAATGGAAATTTGCTATAAAATACTGTGTGAACTGTTTTATTGATTATATCTAATTATGAGTGCAAAAAAAAAGAAAAAGGAATTAAGCTTTGTTGAGCAAATGTTGCTTTTGAAAAAAGCTGGAATAATAGATTCAAAACTAATAAACACTGAAACTAAGGAAGAAACCGATCAAACTATTGGTCTTGAAGATAGAATACAAAAAGTATTAGGAATTTTTAATAATTACAATAAGAAAAAAAACAGGATGTTATATTTTATAATGTATGATATTGAAAACAATAAAGTAAGAACAAGAATTGCTAAATATCTTGAAAAAAAAGGATGTACAAGAGTGCAGAAATCAATTTTTTTTGCTGAAAGTAAACGAGACAGATATAACGAAATACATAAAACTTTGAAAGAAGTTCAGGAACTTTATGATAATAATGACAGTTTGTTTTTCGTACCTGTTTCAACTGATGAAATAAGAGCAATGAAAATACTTGGAAAGAATACAAATTTTGATTTAATTATGGAAAATAAAAACACCTTGTTCTTTTAATAAAATATAGTATATTTGTTTTTGATGAGAAAAAAATTATTAATAATAAACTGACAATGTATCTAAGCTTTTTGTACATTTGCATCCCTTTTAAAAAAGACGTTTTTTGTAGTAACATAAGGTGTAAATTGCAAATAATACCACTTAAGCAACTGATATATTTATTATTATAAAAATGGCTGTCAGAGATCAACTTCCATTAAAACAAGGATTAAGACATTTTATCTTTAGTATCGTAGATTTCAAAATTATGCCATGTCAGAGATCAACTTCCATTAAAACAAGGATTAAGACGTAGAGTGGCAAAAAGAAACATCAGGGCGCTTTAAAAGTCAGAGATCAACTTCCATTAAAACAAGGATTAAGACTTACTGTATGACAGTGTTTAGTTTTACTGTCAAGTCAGAGATCAACTTCCATTAAAACAAGGATTAAGACTCAAGTGAATTGGATATTGATGTTATTGCTACAGAGTCAGAGATCAACTTCCATTAAAACAAGGATTAAGACCGTGTGGGTATTTCGATGGGTAGTTACTAATCAATTTAGTCAGAGATCAACTTCCATTAAAACAAGGATTAAGACTTACTTTAGGAGTTGTTATCACCTAGTTATAGTACGTCAGAGATCAACTTCCATTAAAACAAGGATTAAGACTTAAATAGTTTTTCATGTCCAAATCTTTTAATATAGTCAGAGATCAACTTCCATTAAAACAAGGATTAAGACTCCCAATAACAGACTTATGCACCAATATTTCATAAAGTCAGAGATCAACTTCCATTAAAACAAGGATTAAGACTTTCATCCATTTTGTTGTACCGTCCATTACTATCACTTGTCAGAGATCAACTTCCATTAAAACAAGGATTAAGACTAGTATCAAAACAACATAAAAGACTCTATCGTTCTAAGTCAGAGATCAACTTCCATTAAAACAAGGATTAAGACCGTTTCCAAGAAATCTTCTATCCAAGAAATTGCTTGTGGGTCAGAGATCAACTTCCATTAAAACAAGGATTAAGACTGCTTTTTTAGATGCTCTCCAATTAAAAGGCTCAGTCAGAGATCAACTTCCATTAAAACAAGGATTAAGACATCTTTTTTCAATGCATCAAGTTGTGCTTGTAATTCTTCAGCTTTACTCATTTTTCTTAATCTTTTAATTAATGTCAGAGATCAACTTCCATTAAAACAAGGATTAAGACTTGTAAAATTTTAGTTGTTAAAATTAATTAAAAGTATTGTCAGAGATCAACTTCCATTAAAACAAGGATTAAGACACATCAACAATATTTGCAGCATATAATTCGCCTTCAATGTCAGAGATCAACTTCCATTAAAACAAGGATTAAGACTATCAGTAAAAAGATATGTAATACATATTTCCAATAAGTCAGAGATCAACTTCCATTAAAACAAGGATTAAGACTCTATTTCGTGAGCTGCGACATTCGGGTAATAAGTGGTCAAAGATCAACTTCCATTAATCCATACGGACTTGCTTCGCCTCGCAAGGATTAAAATAAAATAAAATTCCACTTTGGTTGTTTGGATTTTTATATTGAAAATTGAATTTGTAGAAAATACAAGAACCGAATAAACATCCTGTTGTAATTACAGCACTTATTCACAAACATTTTGTTTTTGTTCATGCCTTTATCGGTGGAAATAGACGAATAGCTCCTTTACTTTTGAATTTGATATTAATTAAAACTGCTTTTCCGACAAAGCAAAATAAATGATAAATTGCTACTTGTATAAAGCAAAAAAATACTATATTTGTTTTTTTGATAAAGCAAAATAATTATGAGAAAATTAAGAGAAATACATAATTTGCTAATAAATAGCTTTAATATCGATTTTCAGAGAAGTTACATCAATAAACTCCCATGGAATGTTAGACTATTTGGCATAAAAGGTTCTCGTGGAGTTGGAAAAACCACACTATTGTTACAATATATTAATAAAAATTATGGTCTTTCAGAAGAAGCGTTTTATATTTCACTTGACGACTTATACTTTACAGAAAACAAAGTTGTGGATTTTGTAGATGTTTTTGTGAAAAAAGGAGGGAAGCATCTTTTTATTGATGAAGTACATAAATATCCAAATTGGGCTATCGAAATTAAAAATATATACGATTATTACCCTGAACTGAAAGTGGTTTTTACAGGTTCTTCTTTATTACAAATACTTAATTCTTCTGTGGATTTGAGCCGTAGAGCTTTATTGTTTGAAATGCGTGGACTTTCGTTTAGAGAGTATTTAAACTTTACTACTAAGAATAATTTTGAAATTTTAAGCCTTGATGAAATCCTAAATAATCATTTGAATATTTCGGCAACAATCCTCAAAAAAATTAAGCCTTTGCAATTTTTTGAAAGTTACTATCAAAGAGGTTATTATCCATTTGCTTATGAAGATAAGCAGTTTTACTATCAAAGAATATTGGAAATTTTAAATATGATAGTAGAATTTGAACTTCCTTTATTGCGAAATATTGATATTGCGAAAACATACAAAATTAAGCATTTGTTATATATAATATCTCAATCGGCACCTTTTAAACCAAATGTTAGCAAGCTGGCAACCAAGATTGGAGTAAGTAGAAATACATTAGTGGAATACATTAAAAGTCTTTCTGATGCAAACATTCTTAATATTTTAAATAAGGATACTCATGGTATTAGTCTTTTACAAAAACCTGAAAAAATATATTTGGAAAACACCAATATAGCTTTTGCGTTAGGAGAAGGAAATGCTAATATGGGTAATTTAAGAGAAACATTTATTTTAAATCAATTACTTGAAAATCATAATATAACTTATCCTGAGAAAGGAGATTTTTTAATTGATAATAAATATCTTTTTGAGGTTGGCGGAAAAAACAAAACTAATAAGCAAATTGCAGGAATAAAAAACGCATACGTAGCCGCAGATGATATTGAATACGGATATAAAAATGTAATACCACTTTGGTTATTTGGATTTTTGTATTAGTGTTAAAAACTGAAAGTACCTGATCCTATTTTACTACTTTAAATGAATTAAGTTCTAAATCTTTTATAATAATGTAAAATTATTAATGTGAAATCTAAAAAAACTATCTACAAATTAGTTACTTCCCGGAATAAATTCATAAGCCCCAAGATCAGGTGATTCTGTTCTACCGTTGTCCATAATATCCAGTGGAACAATTTCAGCTATTGGTAGGCTTCCGATATTTCGAATAGGCGAAAGAGAATCCGGCATATAATTATTTATCTCATAATTAACAAAAAGAGGGTTCTCATTTTTAAGACAGTTAAGATATGAAATTGGATTTGTAATATTTAATTCGGTTTTTAAATCGCAGTGATCGAAAATGTAATTAAATTCTGCTCCTGCATCTTCATCATATTGAATTTCTTCATCATTATTTCCATATACAATACTATTTCCAAAACTTACATTCAGGTCAACGGGATGTATTACTTCATCATTATCATAATAATAATTATTAAGGAAAAGGGAAGGCGTTTGCCTGATGGAATTGGACCAGAAATTAGCTATAGTAGTGTGAATAAAATTATAATTTCCACCCATGGTAAAAGCTGCACAATAATTACCACAATTTGCAATAACATTATTGCTTCCGCTGATATTATAAAATCTTGATAAAATTCCAATTCCACTCATATTTTCAATAATAGTATTTTTGAGAATAAGCTGATTCCCCATGTTCTCTTGCATGGTTTCTGCCTGAATTCCGATAAAACCGTTTTTTATCACAGCATATTCAAATTCATTATCAATGCTTCCCTCGTTTATCCAAATACGATCCCATTGTCCTGGAATTTCGGAATAAAATTCTTCCAGTCGGTCGCCTTGAAAAGTTACAGGTGATTCAAGTTCGCCGATTACTTTTATTGCACCACCTTTATAAATCCAAAGTCCCGAATTGTTGTGGAAATGAATTTTTGTTCCTGCGCTAATTCTTAAAATTGCGTTAGAATCAACAACTGCATAACCATAAATAAGGAATGGTTTTTCAGAAGTCCATGTTGTGTCGGAAAATTCGTGTGCAACAATTTTATATGGTGGCAATCCCTGAACATAAGTGTCTGCAATAATATAATTTGCATTTTGCCCCCAGGCTACCAAATCAACATCCTGAGTGTTCCCGTTAAGGTTAAAAATAATTTGATCGGAAATAACAAAAGGAGAGTCTTCGTCCTTTGGATTAATAGTGACTTTAATAAAAATGTAAAGGCTGTCTTCTGCTGCAAGCTCGATATCAGTTGCCCCGCTTGTTGGTGTTCCGTCAATATTTATCTTGAAAAACGAATCATTTCCGTTTGTGAGATTTATCGAAGAAATTTTAATGGATTTAGTGCTTGGATTATAAACTTTAAGTTGATTGGTGAAAGAGCCAACCGTTGTAAAAACAGTATCAAATGAAATTGAATCGCTTGAAAAAATTAATTTTAATGATGGATCTGTATCAAAAACATTATCTTTTTTGCAAGATGAAAAAATCAGTGTAAGAGCAATTAATGCTGAAGTACCGATGAGGAAAATTCTATTTAAAAGTTTGTTGAGCATAAAAAAAATTGTAATGCAAAAATAATATTACTTCACTAATACGTTATATTTGTTGTTTTATTGTTATTGAAATTCATTAAAAATATAGGAATTTCGAAATGAATTAAAATTTATTTTATGAAAAAAAACAATACAATTTTAGCTTTACTAATCTCATTATTTTTTATTATTTGTTTTAATGTTACTTTGCAGAGTCAGGAGATAAAGAAAATATATATTCAAAAGAAATTTGTTGTTGGAAGTGGATTTGGATTGCAGTTTGGTACTGTCACTGTTATTGATTTGTCGCCGGAAATTGGTTATAAGATAACAAAAAAACTAACTGCAGGAGTGGGGTTTTCGTATCAGTATTATCGCGATTCGCGTTATCTTCCTGTTTACAAAAGTAATATTATTGGAGGAAGTGTTTTTGCAAGATATTATGTTTATAAAGATTTTTTTGCTCATGCAGAATATCAGATATTAAAATATGATTATATGGATTGGAATATAGGTGATGAACAAAATGTAACTGCCGAAGGTATATTGATTGGTGGAGGTTACAGGCAGTGGTTCGGGAAAAATGTGTATTCAAATCTTTCACTGCTTTTCAATATCAACGAAAGTTTATATTATCCTTATACAAGTCCTATCTTTAGGGTTGGGGTTTATTTTTTATTTTAGATTTAGGATTTTTAACCTGAGTTTGACTTTTAATATTTTCTTCTTATATAGATTATCAGGAAAATACAATGAATATTCTTTGTGTATCTTAGTCCCGAAAGCCTTCGGGATTGTATCTTTGTGGCTACATTTTTTGCCACTAAGGCGCAAAGGCACAAAAAATCCCAAAGAAAAAAAATCATAAATCATAAATTTAAAATCTCAAATTTTTCTTTCTATTTGTCTTCCGGAATTTTTCCCAAAACATCAATTGTAAGTTCCCAAAATTTTGTAGTGGTATCAATTTTGAGTTTTTCTTCTGGTGTATGTGCGCCTTTAATAGTTGGTCCGAACGAAATCATATCCATCTCAGGATAAGTGTGTCCAATCAATCCACATTCAAGACCGGCATGAATTGCAAGGACTTTTGGTTCTTGATTAAATAGCTTTTTATAAGATTCTTTAGTTATTTCAACAATCTCCGAGTCTGGATTAGGAGTCCAGCCGGGATAACCATCGCTATGATAAATTTTTGCTGCGGTAAGTTTAAATACACTTGCTACCATATTGCAAATATCTTCTTTTGCCGATTCGACAGAGCTACGCTGACTAGTTCTTATATCAATAATATTATCCAAAGTTTTTACTACAGCTAGATTTGTTGATGTTTCAACGAAATTAGGAATGTCAGCTGACCATTCAATAACTCCATGAGGACATGCGTACAATGAATTTAATAATTTGTTTTGTGTGTCAATATCTATAAGATGATTTGGGTTTTCTGTGGTTTCAATAATTATTTTTAACTGAGGTTCAGTAACTTTTAATTCATTTTTTATTTTTTTTGTATAATCTTTGAAATAAGTAATAAAATCATTTTTGTTTGCTTCCGGAATAGTAATAATTGCATAAGCTTCACGAGGAATAGCATTTCTTAGATTTCCTCCATCAAATTTTGATAATCTACAATTAAATTTTTCGCTTGCATACCAAAGTAAGCGGGTCATCAGTTTAATTGAATTACCATGTCTTCTTTGTATTTCATCACCAGAATGACCTCCGTTTAATCCTGAAATATTAATTATAAAAGCTGAAGTGTCTTTTGCGGAAGCTTCTTTAGAATATGGAAATTCAATATTTGTGTCTCTTCCTCCTGCACAACCGATAAATAATTCTCCTTCATCTTCTGAATCGAGATTGATTAAAATTTTGCTTTGTAAAAGATCCGGTTTTAATCCGGTGGCACCGGTTAACCCGGTTTCTTCGTCAATAGTAAAAAGACACTCAATAGGACCATGTTCGATATCATTTGCTTCAAGAATTGCCAATTCAGCTGCAATTCCAATTCCATCGTCTGCACCTAAAGTAGTTTGAGTAGCTTTAACCCATTCACCGTCAATCCGTGCCTGAATAGCATCTGTATCAAAATCAAAATCAATTTCCCCGTTTTTTTCTCCAACCATATCCATATGACTTTGCAGAACAACGGATTTCATTTTTTCATTTCCTGGCGTTGCGGGTTTTCTGATAAGAATATTTCCAGTCTCATCTTTTATTGTTTCAAGATTATGACTTTTGCCAAAATCCATCAGGTATTCAGCAATTTTTTCTTCTTTTTTTGATATTCTTGGAATTTCTAATATTTCAGAAAAATAGAACCAGAGTCGTTCAGGTTTGAGTTGTAAAAGCTTATTATTCATAAAGTTAATTATCATTAAATTAGTTCAAATTTTTATTATGGAAAAAGTATAATAAAAAACAAATTTTTTCTATTATTTATAATTGTTCCGTACAAAAGTATAAATAAAATAATAATAATAAGACTAAAATATTTATAATAATGGGTGTCTTTCCTGTTTACCACGGATTGCAAGAATTTCAGATGCAATTTCTTCAATTGGTTTACTGGTAACTTTAATAATAGACCATTGAGGATTTCTTAAAAAATAATTATTTGCGAAAGCGACCTCACGCTTAACAAAATCATAAGAAGCGTAATTACCTGTTTGTTTTCCAAGATATTCTTCTCTGAATTTTCTCAGGGCTGACAAATGATGTGGGCTGGTTGTCAGACAAAATATTTTTTCCGGTGGAACTTTCAGTAAATTTTTCGGAGGGTTAATCCCGTTAACGATGGGAATATTTGCAACAAACCAACCTTTAAATGCCAGATAAATACTTAATGGTGTTTTAAATGTACGAGAAACTCCAAGTAATATTATTTCGGCTTTATTAAGTTGATCTTCTCGTAAACCATCATCATGTTTAAATGCAAATTGCATAGTGTCGATGCGGTTAAAATATTCTCTGTTTAATTGATAAAGAAGCCCGGGTTTTTCAGAAGGAGCATTTGCAAGCTGATATGATAGCCTTGACAATAACGGTCCCATTAAATCAATTGTTTCTACATTGTTTTTTCTGCCATAACGGATTAAAGAATTGCGAATTTCTTCTTTAACAAGGGTGTGAACGATTATTGCATTATTCTCTTTTGCATTTTTAACTGCGTCATAAACTTGCTGTTTTGTTGTAACTTCTTGATGAAATATAATATTTGTTTCTATCCCTGGAAATTGTGTTAACGCTGCTTTCAATGCTTGCTGGGCCGTGTGCCCTGTTCCATCTGAAACTATAACAACTGGTAACATATTTTTGTCTTTTTGAATGACAAGATACAAAAATAATGATTCATGGTTAAATTGTTTCATGGTTTGATGGTTACATGGTTTTATGGTTGCATTGTTGCATTGTTGCATGGTTTTGCTTTTTGATATTAATCAAAGCAAATTACAATAAACTACAATGAATTACAATGAATTATTTAAACTACCAATAAATAAAATTAGGAATTATCAGAAATAATTAATTATTATTTTTTAAGATCCAGAATAGTTTTTGTTGGATTTTCTGAAGAGAAAACTGTATTTCCAGCTACGAGGATATCTGCACCGGCATTAAATAACTTTGAGGCATTATCAAGATTAACTCCACCATCAATCTCAATAAGTGTATTTGTATTTTTTGAGAGAATAATATTTTTTAACTTTTTGATTTTATCATAAGTGTTTTCAATGAATTTTTGTCCTCCAAAACCTGGATTTACCGACATGATTAAAATCATATCAACATGGCAAATAATATCTTCGAGAAGAGAAATGTTTGTGTGGGGATTAATTGCAACACCGGCTTTTACGCCCAGATCTTTTAATACCTGAATTGATCTATGCAAATGATTACTTGCCTCGTAATGAAAGCTGATTATATCTGCTCCAGCATTTTTAAAATCAGAAAAATATCTTTCGGGCTTGCTTATCATCAAATGGACATCAAGGGGTTTTTTGGCATGTTTTTTAATATCACGGACAACCGGAATACCAAAAGAAATATTTGGAACAAAAACTCCGTCCATAATATCAAGATGAAACCAATCTGCATCACTATTGTTAATCATTTCGATGTCTTTTTTTAGATTCGAAAAATCTGCTGATAATAGGGAAGGGGCTATTAATTGGTTCATGATTGTTTATTTGTTGTTTAATGACAAAAGTATGATTTTTTTTGATTATCGAATAAATAGAGTTTGTCAATAAAGTTTGTAAGTTAAACTAAATCAGTAAGACTTTAATTTTGTGAAGCAAAATTATTTAGTCGAACTGATCCCGAGCTTAGTCGAGGGATCTCTTGGGTTATATTCCCCGCCGCTTGCGGCGATAAGAAAATAATTTCCAATTGATACCCCGCTGCTCTGCGGCGGGGAGTTTCATTATTTAAAATCATAAATGACAAACACCAAATAGTTATAAAAAACCCCCCTTAAAAATCATCTCATTAAGGGGGGTAAAATGTTTATGTATTTTTTAACCGTACTTATTTATTGATTGTCCCGAGGTATTAAAACCTTTCTGGATAATTTCAATTTTCCTGTTCTTTGATCTTTTCCAATAAGTTTAACTTCAATTTCTTCACCTTCTTTAAGAACACTGCTTACATCTTTAAGATGCGACCATGTAATTTCAGAAATATGAAGTAGTGCTTCTTTTCCAGGCAAAAATTCTACAAATGCACCAAAGTCAACAATTTTTTTAACTTTTCCTTGGTAAACTTTTCCAATTTCAGGAACAGCTGTAATATTTTTAATTATTTCTTTTGCAGCTTCAATTGATGCTTTGTCATTAGAAACAATATCAATAATTCCAAATTCTCCTTCTTCTTCAATAGAAATAGTTGTTCCGGTTTCTCTTTGCATTTCCTGAATAACTTTTCCACCAGGTCCTATAATTGCTCCGATAAATTCTTTATCGATAGTTATTTTCTCAATACGTGGAACGTGTGGTTTGTAATCTTCATTTGGTTCGGTAATTGTTTTAGCCATCTCGCCAAGAATATGAAGTCTGCCTTTTCTTGCTTGCTCAAGAGCTTCTTCAAGAATCTGATAAGGTAAACCATCAACTTTAATGTCCATCTGACAAGCTGTAATTCCGTCAACAGTACCAGTTACTTTAAAATCCATATCACCTAAATGATCTTCATCTCCAAGAATATCTGAAAGGACAGCATATTTTTTGTTTCCCGGTTCAGTAATTAATCCCATTGCAATACCTGAAACAGGTTTTGAAATTTTAACACCAGCATCCATAAGTGCTAATGTACCACCACAAACTGTTGCCATTGATGATGATCCGTTTGATTCGAGGATGTCAGAAACAATACGAATTGTATAAGGGTTTTCAGGAATTCCTGGTAATACTTGTTTGATTGCTCTCCATGCAAGATTTCCGTGTCCGATTTCCCGTCTGCTGGTTCCTCTCATTGGGCGGGCTTCGCCTGTACAGAATGGAGGGAAATTGTAATGAAGTAAGAAATTGCTTGTTCCTTCAAATACTGCTCCGTCAATCATTTGCTGATCCATTTTCGAACCAAGAGTAACTGTAACTATTGATTGTGTTTCGCCACGTGTAAAAACTGCTGAACCGTGTGCTGACGGTAAATAATCAATTTCTGACCAGATTGGACGGATTTCATCAAGTTTTCTTCCGTCAAGTCTGATTCTTTGCTCAAGAATGCAATTTCTTACAGCTTCTTTTTCAACATCATGATAATAACGATTAATCATTGATTCTTTTTCTTCGAGTTCTTCTTCAGAAAAAGTTTCTTTAAATTCTGTTTTTATAGCTTCAAAAGCATCGCCTCTTTCGTGTTTGTTTGTGTTGCCTGAACTTGCAACTTTAAAAGCTTTGTCGTAAGTGGCACTGAAAACCTGTTTTTTTAGATCTTCATCTTTTGCTTCGTGACAATATTCTCTTTTAATTTTTGATTTTTCAACCATGCTAGCAAGGTCTAATTGAAGTTGACATTGATCTTTAATTGCTTCATGTGCAACTTTAATAGCCTCAAGCATTACTGCTTCAGAAACTTCCTTCATTGCGCCTTCTACCATTAGAATATTTTCCATGGAAGCAGCAACGATAAGGTCGAGTTCTGCATTTTCTATTTGAGAAATAGAAGGATTTATGATAAACTCATCATCCAGCTTGATAACTCTGGCTTCGGAAATTGGTCCGTTGAAAGGTATGTCGGAAACTGAAAGAGCAGCAGAAGCAGCAAGAGCAGCAAGTGCATCAGGTGATGCATCTTTTTCAGCTGAAAGTAATGTAATCAGCATTTGAGTTTCTGAGTGGTAGTCCTCAGGAAATAATGGACGTAAAGCTCTGTCAACTAACCTTGAGATTAAAATCTCATATTCTGAAGGACGTGCTTCGCGTTTAAAAAAACCACCGGGAAATTTTCCTGTGGATGCATATTTTTCTTTATAATCTACTGAAAGCGGTAAAAAATTAACGTTTTCTTTTGGTTCTAAACTGGCAACAACTGTTGCCAAAATCATGGTGTCTCCCATTCTTACTACAACTGATCCGTCAGCTTGTTTTGCAAGTTTGCCGGTTTCAATTGAAATGGTTCTTCCGTCTTTTAATTGAATTGATTTTGAAATTCCTAAATTTGTCATTGTATCTCGATATATATTTTTGTCAAAACTAATAATTTGTATGTATAAAAAAAGGCAATATTATATTGCCTTTTATTTTTTTGTGGTAAATAAAACAAATTCCTTTATTTTCTAATACCTAATTTTTTGATTAAGGCTCTGTACTTTTCGATGTCTTTATGTTTTAAGTAATCTAGAAGTTTTCTTCTTTTACCTACTAAAAGTACAAGTGATCTGTTAGTATGAAGATCCTTTTTGTTTATTTTTAAATGTCCTGTTAAATGTTTTATTCGTGCAGTAAAAAGTGCAACTTGTCCTTCAGTTGAACCTGTATCGAATTCTGATTTTCCGTGTTCTTTGAAAATCCCTTTTTTGTCGTCTGTTGTTAAATACATATTATTCTAGTATAATTAAACTTTCCTAAGTTTTGGGCTGCAAAAGTAGTATATTAATTTTTTATAAACAAATATTTTGTTTTTAATATTTTTAAAATCTTTATTTGTTTATAAAAAAATAAATTGCTTTAATTATTGGTGTTTTAAAAAGACCATTTTAACCTTGAAAAGAGCATGGTTCCGTAATCACCAAATTCTGTATTATCATCACCAATAAATATTTGTCCGCTTATGAGAAATTCAATATTATCTGTCAAAGAAATATCTATTGAAGGGCCAATAAAGATTGATTTATCATTTGGGTTTAAAATTCCTGACAAAGATGTATTTATCAAAGGAGTGACAGGATATGATATTTGTGCAAAAGTGGAATATTTTGCTCGTGTAAAATTCTTAGCAGAAATTTGCATATTCATAGCCATCATAGTTCCCATACTTGCTGGTCCGGTTGTCCCAACACTATTGTACAGAAATGCTGCATTTATTGATAAACTGTTTTTAAAAGTATAATTTAATTCGATTGAAGCAATAAGAATTCCTGTTGTATCTGCAAAATTTTCTTTATCCCTAAAATATGTTGCTTCGCCATTGAATCCTGCTTTAAATATTTGTCCTGCCCAACCAGCCCCGATTGCAATATCATTTTCCATTATCCCGCCAAGGAATTGAAAATCGTAATTCCATTTGTTGAAATTATACATTCCTGCAAAAGTTATGTTTTTGTCTTTGTCGATTTTATAAGCTAATTGCGCTGATGAAGTCATTCCGGTATAATACTGGACTTTTATAGCATCGCACCCGGGACGTTCGATATAATCGAAATCAAAATAATTAAAAGTATTGAAAATATCGTTTGGAGTCCAGACAAGATTTTTGCCCCAGTTTATTCTTTGTTTACCTATTTTAACTTCCAGGTTTCCACTTACAAACTCAAAATAAGCACGATCGATATTTGTAAATAGAAAATAAGATGTGTCTTTCGCAACGCTTCGTGTCATGTCGAGAAAGCCTTTGTCCTGAATCGACATATTAGCAAAATAAGGGTAATAATCGGCAACTAGTTGTCCATAGTTAAAAATGTTTCGCATACCAATATGAGCTGTGATTGAAGACGATGGATACCATTTTAAATCCAATCGATTGTTTATGGAGTTCATGGTTTGCCATTTGCCGTTATTGTTTTGTATCCAAACGGTTTCCATGTTTTGTAAATAACCTGATAAGGAAAAACTTAAGATATTATTTTTGTTTTGAGAAAATATATTTGAAGTATTGATTAACAATATCAAACTGATCAAAATTGAAGAAATATATATTTTATTCTTTTTCATAAATGTATAATAAATAATTGATTAGTGTTTGCCCATAAATTAAATTTTAATTGATTTAAGAACAAGGAACACCTATTAACGATTTGCGAAGTAGTCTAAAATCTAAAATCTTAAATCGTTAATCATTATTCGATATTCAAATTATTTCTAATATTCTGACATTATACAAACCTTATTTAACCTCATCACTTGTAACTTTACCGTCTTCAACTGTGATTATTCTTTTTGCTTTATCAATTACACGCTGGTCGTGAGTTGAAAATATGAAAGTGATATTTTCTTTTTTATTCAAATCTTTCATTATTTCCAATAACTGGCTTGCTGATTTAGAATCAAGGTTTGCTGTTGGTTCATCAGCAAGCACAAAACTTGGTTTTGATGCAAGTGCACGGGCAACAGCTACTCGTTGTTGCTGTCCACCGGAAAGTTGTGATGGTCTGCTGTTCATTCGATCGCCCAAACCTACTGCTTCGAGAAGTTCTTTTGTGCGAGCATTGCGTTTTTCTTTTGTCCATTTTTGCAGTCCCATGATAAACTCAACATTTTCTTTTGCAGTTAAAACAGGAATCAGATTGTAAGACTGGAAAACAAATCCGATATTTCGCATCCTAAAATCAATAATTTTTGATTTACCGAGTGTCCCGATTTTTATGTTGTTTATTGTTACTTCACCGCTTGTTGGTTTATCTAATCCACCAACCATATTCAGTAAAGTTGTTTTTCCTGAACCAGAAGGACCAACAATTGCTGCAAATTCTCCTTGTTCAAAAGTGAGGTCAATTCCATTTACAGCATGTACTTCAACTGCTGTTTCACTGTATGTTTTGTATAGGTTTTTTATTTCTAAAACTTTCATCTGTTTATATTTTTGTGTTAAATTTTTAATCAGTTCTTAATGCATCAGCAGGGTTTAGTTTTAAAGCTTTATATGCAGGATATATTGCCGAAAGTATTCCTGTGATGATTACAAGTATTGTTAAATTGATAAAAAATGTATCATTAATTGATGGGTAACATATTGCTGCAAATCCAAATGATTCCATTCCTTCACTCACACCTGCCAAATAAATCCCCGTATGATTTGTCCAGGCAATAAGGATTTTTCCCAGAATCATTCCAACTACACCACCGCTTAATGAAAGAAAGACAGATTCGAGCATTATCATTTTAAATACTTTTTTTCTGTTCATCCCGATTGCTGTCAGCATTCCAAGTTCTTTTGTTCGTTCCATCACAGCCATCAGCATTGTGTTTATTATTCCGAATGATAATGCAGCAAGAATAAATACCATGAAGATATTATACATTATGCCCATAAAATCTTTCATAAATGCCATATCAGCTTGAATGTCTTTCCAAGAGATTACTTCCAAAGAACTGTATTTATTAGCAAGTTGCTTTTTAATAATTGTACATTTCTCTGAATCTTTTAATTTAACAACTATTTGATGATATTGTCCTTTTGGTATTTCTGCCATCTTTCTGAACTGATTTGCATTAATAAAGGCATAGGATTTTTCAAATAAAGTATTATTTATTTTGTAAATCCCTCCAATTCGATATGCTACTGATGTTTGGGAACTATCTGCATTTACAAAAGAAAAAATTAGTTTAGCTCTTTTACGATAATAACGCGCATTGTTCATTATCTGATTTTTAACTGAATTATTGTAACTACTTTTAAGAGTTTCTTTTAGTTCGCGAATAAAAATCTTTTCATTTTTGAAACGCTTATTTCTGAGCGGTTCAAGTTTTTGCAGAACTTCTTCGCTTACTTCAATTTCCCGTAAGGAATCAAAAACATTGTCACGAATATTGTAATTGATAATATTCAGATTTTTTGCTAATTCTTCACCAATATAAATTTTGTTTTTAAGATTGATTTTATCCCAACTGCCTGTTCCGGGAATAATTTTCTGATATATCCCTGATATAGTTTTCTCATTTTCAGGATCCACTGCCAACATCTGAATACCTGAATTTTTTGCATCTACACCAAGCATTCCGTTTATAAGCAAACGACCACTTACTGCTTGAATTTCAGGGTCATTCTTAAGTTCATTGATAACTTTGTCTCCTTCAGGAATTGTGCGTATTATTTCGTTATTACTACGAAAATCTTTATTATGGATTTGTATATGACCAATTTCATTGTTTAGCACATTATCTATACGTTGTTTTATCATTCCATCAATAAAAGCAGCGTAAAATAGTCCACCAACAACACCTAAAGTAACTGATATTATTACAACAAGACTTCGGGTTTTGTTACGCCAGATATTTTTCCATGATGTTTTCCAGATCATTTTTATTTATTTTAGATTTATGATTAAATTAAACATGAAATTTTTATGTTCTAATAGCTTGAACTTCATTTAAACGAAGAATTTTACGAGCAGGATAATATGTAGCAATTATTACAATAATTACTACTATTAAAGATTGCCAGAAAAAATAATCGCCAATATTTGCAAATTTTAATACAGGATCAAATCCATAGCCTTCCAGCATTTTTGCTTCATCTCCTTTAAGATGAACTGGATTGCTGACGCCATATAAAATTATCGGAATGCTTACTATAATACTGCTTATTATGCCAAGCAATCCGATATAAAACATTTCTACTCCAAGAACAATTGCCAGTCTTGTTCTTTGCATCCCAATAGAAATCAATACTCCAAATTCTTTTTTTCTTTCGTTTGTCATCATCAAAACTGTTCCAAATACACCGAAAGCAATTATCAAATATAGAATTCCAAGCATTATTTTCCCCCCTTGATTATCTGATTCCAAAGCTTGAATCATTGCTTTGTTCATTTCCTTCCAATCTTTTGCAATATAATCAGTATTGACAAAGAAATTATTTAGTTGATCTTTTGTTCTAGTTACCTCGCTGTCATCAATATCATCTAATTTTAGAATAGCTGAGGTTGTCAAATTTTCAGCACTTAAAAAATTCTGACATTGTTTGATACTCATGAAAACAGCCATACTGTTTAATTGCGGATTTGGGAAATGGACAATTCCTTTTACAGGAAACATATCTGCTGCACTAACTCCATGATAACCTTGTCCAATCAAAACCAAAGTGTCAGCAACATTAATCTTTAGATAGTTTGCCAACATATCTCCAAGAAGAATACCATTGCCGTTAGTTTTCAGGTGTTCTCCAGGATATGAAGCATTTTTTTCAATTATTGGTAATATTTTATTAAATATTTTTTCATCTTTAATTTCAAGAGCAATTTGTAAGCTTGCATAGTTTGAATATGATTTATTCTCCAAAGTTTTGATTATTTCTAAAACTCCAGGATCAATATTTTCTTTTTCGATTTTGCTAATTGCTGATTTAGTAAAACGCAAAAAAACAATTTTTTTACTGATACTGCTAAGTTTATCTTCTTTAACCGGATCTATTCCAATAAGTAAAACTCCTTTTGTTTTTGTTTTGTTAGATGCTAAAGCTCCTGTTTCGAGATGAGGAATAATACCTTTTACATTATCATCTTTAAAAATTAGTTTTTCTACTTCCGGTGTGAGGAAAAATCCGTTATCAAGTGTGCGATCGTCCCAAAAATTTTCGTGCTGAACCTGTATATATCCTGAATAAGATTCGATCATTTTTTTATACATGTCGCCATAAGATCCTAGTTGAAATGAGCGCATTAATAGTGCGAACAATAAAGCGAAAAATATTGAAGCAGTGGTTATTATCGTTCGTCGTTTATTTCGCCAGATATTACGCCAGGCCATTTTTATTATAGTTTTCATTTTTATTATTTTATTCGTTTCATATTTTGAATTGAGAAAAAAGAAGCCTTTATAGGTTTATTAAAAATCATGTTCTTAAAAATCAAAGTAGTTTTGTTTCCCAGGTCTTCTTCAGGAATTATTTCGTATTTGGAGGGAAGAATTCTATCGCCCATTTTCTTTAGATCATAAGCATTTTCAGTATTGATAAGATAATCTTCTTCATCATAATATTCATTTCTCCAGGTATTAAAACCATCAACAGTAACCCATGAAATAATCTTGCCCCAAGATACCGGAGCATCTTCCTTAGCTATAAGTTTAACTTTGTAACATTCCTGCTCTCTAATAATTTCTTTTCCTAATATAGCATGTGTGTAATCTTTTACTATTGACGATTGTTTTACTAAATCATCATTTGTAAAATCCGAACCCATCCAACTCTGCATCATCATTGAAGGAGGAACTTTTATCATCCTTTGAATTTTTGGTACCCAGCTCCACATTTCTTTTCCACGTTTCAGAAAAACTTGTCCTTTTTCTTTTGAAGGAGCAGTGATATATATCATCGAATAATCATCACCTTTCGACCAGGTTTTCATTTCAACTGTTCGTTCCCAGCTTGGCCTTGTAATTGTCATTATCATTGTTCCCTGACTGGTTTCACCACGCATTTTCAGGTCTGCGTTTTTTATTATTTCTACTGCTGAAATTTCCTGAGCCCGAATAGTTTGTGTTCCTGCCCAGATAAATAGTGCAACAAAAACAGCTAGTAATTTTAATATTTTCATTTTTGTGTTTTTAAGATTTTTTGTTATCAATTATACAAAATTTATCAATAATATATTTTTTTACATCTTCAAGAGGGAAATTTTCGGGATCCATAATATAGTTCATACTTATTCCATCTAGGAAAGCTCCATACATGCGAGCTTCCATAGCAGGATTTTTTACTCCTTTGTTTTTGTAATATTTTTCAATAGTATTTAACAAATTATTAATCTTCATAAATAATTTATCTTTCATAATTGACAATACTTCCGGTTGAAAAAACATTGAAAAATAGAGCTTCCAATATGGAATGTTCTCCTTGATTATTCTGAAGTTTTCGTGAATAAAAAATTCAAATTCTTCATTTGTTAAAATACCATCGCTGTTTGTGTCAAAACTTTGAAAAAGTTTCTCTATTCCACGATCTATTATTTTAATTAACAGATCTTCTTTGTTTTCAAAATAATTGTATAAAAGTCCTTTTGAAATATTAGCATGTTTTGCAATTTTACTTATTGAAGTATTGTGATAACCATTGTTTGCAAACATTTCGAGTGCAGAATTCAAGATCAGAATACTTTTGTTTTCTCTTATTTCTTTAAATTGTTTAGCAGTTCTAGGTGACATATTTTTAGATAAATATTTTTATGACTGAATGGTTGGTCAAAAGTAATACAGAAAATTAAATTGTCAAGTCTTTTTTATAAATATTTTTCAAGATAATTGTAAATAATTGATAGTTAAAGTGTAAATATATTTAGAGTAAAAATAAATTGCTAAAATATCTGGTATATTCCTGGCTTTTTCAAAATGCAATCTTAACTATTTCTGTAGCGATAAGGAATTTTTGTTAACCCTAAATTTTGTTCCAAACCAATAATCATAAATCAAAAATATTTCCCTTTCATCATCTTGTTCACTGCTTCTTGAAAAGCGTCAGGTTTGCGTGTTCCTATCAATATCTTTTTACCATTTTTAAGTATTAACTGCATTCCGATTTTGCCACTTACATTATATGCATTGCATTTCTTTCTCGAAATTCTGATTCCCTAACACTCTTAATTGCTTCACCAAGATTTTCAATAATATCCGAAGCAATCATTGCTTCCTGTGATTTGTTTTTAGCTGCAATATCTCCAGCCAGTCCGTGGAGATATACGCCAAGTATTGTCGCTTCGAGTGAATTATAATTCTGTGCAAGCAATCCCAGAATTATTCCGGTTAAAATATCACCACTTCCTCCTGTAGCCATTCCCGGGTTTCCTGTAGAATTAAAAAAGCAGTCTCCGTTTGGAGTTGTAATTGCAGTATGAGCTCCTTTTAAAATAACATAAGATTTGTATTTGCAAGAAAATATTTTTTGCATTTCGATGCGTTCGAAGTTGTTTTTAGGCTTCCCGACAAGGCGCTCAAATTCTTTAGGATGAGGAGTAAAAATACAAAATTCGGGAATAAAAGAAAGCCAAGTTTTGTTCTCTCCCAATATATTTATTGCATCGGCATCAAAAACAATTGGGACACCGGCATTTTGGATTAATAATTTTAAAGCATTCTGAGTTTGCTTTTCCATTCCAATTCCCGGACCGACGGCAATTGCATTATAATTTGAAAGATCAGGAACTTTTGAAAAATAATTTTCATTTTCGTCAATATCTGTCATTGTTTCCGGCACGGCAGTTTGAATAATATTATTTCCCTTTGCGGGAATGTGAGTTGTTAGCAAACCTACTCCCGAACGCAAACATGCTTTTGAAGCAAGAACAGCGGCACCCATTTTTCCGTGCCCTCCGGAAATTAATAATGCATGACCGTAATTTCCTTTATGAGAAAATTTATTCCTTTTTTTTAACATTTCACGACAATCCTCTTTTTCGATAAAATAATTTTTTACTTCCACAGAGAAAATAAAATCCTTATGTAAACCTATCGACAACACTTCCCATTTTCCAACATATTTATCATTTTCTGGAAATAAAAAAGCATATTTTGGAAATTGAAAAGTAAGAGTGTAATCAGCTTCAATAATTTTACCTTTATGATTTTTTGAGCTTAAATCACAAAATAAGCCGGAAGGCGCATCAAGAGCAATAACTACAGCTTCACTTTTGTTTATTTCATCAATCACATCACCAATAAATCCCAAGACAGGTTTAGATAAACCGGAACCAAATATTGCATCTACAACTAAATCATTTTTACTTATTTCAGAAAATTTATCACCTTCGTGAATATTATTTATTTCAACTCCTTTAATATTTTCAAGTCGTTTGTAATTTACTTCAAAATTTGCGGATGTCTTTTCTGAATATCTGATTATGTTGATATGAACCGGAATATTTTTTCCGGCAAGGTGTCGAGCCACAACCAAACTATCGCCGGCATTATTTCCTAAGCCGCAGAAAATTTTTACAGTTTGTGATTTTTTCACATTATTGATTACCCATTTAAAAATCTGTGTTCCTGCTCTTTCCATAAGATCAGTCGATTTTATTGGTTCGTTTTTAATTGTGTAAGCATCAGCCTCGCGAACTTTTTCTATTGGAAGAATTTTCATGACAAATATATTTGAAATTTATTTCTACAAATTTAAAAAAAATTGTTTCATGGTTGTATGGTTGCATGGTTTCATTGATTCATGGTTTCATTGTTGCATTGTTTCATGGTTGTATTGTTGCATTGTTTCATTGTTGCAATACATAAACTAGATAAATCCTCCAGATTTTAAAAATCTGGAGGATTTTCTGTCAACCAATTAATCACCACCAATTACTACAAATCACAACTATTTACCATAAATTACAAACAAATAACAATGCGATTATCTAACAAACTTTATTCTATCTTTGCAAACTCAAAAAAACAATCCAATGGCAGAAAGAAGAAAGCAATACATTTTTAAAGAAGTAGAAATAATTGATGCCGGCTCTGAAGGCATGGCTGTAGCAAAAGTTGACAACAAGGTAATATTTGTACCTTTTGTGGTTCCCGGTGATATTGTGGATATTAAAACTACAAGAAAGAAAAAATCATTTTTTGAAGGAAAAGCTATAAAATTCCACAAATATTCCGATAAACGCACTGAACCCAAATGTGAATATTTTGGTTTGTGCGGCGGCTGCAAATGGCAGAACATGTTGTATGAAGACCAACTTTTCTATAAACAAAAACAAGTTGAAGATAATTTGCAAAGAATTGGTAAATTTGATTTTCCTGATATTCTTCCGATTAAAGGAGCAAAAGATATTTATTTTTATCGCAACAAACTTGAATTTACTTTTTCAGATAAAAAATGGCTTACTGATTATTCAAAAGAAATTGATTTTAATGATAGAAACATGAATGGTCTTGGATTTCATCTTCCCAAAATGTTCGACAGAATAATTGATATTGACAACTGCTATCTTCAAAGATCCCCTTCAAATGAAATTCGCCTTGCTATTAGGGAATATGCGATTGAAAACGAACTTGAATTTTATAATGCCAGAAAATCCACTGGACTTTTACGAAACCTGATTATTCGTACTTCAACAACTGGTGATTTAATGGTAATTGTTGTTTTTCGCACAGATGAAAAAGAAATTATTAATGATTTGCTGAATTTTGTTTCTGAGAAATTCTCGGAAATTACTTCTCTGATGTATATCATAAATGAAAAAAGTAATGATTCGGTTTCTGATCTTGAAGCAAAATTATTTAAAGGTAATGATTTTATAATTGAAGAAATGATTCGTGATGAAGAGAGCGGAACGAAATTAAAATTTAAGATAGGACCTAATTCATTCTACCAGACTAATTCGGAACAAGCATATAATCTTTACAAAATTGCTAAGGAAATGGCTGATCTTTCAGGTGAAGAAACAGTTTATGACCTCTACACAGGGACAGGAACAATTGCTAATTTTGTTGCCGACTCAGCGAAAAAAGTAATTGGCATTGAATATATTCCTTCGGCAATTGAAGATGCATTTGAAAATTCTAAACTAAATAAAATTGAAAATACAGATTTTTTTGCAGGTGATATGCTTAAAATTTTGAACGAAGATTTTGTTACAGAAAATGGTCAACCGGAAGTAATAATCACTGATCCTCCGAGAGCAGGAATGCACGATAAAGTAATTAAACAAATACTAAATATTGCTCCTGAGAAAATCGTTTATATCAGCTGTAATCCTGCAACACAAGCAAGAGATTTAAGTTTAATGATTGAAAAATATAATATTGAAAAAGTTCAGCCGGTTGATATGTTTCCTCATACTCATCATGTAGAGAATGTTGTACTACTGAAAAGAAAATAAATATTCAACACTAAACACACAATATTCAATGTCCAAGGAGAGAGTGCGGATGAAGAAAAGCAAATCTGTATTGATGAATTTTTATTTACTGTTTTTCTACTTGTTTATTGATTATTGATTATTGCATATTGAGTGTTCTTCTAAATAACATAAGAAAATAAATATTCAACACTAAACACACAATATTCAATGACTGAAAGGAATCCGTCTGGACGACCAAGGAAAGAGTACGGATGAAGAGAAGCAAATCTGTATTGATGAATTTTTATTTACTGTTTTTCTACTTATTTATTGATTATTGAATATTGAATATTGATTATTTTTTATTGTATATTGAGTGTTTCAAATAAATAACAACAGTAGTACTACTGAGAAGGAAATAAGTCAATCTTAAGTTTATAGGTTATACTGTTATTTTAGTGAAAATGATTAAATGCGTAAATGATTAAATGCGTAAATGATTAAATGCGTAAATGATTAAATGCATAAATACGGTTAATATAATTTATTTTATCATTCAATCATTTTATCAATCAATCATTCTCCCGACATCTAATCAACTTCACCATCTCCTCAATATCTGCATTTTCACCTTTTACAGTATAGTCTGCTTGTTGATAAAATGCTTCTCTTTCGTTTAAATGATTTGACAAAAAATCAGTAACATTTTCTTCGGAAATATTTTTCAATAACGGTCTTTTTTTCTTTGAGTTAAGGATCCGATCTTTAAGTGAGTTGATGTGCATTTTTAAATAAATTGAAACACCATTTTTTCTCATCACATTCATGTTCTCGTTGAAACAAGGAGTTCCGCCACCTGTTGAAATTACAATATTATCTTTTACCAGAATGTCATTTAGCAATTGAGTTTCGATTTTCCGAAAAGCATTTTCACCATATTTTGTGAAAAAATCATCAACACTAATATGATATTTTTCTTCAAAGTAAAAATCCAGATCAATAAAAATATAATTCAGTTTCTGTGCCAGTCGTTTCCCAACTGTACTTTTACCGCTGCACATATATCCGATTATGAAGATTTTCATGGTGTACTCAGTGTTTCATTGTTTTATTGTTTTATGGTTTTTTATTAGTGCTATCATTATAATAATTATGATAATAGATAAAATTCAAAGTAATTATAATGATATTATAGAACCTGAAATATTGGGTTTTAATCTAAAACTACTTTCGCCCAATAACTTTCTCCGTCGCTTTTACAATATCAACAACATCAAGATTATATTCTTTCATTAGTTCATCGGGGGTTCCGCTTTCGCCAAATTTATCATTAACAGCAACCATTTCGATTGGTGTTGGTAATTCTCTGGATAGTAACTGAGCAATGCTGTCACCAAGTCCGCCATTTCGTTGATGTTCTTCGGCAGTGACAACACATTTTGTTTTAGCAACAGAATTCAATATTGCATTATTGTCTAATGGTTTTATTGTGTGAATGTTAATTATCTCAGCATTAATTCCTTTTGCTTCGAGTTCGACTCCCGCCTGAATTGCAGTCCAGACAAGATGTCCGGTGGCAAAAATTGAAACATCAACACCTTTGTTAAGAATTATAGCTTTCCCAATTTCAAAAGGCAAATCTGTAGTAAAAACAGGAACTTTAGGACGACCGAATCTAAGATAAACCGGTCCAACATAATCTGCAATTGCAAGAGTGGCAGCAACCGTCTGTGCATAATCGCAAGGATTGATAACTACCATATTTGGTAACATTTTCATCAAGCCAATATCTTCAAGGATTTGATGAGTAGCACCATCTTCACCAAGACTAATACCTGCATGAGAAGCACAAATTTTTACATTCTTTTTGGAATAAGCAACAGATTGACGGATTTGATCGTAAACCCTGCCTGTAGCAAAATTGGCAAAAGTTCCTGCAAAAGGTATTTTACCTCCTATTGTCATGCCGGCAGCCATGCTCGTCATATTGGCTTCAGCTATTCCGCATTGAAAAAACCTTTCATGAAATTCATCAGCAAACCTATTCATCTTTAACGACCCTGTTAAATCAGCACATAATGCTACCACATCCTTATTAGTTTTTCCAAGCTCATAAAGAGCGTCACCAAAACCCGAACGGGTGTCTTTCATTTCTGTATAAGAGTATTTTTTCACTTTTGATTAGGTTTTATCAATTACTAAATAATTTCAAATTTGTTGTTTTTCCCGAAGTAACAGTAAATGTTTTTTTGATTGTGTAAAAAGATCTGTCGCTATATTTCGATCTAAACACAACTTTATACGTTCCGGGTTGCAAAATAAGATTTTCCTGATATGGATTTGAGCTTTTAAAATTATACAACCAATTCAGTTTGTTATCACTTATGTGATAAAGACTTCCATAACCTTTAGTGGTTTTTTTAATAACTGCAATTCCGGGCATTGGAATTTCTACATTTGTAGTTTTACTTTGAGAAATCTCCACATCATTAATATAAATTCGTGGCAAACAAAGTATTTCAAGATCATACCTACCACAAATATATTTTTCTTTATTAACAAAACCCTGCACATTAAGAGTTTTTGCATCATTGTGTTTTCTAATAATGCATTGAAGGTCTTTTAATGAATTTAATTTACCGTCAATTTTAAGTTGAAGAAATCCCTGAGGTGCGCTAATTGGAATAATTGTATGTTTTCCGGGGTTAAGTTTGACATTATTGGCAAATACCGGAGGAATAGTGTGAACAACAATATTGTATGTAAGCAAAGGATCAATAACAAGAGTATCAGGAAGGCCTTTACTATTCATAGTGTGCATAAAATTATGTTTTTCTAAACCCGAAAAATCATCATAAAATGTCATATTAACATTTGTTTCGGTAGGTTTTTTGGATTCATCGAGCAGGTTTATTTGACATGATGTAGAATTTAATGCTTGTGAAATAACCACTTCTAAAGCATTACTAAATTGTTCCTCGCTGGAAGCATCAAAATATGTTCCTACACAATCGAATACATCTTTAAAATTTTTACCGATTCCAATAATAAATGGTTTTAATACAATTCCCCTTTTTTGCAGATCATTTGAAACAGCACAAGGATCTCCATCACATTCTTCAATTCCATCAGTAATCAAAACAATAATATTACGACAGTTTGGGCGTGGAGTAAAATCGCCACCCGATTTTTCCAATGCAAAAGCAATCGGTGTTGTTCCTCGTGGTTTTATCGATTTTAAACGGTGTTTTATTCTGTCGATATTGTTGGGTGCAAAAGGGACTTCAAGTTTTGTGTCGTTACAAACCTGTGGTGGATATAAATACTGATGCCCGTACACACGCAAAGCAAGCTCAAGATTTTCTACATTTCTTAAACTGTCGAGAAGATTTGATAATAATTTTCTGGCAATAGTAATCTTTGTATTACTCTGCCATCTGGCATACATACTTTGTGAGGCATCAAAAACAAACAATATCCTGGTAACAGGAATCTCTTGTTTATTTTTCCTTTGCTGATGTGTTTGAGCAAAAGAACTTGCTGATAACAAAAACAGAAAAGCTAGAAAAAAATATTTTATTTTTAATTTCATAAAAGCATATTTTTAAAGATTTGCAAAATTCAAAAATAAGATAAATGTCAAAATAATTTCAATTTTACATTATAAAGAAAAAAACCTATCAACTAATAATCCCCCAATGTTTCATCTAATTGTTGCAGAGCCTGAGCAAGTTGTTCATCATTAGGAGTAACACCATGCCATTTGTGAGTTCCCATCATAAAATCAACACCAAAACCCATTTCGGTTTTCATAATTATCATAACAGGTTTTTCTCTACCACTTTGTTTTTTGGCTTTATTCATGGTTTCAGAAATACTTCTCATGTTATTTCCATCCATAGTTAAAACCTTCCATCCAAACGATTCCCATTTAGCTTCAATATCACCCAAAGACATTACTTCTTCAGTAGGTCCATCAATTTGTTTTCCGTTATAATCAATTGTTGCGATAATATTATCGACACCTTTTGCCGCTGCATACATTGCAGCTTCCCAAACTTGTCCTTCTTCAATTTCACCATCACCCATTAGACAATAAACCAGCTTATTGTCATTATTAAGCTTTTTTGTTTGCGCTACTCCAAGAGCTGCTGACAAGCCCTGTCCCAATGAACCGCTTGCTATTCTAATCCCCGGTAAATTATCAGATATCGATGGATGCCCCTGCAAACGTGAACCCAGCTTACGCAAAGTACCTAATTCCTCAATTTCGAAATAACCGGAACGTGCCAAAACACTATACAAAGCCGGAGCAATATGTCCGTTTGACAAAATAAAGATATTTTCATTATTTCCATCAATAGTAAAATTCTTTGGCTTATGTTCCATCACTTCAAAATAAAGTGCAACCAAATAATCGGTGCAACCCAATGAACCACCCGGGTGTCCTGATTTAGATGTATTAACCATTCTTAATATGTCTCTTCTAACTTGAGTTGCAGTTTTTTGTAGTTTATTATAATCCGGCATAAGAGTTTTTTATACTAGTTTTGGTTTGTTTTCTAAAAATTTAAAATAAAGGTTTTTAGAAAATCATTTTATTATTATTTCTAAAATGTAAAAGTAATTTTTTTTTATTTCTCTCAGAATTTTCATTGATAATATTACAGTTTTTATGTTATGTGCAATTAATATTTGTTAAAATGTCCTTTTATAATACACCTTATTAGAAGTAAAGGTTTGGCTATGTGTTTACAATGCTACCAAGCAATGTGATTAGCGGTTTATAACTAATAACGTTGTCTTTCAATCACACTATCGCTTTGCTGCTTTATGAAGTGCTGATGGTATTATACCAAAGAACATCCAAATTACCGATATATTTCGTTTCTTTTTTCCTTTCTCTACG
>Ga0208905_1000192_pt1 | contig 30548 bp, 48 predicted proteins | sample AntAceMetag02UKS_FD_184776 | JGI IMG/M metagenome (GOLD analysis project Ga0208905, IMG submission 184776) | Saline lake microbial communities from Ace Lake, Antarctica - Antarctic Ace Lake Metagenome 02UKS (SPAdes) (version 2) | ecosystem: Environmental > Aquatic > Non-marine Saline and... | reverse complement strand
GCGTCTATCTGTGGGACATTCACTTTTGGGGCAGAATGAGCAACGCTTTGTTGCCTTGCTATCTGTTTAGCAGAGAATTCTGGGGCATACTCAATATCGTTCATATATACTTTGAGGTTCTCTCTTGCTTCAACTGTGTCCCATTTTGCTCCACGGTCTCCAATGTCGTCTTCGGTCAATCCAAATGATTTTGCTAATAAAGCAACCCACTCTTCTTCATTATTGACTACGAAGCCTTTTGCTTGTAGCTTAGCAATTCCCTTGGAATTAAGCGTTCCAAAATAAGAATTTCCCCAAGTGCTCTTCTTAGGTTCTGTCGTTGTTTGATATACTACTTCGGTGTTGTTCTTAACATCAACCAATTTTACGGTTGTTACTTCATTTAGTTTAGCCATTTTAGTTCTCCGTTTTTGTTTGTGGTTTTCTCCACTTGATAAGATTAAGACGACCCACTATATAAATGTTTCGTCTTAATATCCCTTATCTCTTTCGTTGTTCCGTCTTGATGATACCATTAGCAATCCCTATTTTACATAGTTGATTATTGCTAAGGTTACGAGTGCTTCTTCCAAGATAAGTAGGCATTTCTTTAGCTACTTTATCGGCATTTGCTTGTCGTTTGCTCGCCCGTTTTCTTATGTTATCGTCAATAGACCTCATTACTGCTTTGAGGTTAGCTTCACTCATTTTACACGCCTCCTGGTGGTAGTGGAACTCCAGGTACAACTGATGGGACTCTGGGTGCCACGCTTTCGGTGTTTCCTTCTGCCAATCTCTTAACGGCGTCAATGTTAGCCATTATCATCTGGGCTTTCTTTCTTCCAAAACCAAATTTGGTAGGGTAAGTTTCTGTGTTGGTTTCAATAATGGACAAAAATGTGTGTCCTTTATATTCTCCTAGTTCAATTCGTGTTTCCATTTTAGATACCTCCATATCTAAAAGAAGTAAGGCGTTAAGCCAGTCTTCTTTACGGCGTTGTAATGTTCTTGATAGGCAATTTTCTTACAAATCTTGCTATGCCTTACCAACTTATTTGTCCAAAAGCTTTTTCGGACATTCATTGTATCTCCAATAGGGTGTCTATCGTTGATTGTGTCAGGTATTCTACTTGGTGGCTAATCTCTCTCCTGATAGTTAGAGTTAGTTTTGTCAGTTCAGGTTTAATGAAACTATCATCTATAACCTGGTCTGCGAATTTCTCCACAGGACTGAACTCATCATATATATTTCCCATTTTAGTTACCTCCTCGGTTTACTCTTTCGTGTGTCAATACGGTGAATTTGTATGTGTGGTTGATTGGGTTCTTTCGTTCATTTAAGAACGCTGGGAAGCCACGCCAATTTGTTACTACGAAGTTTGGGTGTTCTTGCTTCAACTTGGCTCGAACTGCCGTGTATCTGCGGTTGTATTCTGTCAGTGGAACGGTTACTTCATATAAGAAGCCCTCGCCTTCTAACACTTGTTCTTCTATAAAGGTTGCTTTGGTTTCTCTTATCATTTTTTGTTCGCCTCCAGTGTGTTTGTGAGAATGATTTTGAGGTCGTGGACTGCTTTTGCTTCAAGCACTTCGGCGATTAAGACTGCTTTTTCTTTTTGGAAAGGCGCTTTCTCTATCTTTAATACATCGGAAAACTCCAAGAACATATCACGGTCGACTTCTTCTTTGTGGAACATTTGAGCAAGGCAGTTAAACTTTTGAACATCTGTTCTTGCCTTTTTTGGATAAGTCTTGACTGGATTTGGGGAGTCTATTGCGTGTAATAAACGCAAGCCTTCCATATTAGGTCGCTTACCAGTTTTCTTTATTGGAGAGAAATGTTTTAATCGGACGTCTTGCTTGAAGCCATCTCGGTCATACAACTCTTTTCTTGAGAAAACAGGAAGTGTTGGTGGTTGTGGTGTTGAAGTGGTGGGACTCTGACCGAGGGTCTGAGTTGGTGGTAACGGAACAAACTGCTTACTACTTGGTGGTTTCGGAACATTGGTTGTATTTATTCGGTTCATCATACTTATTCATCTCCATAGCAATTTAGCTACTAATACTATAAATACTCTACTCTTTAAATACTTTTCTATAGTACCCTCTCCTCGCTCTCCTCAGGATAATATAGAAATAGGGTATAAAATGGAAATCATAAGTTATATATAAAGCTTTCGCTTTATAAAAGGGTATAATAAAAGTGGTATGGTAAGGGTGTATCATTGTAGCCATTCCTATGCTGTTTTTAGCATACTTCATACACCCCAACAAGAGTTACTTACTTAGAAGGATAGTCGTTTAGAACGAAGGGAAATGAGTTTAATGGCTATGCTATAGGTTCCTCTTAGTATAGAAGGAGTATAGTAGAGATATGAGGCGCACATTAACTATTACCATAAGGTAGAGTATTTAATATCGTTGTGTAACGACTAATAATTGCCGCACATCATAAGTATTATACAAGAGGTATGATATAAGATGTTAGTAGGTATAACACCATATAATCGGCACACATTGTAAAGATACTCAGTAAGGTAAAGTATATGAAGATAGTACCGTAACACATATAAGCTGCCGCACATTCTAATCATTATACAAGGTATCATAAGAGAGATATATACACCTATAACACATATAAGCAGTGACTACCTTCTGTATTCGTTATACCACCTCTTTCAACATTATGTTAGGACACCTTATATATACACGCTTTGTGTGCCGATAAGCTAAATGCCTATCATTTAGCTTTCTTGTGTCCCTTCCCAGGCGGTTTGCATGCCTCTTATATAATAGGTGGCGTTAATCGGAAGGGCTTGTCCGGATTGCATGCGGCTTATATAATAGGCCCTATTGGCTGGGCAGGGCTGATGTACGCCAGTCCTTAGGCGGTTTGCATGAGGCGCATATACTTCTGACTGACACCACACCGACCGTAGTCCTATTTTTTTGTCACCCTTCAGTAGTAACACTTATAAAGGACGCCTTGAATCCCTTTTGCCTGAGCCATTAGACAGCCGCCAGAGTATCATCGCTTCGAATCCCTTTCCTATGAGCCATTAGACGCCTCCCTGAGTAACACCAGCTCGACAAAAACAGAGTGACGCCACTTATCACTAGTGAAAAGTGACAAGAAGAATAAAAAAAAGAAAAGTCGAGTTAAATAAATCTCGACTGAAAAATTAAAAAGTGTTCGATTGTTAAAGTCGAGTCGTTTTCGTTATCAACTCCAAAGATGAAAACTTTCTTCTCTTCAAGATTGACAAGAAAGTCAAGCATAAAACCATACTCGTTGAAAGTGGCTCGAATTTCACTTTTGTTGTTGTCGTGAATATCGAAAACACACTTTGCTTTTTCTGAGTAGATTTTCATATTTAATAAAAGACGTTGGAGTTTTTCTTTTTGGTGTGAGAAGCTTAATTGTTCTTCAATATCTCGCATCGCCACAAGTCGATTATAAGCAAGTTGCTTAAGTTCTTCTCGTGCTTTGTTATCATCAAAAGATGAAACTTGAGAGTTCGCCAACTCTCGAAGTTTTGAATTATCTTTTAATGCTGTCGTTACTTTCTGTTTGCTTTCGTTCAAAAGCTTTGCCAATTTCTCAGCGTTCATATTTATTGGTTTTCTTGTCATTTTTAATCATCTCCATTTTGTTTAATTCATACCAAACTTTTTTATAAGCGTGTTCAACCATTTCTGGAAATCGTTGTTCTGGTGTTCTTGTCTTTCTTTGATGATACATTTTACTTAATTTGTAATTATTCATTTTTAATCATCTCCATATTTTTTTTAATTGTGAGTGTGAAATTTTAAAAGTGGCGAAAGAAAAAAGAAAAAAAAAGAAAAAAAACTTCCATTAATTTGGTGGAAGTGGAACGCTTGAGATAGCTTGTGTTGGAAGCGGAAAAGCCAAAGCAAAATGTTGGTCGATTTGTGCTTTGTTCCATTTGTTCGCAGTAAGCATTTTTCGAATTTCGTCGAACTCGACTTTTGCTTTTCGTTGCTCTTTTATCCAAGCTATTACGCCACTATCTGCAACTGCTTCAACAACTTGAGCATTTGCTTGAGTTGTTATTGCTTGAGAAGTTGTTTGCATTTCTTTTGCAAAGTTGCACTCAATTTCGTGCTTTCCACTTTGAAAGTCGAATTTTGCAAATTCGATGTTGCAATTATGCACTTGGTTGTAAGCTTTAATAAGCTCGTCCATAGTGTTTTTAACTGCACTCTTTCTTTGAGAAACATCTACTTTTGAGATACTTCCAACTTCTGCTTGGATATAAGCGGGAAGTCGTGACACTGAGCCATCGCCAAAACCATTTTGGTTAAATCCAGACCATACAATGATACTTTCGCCATTTGTTGCTATGATACTTTTTCGTTCTGCCATTTTCGTAAGCACACTTTGTTTATGGCGTGTGTAAGCCATTTGCTTAAACTTAAGCTTAAGACTTTGTAAGCTACTTAAAACACTCTCTCGTGTTTTTCTTCTCTCGTTTCATCGTTCTCAAAGCCACGCGTTAAAGTGTGTGTGCCAATACGCATTTGCGTATGCTCAAACTCGACTTTGACAAATCAACATTTCAGTTGGTCGCCATTAACTATCAATACTATAATATTCATTCTTCAGTATATAAAGCTATCGTTGGCTAAAATCAAGAGAAATCAAGAGAAATCGAATTCAAGCAGTAGAGAAGCTGTATTGCTTGTATCGTGGTAGAGTAACTCTTAAGTAATAACAGAAATCTCCACACGCAATAAAAATGAGAGAAATGAATTTGTTTATAAAGAAGCTACGTTTCAAGTGGAAAATCAGTATGGTAAAGTGGTCAAAATTTAAAAAGAAGAAGAAAACTCACACGCTTAAACGCTTGATATCAAGCAGTAGAGCCAGTATTAAGAAAAAATAAGAAAAAGCTAAAAAATCTCCACACGAAATGTAGCACATTACCACACTGAGTGTTCTCACTATCGAGTAGTAACAGAGTATCTCGTTGAGCTAACATCAACGCTGTTGAGCTTAAGTCGGCCTGATGCACGCCAGACCAAAACAATAAACTTGAAATCTTATTAAGCAACGCTCACGCTACTTAAAGACACGTTAAAGTATAAGTTAATAGTAGAACACGAGAGAAAAAGAAGACGCTTACAAGACGCTTAAGACACGCTTACGATACGCTTAAGAATAGTTACTACTTCTTAGTAATCACTGAACCTATGCTTCTTTAGAATCTCCCTACGTTTTTGACGAATCTACTGTGTTATGCATCAAGCATGACACACAACTGTGTTATGGCTAACAGAAAGACTCATATTTAGACTACGTCTACTGGGGATTTTTTGTTACGGCTGAATCTAACAACCTACGCATTTGCCAGAGCGTATTTCAGATGGGTTCAATGGTGCTCCACATACTGTACATGGATTATAGTGTGAGCCTTTCATTGTTTTCTTCCAATGAGCTTTACTTTCTTTGTTTCTTAATGTCTCTAACCTTTTTTCTAATCTTTCTATCTCTGTCATTTTGTCAACACTCTTCTGTATGGTATTCTAAACGGTGCTACTCCTACGAATGTGTAAGTGTATTTATTGTTCTTTGTTGGTTTATAAAGTTTCATTATTGGTTCTATGTTCATTGCCATTTTTCATCACCTAAAATATGTACTAGTCGGGATTCGAACCCGAAGTCTCTACCGTGCAAGGGTAGCGTATTAACCAGATTCTACTACAAGCCCATGAAAGCCTCTACCCGGACTCGAACCGGGAACCTGTTGATTACAAGTCAACTGCACTAGCCAATTATGCTATAGAGGCATTATTTATAATCGAAAGGAATCTCTAATTGAGCATCCTTATACTTTTTTTTAACAGCATAAATTTGATAAACAACACCTTTATAAAAGGTGTTTGTTGATATACTGTTGAATTTCATATTTCGCTCGTTGAAAAACTCATTCAGGTCTCTTTCTAGTTTGCTTTCTTTCATTCTTTATTCTCGCAGTATAAAGCATAAAAGCCTCGCTCTAAATCATTGGCTAAACGCTCTTCCTCATACTCTGTCAGTTCTTCCACTATCTTTTTAAACACATCTATTCTACCATGAACCAATTCGTGAATCATAACAGATTCTTGTCTGTCATTTTCTAAGTCCATAAACTCTTCATTCAAGTCAATAGTTAGTGTTTGTTCATAAATATTAGGGACGCAAGTGGCGAAATCATCACCAGATGTTAATTTATCATTTAATACGATAGTCCATCCTTGCATGCCCACTAAATATTTATTATCAGTTAAAAAAGTTAAGAACTTCTTTAACTGAGTTTGTGTTAGTTTTTTCATATTATTTCCATACTGCGTATTGGCAAATTCTACGAAGTTTACCAGCTTTAATTATTGTTTCATCACGACTAGAGTAGCCGTCGAGGTCTTCCAATAATTTTTTAGCTATTTTTTTAACGTAAGCAATCTCGTGCTTCTCGTGACTAAGTTTTTCTCTGTCTTGATGCCAAGATAACCACGCCATCTTAGTTACCTGTGTACGGAAGTGTTTGGTATGTCTCTGAGTCTGGATTATCTAATGGGCTTTGACGTCCAATAAATACAAAGTTACCATTATCGTCTTTAGGACAATGTGCTGGATATTTAAAGTAATCACATTGTTGTTGTTGAATCCAACCATTATTAGGGTCGAACATTAACTGAAAGACCATGTGTCCACTCTTAGGCTTTGTTTGTTCTACATCATACCATTCTTCTGTTGTTCTACACTCAACAAGTTCAGTGTACTGTACTATTTTAGGTACTCCATCTAAAAGAGTTGTTCCTCTAGCGCCAAAGTAACCATACTCGTCTGCTACACTCTCAAATATTAAAGTGCTTTGTTCTGTTAATGGAAATCCATCTGGACTCAAACCTTCACAAGGAAAACCTATTAGTTCATTTGTGAAGCCAACCATTCTAGCTTCTGTATTAACTGGTAAAAACTCAGTTAACGGATTATCGTCTACTGGTACATTCATTCCTTCACTACAAAGAACTATGCACGCCGCAACTAATGCTATAACCAAAGCACTAACTGCTAATACGAAATTTAATTTTTCATTCATTTTTATTCACCTTCAATTTCTTTACGCCAATTAATTGGTTCATCGTCTACCACATAATATTCAACTTTTACAAGTGGAAAATTATCAATAGAGCAATTGATAGTTAGTTCTCTAACCATAAACTTTTCAGTTTCTTCTATTAAACCATTTTCTTTTGCGAATTCTAAAAACTTTTCTTCAAATATAACATCTCTCACCGTATCACTCCCATTCTAATTAATTTTACTAAATCACTCTCTCCTTTGGAGGTTGTTAATAACGCACCCATTGGATTAGTTTCTCTTGTTGTGCCACCACCACTGTCAAAGTTAGACATAGCAAACGGTACACCAAACATTTGTGTAGCCTTATTAGCTAGTGCTAAGCTCATAACCATATCGTCGTGTCCACCTACGCCCTCAAAGCGTTCATTACCAGCTGGAGTGAGGGTTACACAAAACTTGCTTAATTCGTCTTCTAACAAGTCCATAAGTTGTCTACTCCATTCATCTCCTTGTGGCATTATTAGTTGCTCGTGCTCAAAAGCAGTTATTAAGAATCTTATCAATTCTTCCTTCTTCTGACCCTTACTACCAGTGATAAACGTTTCAACTCCAACATTCCAAACATCAGCTAAGTCGTCTATCATATCAATACCAACATTGTTTTGCTCTACTAATACTTGACAATTATCGAATTTCTTAGCTAGATTAGCTATGTGAGCCGACTGCTCGCTGATTTTCAAACCTTTCTCTCTCCAGACGTGAACTATCTGTTTCTTTTGTGTGACTCCATTGTAAGCTAATATAATAGCTACAGTATAGTCGGCACTAACCGCTCCACTACGAGCTACGTCCACGCCCATCACATACACCCATTCTTTTCCACGCTTATCGTGCTTATCTAGAACGTGCATACTTGTTCCATTGAATTTCGCAGCGTTAAGAAGTTTCTTTGGAAAAAGACTTTGTTCTCTACTGAAAAACTCAAGTTGGTATTCTCTTGCGAACTTAAGAGGACCCATTGTGAGTCGCTTCTCAATTATCTTATCCCAAGTGAATCTGTCTGGACACTGAAGTATTTTCTTATCATAATCTATGATAGCTGGAAATTCTTTCAATATCCAAGGAGTCTTTGGTTCTAAAGCAATTCTTTTCTTTACTTCACTAAAGATGTCTTTATCACTCTTAGGTGTCCCTACGAGTATAAGCTGACCATCTCTGTTCAACAACATCGGTGATAAGTTCATATCTATATAGTCTTCAATTTGTTGGTCAGATAGTTTATTATCTGAACGTAAAATATCGTCTATAAGGATTCTATCAACGTGTTGTCCTAAAATTTCACTTCCAATACCAGCAGTCATAATGTAACCACCGTTGTAACCGATTCTTGTGCTTGCCCATTTACTAGAGTCCTTCTTAGTAGCCAACCATTCATTGTTATCAATAATATTCTTCATATTCTCTAATAACTCATTAGCTTGCTCCTGAGATGCACTAATCAATATGATTCTTCTAAACTTAAATAAGAACATATCATAAATGTTTAAGACCTGTGAAAAGAATACTGACTTTCCATGACCTCTTGCACATAGTACAGCTAAGTATTTTGTAGACATCACTAACTTATGCCAACTTCGTAGTAACTTGTTGTATCTGAAAGGCTTAGGGTAACCTATCTCCATAAGGTCTCCAATAATGAACTTAGCAAAATAAAACATTCCTTTGTCTTTATCGTAACACTTATCAAGTATCTCTTTATAAAGAAACACGTGGGTGTCTTGTTTGCCATGCTCAGCTATTAGATTCTTATAACTATAGCTTTCTTTACCTGTTCTTTCTACAATCCAGTCACAATAGGCATTGTAAATATCTACATACGTTCTCATTATTTAACATCTACTATTTTTTTAGTTGTTTTTGGTTTTACAATAGCTTTGTTCATATCTATATATGGATTATCGTATACTTCTAAGTTATCAAGTCCTATTTTTTCTACTATACAACCAATACAATATGTAAATTTCTTACCGTTCATAACAACTCGTAAATTCCATTCTGTTGGGTGTCCACATTCTTCTTTGGTAGCTGACATTATTTAGCCTCTGGTGTTGTCTCAGCAGGTTTAGCTGGTTCAGCAGGCGCAGGTGCTGGTTCAGCGGGTGCAGGATTTGCTGGTGCTACAGGTGCAACTGGTGCCGCTGGTGCTGGTACAACCGGAGCTGGTGTTTCAGCTGCTGCCGTAGTAGTTTGCGTCTGTTTAATTATTTCTTGAACTCTCTTGTTTACTTCTTCAGCCTTCTCATAATTATCAAGTTTCTTAGCAAGTACCTGTTGGTTCTTATTAAGAGTGTTAATTACTTCAGCGTGTTTTGCAATTTCATCATTAGCTACTTTCAAATATTTAGTTAATTCGTCTTCTTTCATTTTCATTTACCTCAATTATTTGTTTTATGTTTCCAGATAATATTTCTTTATCTGTTAATCTTACAACATTATATCCACAATTTTCTAGATATTTTGTCTGTCTCACATCTCGTTCTTTAACTTCTGGACGTGAGTGCCAATATTCACCATCTACTTCCAAAACAATATTATGCTCTGGTAAATAAAAATCAGCTATACCATATTTGTAATTCCATTGTTCTTTGAATATTATATTATTATCAATGAGAATTTCTTTCATAGCTTTTTCTGGTTTTGTTTCTTTCTGGCGAATACCATTTCTCATTATTTCTATTCTTTTTATTCTCATTGTGTCTTTTGTTTTCTCTGTATCTTTATACCATCCATTTTCTCTTCTGGCGTTTATAGCATTTAAAATTCGTTCTGGTGAATGTTTTTCTCCTAAATGTGTAGTTCTAAGATTTTTTATATGTGACTCAGATAATTTTCTGCCTTTTAATGAGTTTCTTATTTTTTCTCCTCTTTCTGGATTCTTATAACAAGAATGATTTTTATGCCCTTCACTGATGTTTCTCTTGTGTTCTTCTGTGAATGGTTTTCTCTTGTAGACTCCAGATTTACCTTTTATTCCTACCATTTTCTATAAGTTGTATAATTTCATTTATACGATGTTTGAATGTGTGTTCAGCCAACACTTTTTTCTGTCCATTCTTCGCAATAGACTCTCTAATCTTATCATTCTCTAACAAAAAGTCTAATTTATGAACCAAATCTTCTTCACTATAAAAAATAACAATTTCTTGGTCAGATGTGATTTCATCGTGTAAACCATTTGTTTTAAATACTTTCTGTATTCCTCTAGTGGGTGTTGATAAATATAAACCACCAGCACATATTATTCTATAAATACGAGCACTCCAACTATTCTTAAGAGTAGTATCTTGGTCAATCCCTATGTTTATCAGAGAAGACTGACATACTTGAGAGTGTGTCTCATTTATAGCTGAAACTCCAGTTCTACATTCTCTTATATCTAATGGAATAGATTTTGGTTCTCCAACTATGTCTCCCCAAATCTTTAGGTCAAATCCAGCTTGCGCAATCTTGGATAAGAACTCTACTCTGTTCTTATGAATACCTGTCATACCAACACTACCAATAAACGCTACGTCAGAACCATATTTTCCAACTTGAAAGTTGTTTATGTATTGTTCACCGTGGAGTGGCGGATAACAAGCCTCACCAATATGGACAGCATTTTCAAATCCATGTTTTTTCAAGTTATCAGCCACTCCCTCGAGTGAACACATATAAAAATCAAATAGTCTTAATGTATTGTGATACTTATCATTCTCCCATATTTTAGCGTTAGCAATATATACGTCAAAAAACCAGTTTGTAAATGTGGCTTTGGGGTACATATCTTTAACTGCTTTTGTTGTTGTGTATGACATCTCTAATCCCTTAAGTACAATAATTAACTCTGGATTAAAGTCAAGTTCTTTTATCTTCTCCAAAATTACTTTTTGTCCGTTAACAACTCCAGCTTCAGTTACTATTTTTCTAATATCCACAAACCCAACTTCGTGACCTAGTTCTTCTGCTGAGTTAACAATATATAAACCTGTTTGTAAGTCTGCCATATTGCCTAATATCATTATATTCATTTTACTACCTCTTTAACTTTTTCTACGATAAATGCTAATTGTTCATCTGTCAAGTCTCCACCAGAAGGCAAATACAATCCATTTTTAAATAACCAATAAGCCGTTGAATTAATATTGAATCTATCTTCAAGACATGGTTGCATGTGCATTGGATAAAATAATGAACGTGTTTGAATACCATTATCTGATAAATGCTTCATTAGTTCATCTTTGTTCTCTACAACGATAGCAGACATCCATACAACGCTTCCGTCTGGTTGAAATTGAAACTTAATACTATGTGGTAAGTGTTTCTTATAGTATGCTAAAACACGCTTCCTGTCAGTTATAAGCTCATCTATTCTTTCTAGTTGTGCAAGTCCAAACGCCGCTTGAACATTTGTCATACGATAGTTATATCCTATATCATTGTGCTTAAATCTATCTGGATTAAAAGCCTGATTCTTAAAATAATTAACTCTATCAATGAAGTCTTTGTTATTAGTGACTACCATACCACCTTCTCCAGTAGTTATTAATTTATTACCATAAAAACTGAAACAAGCGATATTTCCAAGACTTCCAACTTTCTCCCCCTTATAAGTAGCTCCATGAGCCTCTGCCGCATCTTCAATAACTATTAAGTTATTTCTTTCAGCGATTTCATTTATAATATCCATATCACAAGGAACTCCAAACGCATGAACAACAATTATAGCTTTAGTGTTTTGTGTAATTGCTTTTTCTATTAATGAAGGTTCCATATTCCAATTAGTTATATTTGAATCTATAAATATTGGTGTAGCACCAACGTATTCAACTGCTGCCGCTGTTGAAATCATAGTAAAGTCTGGAATAATAACTTCATCACCAAACTTTATTCTAGCCGCTAACAATGCCAAGTGTAATGCTGAGGTTCCATTAGTACAAGCAGACGCATATTTAACATCACAGTACTCTGCAAAATCTTCTTCGAATTTTTTCAAGTATTTACCACTTGAACCAATCCAAGTACTATCTATACAATCATTAACATATTTTTTTTCATTACCCTTTATTGTGGGACTACATACTGGAATCATTCTTTCTCACCAACCAATTTCATTATTGCTTTAACTCCTCTCTCTGTAGCTGTAGAATCTTCTTCTTGATAAACAAGATTCTTAAAATATTTGTTTCTTTCATCTTTCATATCATCATTCTCAAATTGACTCTCTATAAACCCAGTTAACTCTTCTGGATTCTCACACACTTTGAAAACGTTCCAAATGTCTGGTCTTTTTTGAGTTGCTACTGGTAAAGCATCTGGAGCCGCTATAACCACAGGCTTATCAAAATTCATAAACTCAGCACTACAACCAGAATAATCTGTTACCATCAAATCAGCAATAACCATAAGAGGTAATATGTCTGGATTAGTATACACTAACAAATTCTCATTTTGTGCTTTAATTAACTTTTGTAAATTTTCTTTGTTATTGTCTCTACTATTAAGAAGCGAATGACTATGTGGTTTAACAATAACATTATATTTTTTAGACAAGGCAAGAATAGAATCTGTAAATTTATGTAATAAACTCTCATCACTCCAAGTGGGAGCAATAAGAACAGTTTTTCTATCATTACAAAACGCGTTTTTTGTTTTATATATATCGTCAAATCGTGGGTATCCAATAATCTTATATTTTAGATTAAAGTCATTATCTTTAAATTCTTTCAGTATTCTATCTCCATACAATAAACACAAGTCAAACTTTTCACAAATATTCCACCATTTCTTAATGGCGAAGTATCCTTTAAATTCCATAGCGTGAAATACCATTACATGTTTTGCTTTTTTTAAAAAAGTTAATATTGGATAATAATCAGCATATATAACTAGGTCTGGGTCATAATCTATAGCTTTTTTGATGTCTGTGATGATTGGTATATCACCATATATATTCTTTGCTTGTTTTGCATATATTTCTTTATGAACAAATAATACACCACCAAACTTTTTAAAGTAAGGCGCCATATGTGGAAAATGTCCAACTGCTTCTCCTAGATTATATAATACTTTCATTCTCTTTCCCAATCAATTTTATTCCATATTCTATCGTAAATCCAATACATTATTAGTTTTACTGCTGTGTATGTTAATGTTATTGCTGTTACTGCTTTCCAGCTACCTGTTAACATCAATACAATCAGTCCTCCCAATCCCATGCCTAATACTATTTCATAAGTAAGTGGTTTTAACCAGTGGTTATTTCTTTTTAGTTTAATCCATAGTCTTTCGTGTAAAAAGAACACGAGTAAAAATGTACTGTGATGTATTAATGTTCCTGCTAGTGTAATTCCCCATTGTTTTGTAAACAAAAAGAATATGGTTGCGTAAACAAATACACCAAAGATTCTCCATATAAGACTTTTTGTAAAACTTCTTTTTTTACTTTCCATTTATTCTTTTCTCCTTATAATATTATAGTGAAGTTCTCTGTGACAATTAGAACATACTAATATACACTTGTCTGCTTCTACTTTCATTTCTTTCATAGAAAGTCCATGTTTAGTACCAATACCAAATTCTTTTTCACCAATTACATGGTGAAAATCTAATGCGGCTATACATTTATTATATCCACATATTGAACACTTTCCACCTTTATAATCTACTAGTTCTTGTTTACGAACTTGTGCTTTCTTTCTATCATTTCTTGTTTTTTTAATTCTTATTGTGTTATAGTGAGTTTTATCACAATCTTTACAAATTACTCTAAGACCATCTTTTCTATTTTTATCTTTATAAAAGTTAGCTATAGGACTGTTCTTTCTACATTTAGTACATCTTTTCATTTTTCTTTTATATCTTTTTTTATTTGTGTGCTAGAAACACCTTTTAGATATGGTGTCATAACAACTCTAATTCCCATTTTCTCTATTTCATCAAGATATGCGTAACCAATATGGCTTTCACTCTCCATATGTATATCGGGTTTTAACATTTTAATATTATTAATAGGGGAATAATTATCTTGAGGAACAACTGCATCTACACAACCAATTGCTTGAATCAATCTCATTCGTTGTGCAAATGAAATGGTTGGTGCTTTCTTCTTTTCCATTACTGCTTCATCGGTTAATACGCCGACTATTAATTTATCGCCCATTGCCTTAGCGTTCTCTAATTGTAATAAGTGTCCTTTGTGAAGAATATCTCCACACACATACGCATATACTATTTTCATTTTTTCACCCATAAATAAATCATTTCGTTCTTTGTATGATTAAAATATAGTAATCTATAATTATCATACATAAAAATATCATACTCTTCTTTGTATTTGATATTCTCTTGTAGATGCATTGGTATGTGAGGTCCTACACTAAAATCTAATCCAGTTGTTAAAAATAATCCTTTAGACGATAATTTGTCTGTGAATTTCTTAACTAATTTCATAGGTTCTTTAACGTGTTCTAAAACATCAACACACACTATAGTATCTATATCTAAATCATCTATTTCTTCTTCTTGTACAAAAGTTGTTTTGTATTGTGATTTACTATTTAAATAAATAGCAAAATCTCTTGTCTTACCTTTTAAATCATAATAATATGTTGTATTAATTTTAGCTAACAAATTAGATAAAACTCCTATTCCACCACCATAATCTAATATCTTTAAGTTCTTTGCAAACTTTAATGGGTGTATTATACTATCTATTCTAAAAGTATCATTAAAATCTATTAAATCATAAATGTAAGTATCTGTTTCGTTGTAAAATCTTTCAATGCCCATCTCTTTCCAGTTCTCTACACTTTTCTTTCCACAAGTGGTCATTCGTTTTCTGAATTCTTCTTCACTTATGTTTAAGTAATTAGCTCCTAGTTTTATTAAATTATCTTGTATTTCAGTCATTTTGTTTACCTTTCATAATTGCTACCTTAAACATTTTTGTTAATAGCTCGTTATCAGATTTCAACAAATGAGTATGGCAATCATTATTTATCAACATCTTATGTGCTTGTTCTCCGATTTTTTTTCTTTCTTCTGGATTATTTGATAATCTTTCTATGGTTCTTGATAACGCTACAATATTATTTGCTTGCACATAAAGAGGTATATTATATAATCTTTCAAATGTGTCTGGTTCATAATAAGCTACACACGGTTTCTTCAAGTATGCCGCTTCTGTTGGGGGAAGCCAACCATAATGGCTAAATGAAAACATAGATTCTTGTAACAATTTAATCTTTTCTTCATCTGTTATTCTTCCAACAAAATCAACATCAACTTTTAACTCTTCAACAAGTTTCTTTAATCTTATTAATTCGTGGGTGTGGTTAATGTCTCCACCAGCAACAATGTATCTTGGAGGATTCTTAAGCATAGCTAACGCCTTTATATTATCTGCTGTTTTCTTATACATCACAGGTCTATAAATAGAGCACACCTGATATTTTTCTTTGACATCATCTTTTTTATACTTATCATATAATTCTGAATCGAACGGATAAGGTTTTATCATAGTTTCTCCAAGTGGAACTCCTATGATTTTCTCACAACGAAATTTATGGTATTGACCAGTGATTGTTTTAACATCACACTTCAAGTATTTTGTTAAATATAATCTGTAAACGTAATAGTGTGGGTATTCTTTTTGTATTTCTTCTGTTGTGCGTCCTTCTGCCAATTGAATATCGAACGTGTCTAAGAACACTCTACCGGGTAAACTAATTTCAAAATGACCAACCATAGGTTTGTTAAGTTCTTCTTTATATTCAATAGCGTGTAATAACAAATCTTCATATGGACACCATATAACGTCTACTTCGTGAAGTCTATTTTTAACATCATCGGTCATATGTGAAATTAACTCTTTCTCATCTGTAACTGAATGTTTAACTTTTAAAATCTCGTGTCCACCATAAGTTTCTAAAGCTCTACAATGCATAGAAGTATCATCTTCATAAACGCTATTAGTGTAGGGCATGAATACTAGTATTTTCATTTTTCTCGCCTATAAGTATCTTTATCTTCATTTGTTATTTCTCTATCTTTAATCTCGACAAAGAAAGCAGTAGTGTCACCAACATTCTTAACAGTGTGTTCTGTTTCTGGGGGAACGTCAACCATATCACCAGACTTTATTATTGATGTTTCACCATCAAGAGTGAATTCTAAAGTACCAAACACACACAATATTTTCTCGTCTATAATCTTGTGGTAATGTCCACCACGAGTGCATCCCGGTTCTATAGTTCCAGTAGCCACATATTTAAAATTAAAATCTAACGTTTTTTGACCGAACCACATAATAGGTCCTCTATCATCTTCAAATCCTTCCATTTTTTTAATCATCATTTTCTCACCGCTGGATTTCCAATAACGATTACTTCATCTGGAACATCCTTTGTAACTACCGCACCAGCACCAACAATAGCATTTTCACCAATTGTTATTCCGGGAAGTATTGTAGCGTTTGCTCCAATACAGGCGCCTTTCTTTACTAGTGTTTTCAATAGTTCTTCTTTTCCATTTACTTTAGGATACTTGTCGTTTGTGAAACAAACTCTAGGGCTGATAAAACAATTATCTTCTATAAAAACGTTTTCACAAATAAACGCCCCATAACCTATTCTAACATTATTTCCAATAGTGGCTTTATAAATTTCAACGTTGTTACCGATATTTACGTTGTCCCCTATAGTTGATAAGATAACACAAGCATAATTGAATATTTCAGTGTTATCTCCTATCTCCGACCTATCTATAATGTTATTGTGGCTTATCATTTTTTCTTACACACCAATAACATTGCCCAAGTATCTTTATCTACCACTGGGGTTTGTGATATCAATTTGAAACCCTTTTCTTTTAAAATATATTTTATTTCTCTAGGAAAAAAGTATCTCATCTGATGTAACTCTGTTGTATCTCCAATAACATATTCTACATCTACAATTTGATTATCATAATCTACTGTTGGTGTAGCTATTCTAATTGTATCATCATCTATTTTTTTTGTTCTTTTTGATGGTGGGTCTGTCAATACACCATTTCCAATCCAAACATCGAATATTAATAATCCATCAGTTTCAATATTATCTCTTACTCTGTCGAGAAAATTATTTAGTTGCTCATCTGTGGTTAGATAGCTTACAACGTGAAATAATGATACTGCAACGTTAGCTTTCTCTACTAACTTGGCGGTTGTAATATCATCAATTATGAATCGTCCTTCTGGATTCTTCTCTTTAGCTAGTTTAATCATTTCTTCTGACTGGTCTATACCAATAACGTTTATTCCTAATTTATGAAATATTGTAGCGTGTGTTCCTGAACCACAACCCAAATCAACCATATTGATTGTATCAGCGACCAAGTGTTTTTTTATCAAATCATAAATATCATCACATTCTTTGGTATAATTCTTGTCTGTGTATAAAGAGTCATAATATTTAGCGTATTTTTTATAAATCATTTCATATCACTTTCCATCATAAACTTGACAAGTTCTTTGAACTTTGTTTTAGGAGTCCAACCAAGTTTTTCTTTAATGTAACTGTGGTCACCGTGAAGATATGGAACTTCAACTGGTCTATACCATTTCTCATTTACTTCAACTAGTAATTCTCCAGTCTCTTCATCGTAACCTTTTTCATCTTTGTCTTCTCCTTGCCAAATAACACGTTTACCAACACAAGAATAAGCCTCTTCAATAAGCTCTCTAATACTATGTGTTTCTCCAGTGTTAACAGCGTAATCATCTGGTTCGTCTGCTTCCATCATAAGAATCATAGCGTCACAATAATCATCTGCTAATCCCCAATCTCTGTAAGAGTCCATATTACCAATCTGTAAAGGTTCTTTAGTTCCACTTCCAATGTGTAATGTTATTTTACGAGTCACAAACATCGGTCCTCTTCGAGGTCCCTCGTGATTCCATAATAAACCATTAACAGCGAATACTCCAAAAGCCTTACGATAACATCTTACCATATGATAAGCCGCTAACTTTGCTATTGCGTATGGACTGTTAGGTCTCATCTTGCTATCTGTGTTTTGTGGAGACTCTTGATTTTCCCCTATTTGCTCGCTAGTACTAGCTTGGTAAAATCTTGTGTTTGGACTATATAATCTTATAGTGTCTAACATATAGTTTACAGCAACAGCGTTAATTGCAAATACTGTTTTTGGAATCTTGAATGATTCAGGCACAAGACTTATAGATGCCATATTATAAAAATAATTGGGTTGATTATCTTTTATTAAATTATAAATAAAAGATTCTTCCGTGATATCTCCTGTTACCATTTGAAAATTTTTGTTATCAATAAAAGTCTTAACGTTAGGTGTAGAACCTGTAGAATTCCACCTATCTATCCCAATAACTTTGTGACCTTTAGATAACAATTTATCTGCTAGAATGGAACCGTCCATTCCAGATACTCCTGTAATAATTGTAGTTTTCATTTTCTCACCGCTTTCATTATAAGTTTTTCTAAAATATCGTCGTTGTTGACAATATAAGTTTTTTTATCTTGCTCTGACAAGAGAATATGTTTTATTCCTCTTGCTAACTCAGATATTGAGTTGTTTGTTACATAACTAATATTGTCACCACAAATCTCTTTCATATAATCACTTTCATAAGCTATTACTGGTGTTCCTAAAGTCATAGCTTCTAATGCAACAGTAGCATTCCAAAGAGAAACAACAAGTCTTGAGCTGGCAACAATTTCATACTTGTCAAGCGCAGACGCGTATTGTATATCTAAGTCTCCCTTTATTGCGTCATACAAATTCTTGTCTTCTCCAGAACCTATTAAAACTAAAGTTCCTTCGTACTCAATCATTTGTAACGCCTTTATCAAGTGATGAATTCTTTTGTGAGGTAAAAATCTACTCACACAAGTTATTTTATCATGTATAATTATTTCTTTGTTATTAAATTTATTAATTTCCCCAATATCAGGTCTTGGATATCTAGTGAATATTGTTAAGTCTGGTATACCTATTAGTTCTTTCATCTGTTCGTGAAAACAATTTGCTGACATACTCTTAACATCAGCCATACTCCAATACATAGCAATATTCTGATATTTTCGAATGAAGTTCATTTTCTTCGCATAAGGTATCTTATCAATATATCCCCAATTATACTCAGAGTCTTTAAACACCATCCAAGGAGGAATCCAATCCATATGTGCATAAAAGGGAATATTATATCTTTGTGAAATATTAAATGCATCCTCTACGCTAAGGTCTGATAACGATACTACAACATCAACATCACTGTAAGGAACTCCTTCTACAGAGTTCTTTATAATCACTGTGTGTCCCTTATCAACTAATTTTCTAAGCTGATGTTTATTTTCTCCATTCTTAATAATTGCTAATATATTCATTTTAGTTCTTTCTCTATGAAATCTAACATATAATGTTTATTCTTTTTCAAATCATATAATTCTTCAACTACAAATCTTGAATTCTTTGCTAACAACGGATATGTTGCTTCATTCATCACATTTATCATAGCATTTCTCAAAGCATTAGCACTGACTTCAACAGCATATATCCCTATATTCGGATATCTCTTCATATCTCCAGTAACCACATATCCATTCATAGCGCTTCTTATGAACTCATTCATAGGAGGAGCATTTGGAGTGATAACAGGTTTTCCAGCAGCTAAACTTTCTAGAATTGGTAATCCAATTGATTCCCATTTACTAGGAAGAACAATAGCATCTGACCGATAATAAATCTCTATCATTTCTTTTCTTGTCATATCTTTAACAATCACTTCTACATTCTCTATGTCTCGGTATTCATCAAGTAATGGCTTCTGAGACGTTATTATTAATTTAACGTCTTTAGCATCCAATTCTTTAAAAGCGTCTAAGACAAGCTCGGTGTTCTTTCTATTGTGTACTCCACCAAAGCCACCAGGATGAAAGAATGTAAATGGTTGTGCTTTTACTTCTACTTTATCTGGATGTGGAAATTCATTTAAATCTATTGAGTAAGGCAAATACGTAAAATTTCTTATTTTATTTTTTCTAAAAAACTTTTCAAATGTAACTGTAGAAGCAATTAGTCTATCGTAGTCACTGTAATCTGATGGTTTTGTCCATTTCTCCCAAACTAACCAACCATATGTCTTAGCACCACAATCTTTAGCTACTTGGATTAAATTGTTTCCATCATCCATCCATTGATTGTATTCAAAAAATATTACAGCGTCTAGTTTATTTTCTTTCACCCACATCTCAAATACGCTAGGGTCTACATGGTAGTTTCGATTTTCAGTTATATTAACGTCGACATTGAACTCGGGGGCGTTCTCGCCAATTCCTTGCTTGAGTATAAATACTTCGTGCTCAGGAAGTAACATCTTAACATATGCTAAACTTAGATATGCTTGACCTCTACCAAATCCCCAATAACTTAAAAATCCTATTCTTTTCTTACTCACTTTTTCTCACCGTCTTTTGGTAATTGTTTATAAAGTTTATATAATTCATCAATCATGTATTTAACATCTGTTAATTCTACAGTTCCGTTTGTAGCTAAAAACTCAATGTCAAATGGAAGTTTTTTCTTTAATGGTTTGAGAGCCTCTAATAGTTGCATTATTTGCTTCTCATCACCATCTATAATTTTTATGTGTACAAGTTTTGTATCTTTTGCCATTTTTCACCTATGCCATTCCTAAAAGAATGGTCTTATCTTTTTCATTGTCTTTTTTGATAGCTTTGCTTACTTGTAAGTCCATAGTAGCTTTCTTTTCTTTATAACCAATATCTTTTTTAATACGTTCAATCATATCTATTATTTTGTTTTTATCAGACCTATAAGGTAACTTCTTATATAATTTTTTACCATCTTTTTCATAGTAAAAATATACAGTGCTAAATTTCATAGCAGTGCCAGTAATAAAAGTATACTTCTCAACTTCTTCTCTCACCCACTTACGAATAGCCATTTACTTACCTCTTTCTTTTGAAGCTAATCCGCCTTTAAGTTTGTTCTTGCCCTCATCAACAATGTTCTTAATAAAGTTCTTATCTGAGTTCTCACTTAATATTTTTGCATTCTCCCAAACACAATGTCCACCAATGCCTCTACCGTTGTATTTCAATACTGGTCTGATAACATGGTTAAGACCAAGCTTTGTGTAGCCTTCATTATAAATATCGTTTGTCTTACCATACACTTCATCAAAGTCAAGATTGTTCTCTTCACAAAAGTCATGTACTTCTTGCATAAATCTAATCATTGTTCCATAGTAAGAAGTGCTTAACATCTTTGAAGCCTCAGAATCTTCTGGAGATTTATAAACTTCAATCTTGATTCCTAATTCTTTAAGATGTTTTCTAGCTAACATTTCAGAGCCAACATTTATAGGACCTACAATCTTTCTAAATGTTAATATGCTTTCTGTTAGGTCGGGGTGTAATCCCATAACTGGACTGTGAACTATATTTGCCTTAGTCTCTTCAAAGACCTTTCTGGTTGTCCCAACATCTATAGTACTGTGTATAAACGTCGTTATAGGCCTATACGTCTTTATAACGTCTGTTACGTCTTTTATAAAGGTGTTAGTATATGGTATAGAGACGTGTAATACATCTATACTAACAGTCGTATCTAATAAGTCTTTAACTGGTGTTATATTAGATATATTTTTTACTTCTTTTAAGTCTTTATAGTAAATGGTGTATATACCAGTTAACACCTTTAAAGGTGTATACAGCTTGTATATACTTCTACCAATTTCACCCATGCCCATTATTAAAATATTAGCCATTAAATCTCACCTTTGATTAGTTTATCAGTTATATCCTTATCTTCTTCAGATACTTCGAAGTCAACATCAATTATATCTTGTTCATCAAACATTTCTTTACGAACACTTCTCATCTTGGTGTCAACATCACTACTGATTTGATTGTAAATTATATTTATATCTACACTACCTTTAGGTTTCATATCTCCAGTGAGTTTTGCGAATAACTCAATTCCTTGTAAGAGTCTTCCAACCAATTGGTTGTATGTTGTAAAGTCTTTCTCGTCTTTAGCTTCTTTTTTAACTTCTTCTACCTCATCTAAGATATTTCTTAAAGCTTTGTTGTAATCCATAGCTGTTTTTACGAGTTCGTTTGAAATTTTCAAATCATTCTGAATTAACTCTTGTTGTGCTCGCTTAGTCTTCTTTATAAACTTTCGTATTGACTGAGCTGTGATTTTTGTTCCACTAGCTTCAAATTCTCTTGCGAGTGCTTCAGCTGAGAACCCTGGTTTCTTCATAGCGTCATAGACTTTGTTTTGTAAGCCTAAGGTTATGATTTTTAATTCATTTGTGTTTTTTTCTTCTGACATGAAAATCCAACCCCTTTTCTTTTGAAGCATCTCTCCAGTATTGTTCTCCAGTTTTCATACTGTCTATCGTTATTTCTCGTTCACATTCTTCAGTTAGAATGTCTCCGAATATTCTTAATTCTTCCAAATTTATTTCATCTAAGTTTAAAACGAAGATTTTTCCATCTACCACTCTTAAAAATGGTGTTTGGTCTAGCATGCCTTGTACATAATAAGAATATTTTTTGCCTCTATAGTTTCTATACGTAAGCCTACCAAAAAGTATGTGGTGAAGTGTCACCCTAGAAGAATTGTCGAATGGTTTATATGTTATTGTATACCCTTTCATTATCTCACCTTTTTTTACTCTATATACCATTATGTAACTTCTACTATATAAATCTTTCTATTGTTATGCGGCTTATGACACTATTTCTTATAAAACTATGTATTCAAAAACGAAACATTTATATATGAGAAGTGTCATATTATTACTATAGTGTTTTATATACTAATATAGTACACTTCATATAGCAATAAAATGGTGAGAGAAATATAAAATGGCATCTAAATCTAAAACTTTAAAAGCAGTCGACACTGCAATTACAAAAAATAAAACAGAGGAGAAGTTAGTTGCTGAGACTGAACAAGTAGCTAAAGAGATTCTTGCACAACAAGAACAGGCAGCACTAAAATCTTTAACTAATCCAAGTGCTATAGCACTTTCAACAACAAGACACGATTCTGGTACAGGCTTAGAACGAGTTAAGAAAAATGTTAAGCAACTTTTCATTTTATATTTAACTAATCAGTTTGTAGCTAGAGCAATTAACGTTAGAGCAGACGCTCTTATTTCTAAAGGTTATAAAATAGTTGGAGAAGACAAAACTGGAGTTACTGCTTGTGAAGAATTAATCGAAAGTAGTGGTGGAGACAATTTATTTTGGCAGTTATCAGTCAATACCGATATTGCAGGCGATGGATTTAACGAGAAAATATATAATAAAAATAAGACAGCAATCTTACGTCTTAAGCATGTACATCCACTAACTCTTTCTTATAAAACAAACAAGGAATCAAACAAAATCATAGTAGATAGTTACGGAATGCCAATAGGCTATGTTCAATATCATTATAATAAAGACGGTCAAGAGGAAGAAACAGATGTTAGTTTAAACATAATCGAACATCTTAGATACAACACTCTCGGCGATGAATTTACTGGAATTAGTACTATACAACCTGGGTACGATACAATTGTACGGCTTATGAATATGGAGTATTCAGCAGCTGAATCAGCTATTAAGACAGCTAACCCAATCATTGTAGGAAAATGTAATACTAAATCACCACATCAAATTGCGATGTGGGGAACCATACTTGGGAGAATTAACGGAAAGGAACAAGTCTTCATACCACAGGATATGGAGCTTGACATGCTTTCGCCAGGAGCTCAAAACTTTAACGACTACGCTGACTACTTTTTGACAGCTGTTGTTTCAACGTTTGGAGTGCCAAAGTCGATGTTACTTGGTGAAAGTGGTGGAGGCAACAGAGCCGAAGCTGTTGTATTATCACGACACTTTTACTCTTTAATCCGCAGCAATCAGCGTTATATGGAGGCTTATTTTAACGCAATATTTAAAGAATACGCTGAGATTGCTGGATTTAAAGCGCCTAAATTACAGTTCGAAGATGTAGCAGAAGACGCAGATGTTAATGCTAAGTCAGCTATGGAATTATTCACGGCTGGATTGATTGATAGAAATGAGGCACGACAAATGATTGGTCTTTATCCTACAAATGTTAAGACTGATGTTGAAGGTGACTTGAAAAAATCAGATATGGAGACATATTATCCAGCAGAGCAAGGCAAACCAGCTGGTAGTCAATCAGGTGTAAAGAATAAACAAAAAGCTGATGAGTTTTCAGAAGTTAATCCAGTGACTACAAAGTGAATAAAAAAACATACGAAAAGCTAATTGCAAAATTAGAAAATTACCTTGATACTGACGGAGTCGACCCGTCTGTCTCACCTACGCTAGGGTCTGGTGGTGGTAGCAATATTGCTCCAGACCCACTTTTTATCACTGGTGATATGGACGTGGAAAGCTTATCTGAGAACGACTTACACTTAACTCACACCTTGCTTCATAAATTTTATGAAACGAGCGGTGGTAGAAATTTGAGTAGAAAAACAATAGAACGCTTACACGTAAAGGTTGCTAATAAAATAGAGAATCATGTCAGTTATGACAAATTAGATATAAAAAATGAAACGAACAAAAGAAGTGTTGAATAGAGTCGACGATTATATGAGACTTATGAGATTCAAATATACTGAATTAGAAAAACTCACAAGACTTAACATATTAGCAGATTATTATAAAACACAAGAGAAAACACCTAGCACTGAAACTTTTACTGTAAACATTGAATGTGCAGAACAATTAGAAAAGGGTAGTAAGTTAAAATTACCATTAAAGGTTAGAGGAGTGTTCTTAACTGAAGGACGACCAAAAGCAAAGTATTATTCAAGGGAAGAGTTAGAAAAATCAGCTGACAACCCTGTTAATAGTAGTTTTCCGCTTATGTTAGACCATAAGGATAACGAAGCAGGAAAAGTCATTGGATTGGTAGATAATATTAAATACAATCCGTCACTTAAAGGTCTTCAATGGTGGGGACACATCAACGATGAAACTTTCGCAAGAAATGTTTTAGATGGCGCAATCAAAGAGGTTAGCGCTACCATTTATTCAACAAGCGAGCACGTAGAAAATCTTGGTCTTGTTGGAAAGGATTTAACTTTCAAAGAATTATCTCTAGTAATCAAAGGTGCAGAGCCTAACAATTACATAGAGGTAGATGCCTAATGCAATATTCAGATGTTAATGAGCTACCAGCTTATATAAAAAATTACAGTATAAAAGTTAAGAGACAATGGATGCACGTCTTTAATACGACTTACGCTAAAACAGATAGCGAAGTTAGAGCTATTAAAGCAGGAAATTCAGTTTTGAAGACTAGATTTGAAAAAACATCTACAAATGAAGATTATCACAGTGATGTGTTTAATAGACAAATTGATGGATTTTTAGGTAATTTGAAAGGATAGATTGATATTTATTATCTCAATCAATGGAGGATAAAGATAAAATGGCTAAGAAAAAAGAACAATTAGAAGAGGTTGTTGAAGAGACTCCAGAAGTAGTTGAGGAATCGAAGGATGAACCTGTAACAGAAGCTGAAAAACCAGTAGAAGTTGAAGAAACACCTGAAGAACCAGAAACTATTGAAGAAGTAGCTGAATTAGAAGTCGACCCAGAACATTTAAATAGGGAGATAGCTGAGACAAAAGAAGAACTTTCTGTTATTAAAGAAGTTCGAAATGAACTTGTCAAGCTTTATTCTGATTATCAAGAATCAGAAAAATTAAAGAACGCTTCTATAGTAGATAATGAAGACTTAAAAGAACAATTAAGTATAGTTGCTACTAAACTGCAAGAGTACAAAGTCGCTGAAGAACAGCTTGCAGCAGAAAAACAATTACAACGATTAGAAAAACTAAGTGCTAAGTTTACAGCGCTAGGTCAGAGCAAAAATGTAGAGCAGTTGAAAGCAAAAGATGAAGAAACTTTATCTGAATTTGAAAAAATTGTTGACGCAGCTCTCGAAAAAGTTGGAGAAACAGTAGAAATGCCTTCTGTAACTCATAATGCACAGACTGAGCAATTAAACACAAGTGACGACAAAACAGAAACTAAAGAAGTAGCACAGAACTCTGTCGAAGTAAAGAAAGAAAAATTAAGCGATAAAGATTTCTTTTCTAACATCTGTGGTCAATTGACCGGAGACCAAGTTGGAACAGGAAAGAAGGTTAGAAGCCTTTAAATAAAAAAAGATATTTATAAATTGGAGGAAGAAGAAAATGAATATGATTAGAGAACCAGAACAATTAGCTACTGGCGTAACTATGATTGGTACTTCAAGTTGGAGTTCACAATCTGGTGGAATTGGTAGTATAATGGGTAGTACATGGGCAGATAAGATTATCTTTGATGCACAACCAGATAGAGTACTTTCAAAATATTTCCTTGAGTTTAACGACTTAATGGGCAACAACGATGTAACAATTGTTATCCCTAAAATTGGAGACGTTGACCTTATGGGTGGACGAACTGGAAGTAAAGAAGGAGTAGCTCGTGTTATGACGAAGTTCGATACAGCAGACAATATTACTGTTAGCCTTACATCAGCAGATGTTAAGCTTGGTGGATGTAGCATCTCATTCGAGACAGCTTCAGCAACAAGAGTTTCTATTATAGAAATGGCTCACAAGCAACTTGTTCGACAGTATCTCGAAACAATCGAAACAGACGCAAATGCAATTCTTGAAGCAGCAACAATTGGAACTAGTAACGCAGGTTCAGTTTTCGGTGGAGCAACTACAGCAGATAATACTGCTATTGATACTGCACTTATAACTGGCGAAGTTATCGACGTTGATAAGATTGTTGATATGAGAATAATTCTTATGCAGAAAAACTTTGCTAAGAAACCAGGAGAAGCAGTTTTACTTATGCACCCTACACAGTTCAAACAACTTTTAAAGAGTTCACAATTCACTAATGCAGCTGAATTTGGAGCACCTACTGTTGTTAGAAAAGGAGTTATTGAAGAGTATGTTGGTATTAAGATTGAAGTTTCAACACTTTGTTCTACACAAACAGAAAGTGCAGCAGGACATTACTGCTACATGATTGACCCTTCAGCAGCTGCGGCTATTGTATGGAAAGAAAAAGCACGAGTTAAAGTTGTTACTGAAGACGACGAGAGAATCCACAAAGTTCTTTTAGATGCTTGGTATAGAATGACTCGAATCAATGAACAAGCAATTGTTATTGGTGTATTTTCAAACGCTTAAGTAAATTTATAATTGCCCTTCGGGGCTTTTATTTTTTTTAATTCAATGACTTAAAACTCATTTCCGAGTCGTTGAATAGTACAAATGGAAATGGAGGAAAAAAATGACTAAATATGGATGGAGAGACGGAAAAGTAGTCTCTAAACAACTCGTTGTAAAGGATAAAATGCCTGTACAATATATTATTCCAAAAACAGTTGCATACGCAACAGGAGCACTTTTAACTGGACATGATTTTAATGCGGCTAGTACAGCTTTAACAAACGCAGCACTCGCATTACAACCACCTTATCCAATGAATCTTGTTTTATGTGCAAACGTAGCAGGAACAGCAGGACACGCAGATATTATTAAGGTAGCAGGAGAAGACCAGTTTGGAAAATACGTAGCTGAAAATTTTTACATTAAAGCAACAGCAGCCGCTACTACAGCAGGTTCTAAAGCTTTTGGAAAAATCGACAGTGTTTCAGTATATTCTGGAAACACAGAAACAAGTACAACTGTTAAGTCTTCAGATATTGGAATTGGATTCCACAAAACTATTGGATTGCCTTGGCCTATTGAAGCAAATACGGACATTATCTCGTATAACTATGATGGAACTTACGCAACAACAGCTGTGGACTTTTTGACTGTTAGTAAAACAAACAACACTCTTGTAATGCCAACTATGGCAGCATCAAAAGTAGTTAGTGTTATCTATAAGACAAAATTTGCAAAGGAATAAATTTTATATTTGGGGGCAACCCCATTTATTTTATTTTCATAAGAACTTGAGGTAAACAAAATGCAAGAATCAATAAATCATGTAAATAGTTTTAAGAAAGAGGATGTCAAAGAAGTCGTCGAGGAAGTAGTTGAAGTAGTCGAGGAAGTTGTAGATGTCGTTGAGAAAGTTAAAGAAGTTGTTAAAAAAGTAAAAGCGAAAAAAGGTAAAAAATAGTTAAGAATCATAGGTGAGAAATATGACAGAAAACGTAGATGAGATTATAGTAGAAGAAGTAGAAAAAACACAAAAAGAACGACTTGAAGAATTAAGTCAAGAGCTTTTTGGTAAGCCAGTAAAAGATATTAAATATTTATTAGTTACCAATTACATACATCAACAATTGTTAGATGAAGAGTTGACAAGAACAGGTCTTTATCAATGGTTGAATGTATTTAATGGAACAATAAAATATCCAAGAGATGTAGAAGATTACAACGATTATGACATCGTTCAAGTTAATATGTCAACACAAGATTTACATTTGGTAAATGACATTAAAGAGCAGTTAACAGAGGGTAGCAAGACTAAGGTTGTTTTGAATAACGATTTTACGACAGAGCTATGGGGAAACGCTTTCAATAGTCCATCAACACTTGCTCGAGAGGGAAAGAACGCAGATATGATATTTGGAACAGAATATTATCAAGTAACAGCGTTATCAGAACTATTCGGTAGACAAGTATTCATTATTCCACATCCAGCTGATGTGAAAAGACTAAAAGCACTTCCAGAGATGCCAAAGAAAGAGTTAATATCAACTGTATGGCGAAGATATGATAATTTTTCGTATGTTCCAAGTTTAGCTGTTAGAAACCACGGTTTAACAACTCAGTTAATTGGTTTTGATAAGGATAAAGACCCAAAGACTTGGGTTACAACAACTCTTTACGATGTTGTGTTTGCAGCAACCAATTATTTTGATTACTGCGACCAAATGAGAGAGAGTAAAATTGTGTATGACCCGTTTACGTTTCATAGTTATAATCGAGGAGTGGTTGATTGCGCCGCTATGGGAGTACCAGTTGTGGGTAGTAACAGAACACAAAGTGTTAATGTTTGTTATCCATTCACTAAAGTAGACCCTTATGATGTTGTCGCAGCTAGAAAGTTAATCAACAGATTATTAAATGATGAAGCGTTTTATGACAAGGTCGTGAAACACGCACAAGAAACAGTTGAGATATATAATCACCAAAACTCAATGGAGAAGTATTTTACTGCTTTGACAGAATCTAAACAAAAAGAGGACAAAAAAGTTGTTAAGAAAGCTCCAGTTGTTGAAAAGAGTAGAGGCGATGAAGTCAATACACTGATTGCAAAGGGGATTACTCGAGAAAAATGAAAAAACCAACACGAACATTAGAAAAAGTTAAGGCTACAATAGAGCCTGTGAAATGGTCACTGTCTAATATCCTCAGAAAACTCTTTATGAAAAGAAAATGAGGTATAAACATGGCAATTATAGGACTGCACTTCGATGATTTTAAAAAGTTAGCGGACAATCACAGAGTATATTACTACGTTGGAGAAGATTATTATGATTTTATTTATTTAGTAGATGGTGTTATAGTTAAGACTTCAATTTTAGAGAGTCAGATAGAGAACAAACAAAGATTTTTCTCTGATAAACTATTCTATGGTTCTGTTCGATTAACGTTTCCACTTAGTAATCCAAATCAAGATTTATTTAGTAGAATAGTTGGTATTAAACAAGAGTTGGATAATTCAGTAAATGTTATTGATTCTCAAGACGTAGAAGTCAAAAACGAAGACATTCAAATAGAAGATTCAGAATAAGAGGAAGATAAAATGGTCAATATAGATAGAAACACTGTAAGTGAATTTTATTACGCAAGTTCATTAACTGCAGTAGCACAAGCTATTGTTCCAGCATACGGCACAACAACGGCAGCGGTTGGTAAATATAAGCGAGTTAGAATAACAGATTTAAAAATAAGTACTGGTGGTACTACTTGTAACATTGATATAGGTGGAACAAACAGTAATTGGAAAAGAATGAGTTTTGTAGTTGGAACAAGCACAAATGTAGATTATAAATGGGACATACCATATCCATTAGATTGTACATCAGCAACAGCAGCCGCACATATGATTTATGGAAGCGCAAGCGCAGTTGGAACTAGAGTTGTTATTACTGGATATTACGACGTTAACGATATTTAGGTGATGTGAAATATGGGGCAACAAATATCAGATAGACATAATTTATCTAGACAGATGAAGGTTAACGAAGACGGCAGTATAGACGTTAATGCTGAGCTTGAAGTTAAAGACATTCAGATTGGTGCTGTTGAGATTAAAGATGGTGAAACTGATGCTCGTCAAAAAGTTAAATCTGATGGTACTGATAATGCATCTGTCGTTAC
>Ga0208905_1000189_pt1 | contig 30823 bp, 36 predicted proteins | sample AntAceMetag02UKS_FD_184776 | JGI IMG/M metagenome (GOLD analysis project Ga0208905, IMG submission 184776) | Saline lake microbial communities from Ace Lake, Antarctica - Antarctic Ace Lake Metagenome 02UKS (SPAdes) (version 2) | ecosystem: Environmental > Aquatic > Non-marine Saline and... | reverse complement strand
TTTCAAAAATTTAGAATTGTCGGACAGCCTGTAAAGTCCTGACAAAAAGATATTTATGCCAGAAATTACTAAGGTTGTATTGAGTGGGGAGAGTTTCTTTTATGCAATAACACGGTTTTCCCTCCCTAAAAATAGAAAATTGTGTCTTAGCATCCCATCCCTCCTCACTCTCAGTAATATTCTACTCAGATTCCCTATTCCATTTTGCCGCATATCTTTTTTTCTCAATATCCTTTCTCACATACCGGCCTATAACTTTTTTCCCTCTGAATGTATTGTCTTTGTTGAAGGGTAGGAGACGTTGGTTACCCCTTCGTTTGGTTGCCGCATTCTTTGTGGGAAGAAAATTTGGAGAAGATTTGTCAGAAGATGAAAAATGTATCCTGGTATAAAGCTCTCCTCATCATAGTCTACGCCTTTTTTTATATGTCCGCTAAAATAAATAAATTGTTATGCAGAAACTTTAAATACGAAAGGTCCTGTTTTAGTATTAGAAAAGGCAGATAAAATGATACGAACAAAAGTTGTCAACGATTCCACTGATCTGGTGCCTATAATAAGAGCTTTTGACAATAAAGTAAAGAAGGAAGTTTTTAAGGAAATTCAATTAGATTGGAAACCACTTAGTGAGATAAAGAAAAGATATGGAAATAATGGAGAAAAGGCGCTTGAGCTTTTCGATGAGATGAAACTAGTCGAGACTAAATGGACAACACCCGAAGAAGGCATAAGTGGCAAGCCTCAAAAAAAGTACCGTTCTTATTATTCTGCATTCAATATTAATATATCTTGCCCTGTAAATGAGATAAGTGAAATTTTTACTATAGCATCATTAAATCATGAAGAGTTTAAAGAATTAGAGAGCGAAATCTACGAGTTTTTGGAAGATGATGGAAAATTTGGCAATATGGTAGCAGAAAACTTCGGCCTTTCGAATCTTGCTTTAAAGAGTTTAGTAAAAAGATCAGATAAATTTTGTTATAAAGGCTTAAAACTCACTAAGAAAGACTAATTTTTGACAAATATTGTTTTAAAGAAAACCCATATTCATATTTCTGATATGAGTTATGAAATAATCATCCAGGCTCTTTGGCTTGTACTTCCCGCATATGTTGCCAATGCTAGTGCACTTCTTGTTGGTGGTGGCACACCTATTGATTTTGGCAAAAAATGGAAAGATGGGCGACGGATTTTGGGTGATGGTAAAACCTGGCAAGGGCTTTTTGCTGGAGCATTTGTCGGAATGACTGCAGGTTTTGGTTTCTCAATTGTCGCGATATATGCAAACAAGAGTGAGTTTGCATTTCTTGGCTTAAGTGATTTCGGTCACTTTCCGCTAATGATACCACTTATCTTTTCTATTTGTTTTGGTGCCCTTGCGGGCGACATCATCGAAAGCTTTTTTAAAAGACGAGTAGGTAAAAATCGCGGAGAAGATTGGATTCCATTTGATCAACTTGATTTCATACTAGGGGTTTTATTTTTCAGCTTTCTCATGGGCAGTTTTTTACATGTTTTGGGGCTTACACATGAAAATTGGTTTTTCGAAAGTTTTTCTTTATGGCATATAATTGTATTACTTGCTGTAACTCCATTTTTCCATCTTTTTGCAAATTTTGTCCACAAAAAATCAAAATCTTAACATTTGAGGAAACAAAATATATAAAGCATCGTTGATTTTTCATTTCAGAATAATGGTGGCAAAATGTCTGAGGATGATGTCCTATCTATGAATGAGGAACTACGGGAGTGGTTGAAAGAAACAAAGAAGGAAATTAAAACTTCTCATACGGCACAAGAGTTGGCTAAAAAGAAACCTTCGGGTTTATGTGAGATATGTGGGGAAAAGAGTGCAAAGTTTGTCTGTTTGAAATGTGGCAGATCTGTTTGCCCATCTTGTTATTTTAAGATTATTGGAATTTGCAAAAAATGCGTTTCCAAAGAGACTGCAGAAAAATGGGAGGGTAAGCAGCCCGATTGGGAGAAAATTCTTGGTGTGGAATGGGTAGATTGAAAACCTGGCTTAGTGTTTAATAACTACCATTTTATCCTACTTTCCCCTGTTTTATCATCCGATATAAACCTAACCCATGTAACAGTACTTCGGAATCTATTACCGCCAACAGTCGTTGCATCCCTTACACGGCATTTTCTATTTCCAAAAAAGTGCTTTTGCTTTTTCTAACGTATCTTCAGAGACAGTTGCAAAACGATAAGCCATCAGATCTAAACTTCCGTACACGCATTGAACATACTCATCAATTGAAAGATTTGCAACGATTGCTAAGCCAACACCATCGCGCTGAACAGATCGTTCAACATCCATATCTCCTCGGATACGACGTGCATGCCGTCTCATCTTCCGAAAATCCTGTTCTACACTATTATTCGTCCTTGGTAACTGTTTCAACTGCTTTTCCCCATCAATGGTTACAGTAACATTTGGGACAAATAATTCTTCTCTTCGCTCATTAATAAGTTCGGAGATGCCCTGTAAGGTTTGCTTCAATGAACAGTCATCACTATCGTTTTGCTGTATGAATGATTCAATATCATCTCGTAAAATATCTATCATTTTCCGTCCCGTTTCAAGTTCCTTTGTGGACAAAGATCCCTCTGTGTTCAATGGTACTGGACCATTCCGGTAGCGTAATGCTTCTCTCACCCGTTCAAACCATTGCCATCTTCTCATAATTCTATCAAAATCAGCATGAATCCGAACATTAACCACGGGTGACGGTCTGAGAAGATGCAGAGCATCTTGAAGGCGAGATAAACAGGGAGAACTACGATTATTTCTTGCATTTTCAAGTATGATACTATGAGTCATTTCTTGTATTTCATTACATCGACGATAGAAATCAACAACAGGTAAGGAAAACGGATAAGCGATACCATTTCCATCTTTTTTATATGCCAGCAGATACTCCAAGAACTCAATTGCTTGATCCCGTTCCAAAGAAGCTTTTCGTTTCGTACATTGCTTACGAATGCTCCTTAGTTTCTTTATCACACCCGTTCGATAAACCCTGCCTCGGAATCGTGGGTAAAGAGTATCAAAAAGACGAAGGCCGACAGCACGGAGAAAATGAAAATGACACGTGATAACATACACGCCAACAAATATTTCATTTATCGCAGCTTCAATTCCTTTCCCCATATCTCGAACCAAGGCAATAGGATTTCCAAAATACAGTTGAATCATTTGCAAATATGGCAACACAAAATCTGTAGCTTCTGTAGGAATAGATGCAGCAAGTAATCGTATCCCACTCCAACCATCTTTTATCAACAATGTCCCCGGAGTTCCCTTCGTAGTTGTAGCATCAACATGACCAATATATCCTCCTTGTTTTTCAAAAATCAATGCAAGATCAGATACAGACTCCAAATGTACCGCCACGACATAATAAAGAAAACGCAGGCATAAATGCTCCAAAGTTCTTGGAGGAATAACAACACCTTTCCTCAGAAAAAAACTATGAATTTCACTGATCTGTTTATGCTCCAAAAAACGTAACCTTCCAACTTCAACAAGAACATCAAAACCATGAATGCTCTTTTTCGGTGTCACTCTTGTTTGAGGATAAAACACCATATCCGTATGCACCGGGCACTGTTTCGTAACAGTGATAAGCCTCTTTGATCCAACTGCAGTCTTAATAGTTCTTGTATGCGTATTACGAATGGTAAGACGATGTGAACATTGTGGACAAAACTTCTCATCAGGAACAAGACGAATCTCTTTCGTATCACTTGATAATGATAAAGCAACTCCCGAGGGGGGGATTAAAAACCAGATGAACCTCTGTTAACTCCCCCGAAGGAACTGGAATTCCAATATTTTCCAATTTATCTTTCACAAGCGATGGAGTAGAATCCTTTTCAAAAAGAATCTGAGAAACCTGCTGAGCTTTCTCACGATCAATATCAAAATGATTTTGATAAGGTGTCGTTCCAAGATAACGAATGACTTTTTGCTTTACTTTTCCATCCTTCCATTTATTCTCAACTTCATAATAATAATCCTTCACTTCCCCAGATGCAAGTTTCCTTGATTTCTTACGAACAAATGACATAATGCCCATAATGGGCACTATGTTTATATATGTGTTGGTGTAGCGGGTATGTGCTAGAAAATGGGCACTATTCAAGGCTTATTGGCGGTAATAGTACAGCAAAGGTACTGTTTCAAGGTGGATTTTTATAGCACTAGTCAAAAAGGAGACAAGGGCAGTGATAAGTTTTATTTATATTCTATGCTTCGGGATAGCTTATGTGGCAAGATACTGCTTTGACAGTTATTAACTTCTGCTTTATACTAACGTTAGTTCCAGCAATTCTAAGAAATTACAGATTGAAAGATATGGAAAGTCAGTCACTTTACACCTATTTCCCAACAGCATTACTTCTCACTCTGATGTCTTTTGTTTTTTTGACACTCAATCTTCATTTAAGTAGTATTTCCACTAGTGGAACTGCAATAACGTGGTATATTTTGACTTTTCAAAAAATAAAATATTCTAGAAAATAATGATTCCACATTCGTAACTTTTATTTATTTTAGACAGTTAGGCAGTTTTAATGAACTATCTAATCATGTGCATTGGTAATAGATATGGCGGGGATGATGGAATTGGGCCATATATTGCCGATCAGTTAAAAAATGAAGAAAGTGATGACTTCGGTGTATTGGATTGTGGTACCGTTCCAGAAAATTTCACAGCTGTTGTAAAAAAACACAACCCAAAGAATCTTATAATTATTGACGCCGTTGAAATGAACCTAACCCCTGGTGAGATAAAAATTGTTCCAAAAGAAAAGATTGGAGTTATGCATATTAGCACTCATGGAATACCAATATCTATTTTGATGAAGTATCTTAAACAATATGTAAAAAATATTTTTTTTGTAGGAATACAACCCAAAATCATGTCCGGAGAAATGAGCGAAGAGGTCAAAAAAAGTGGAGATAGTTTAGTAAAAATCGTAAAAGAGAGAAACGTAAAAAAGGTAAAATTACTCGATTGAAAATATATTGCTTCTGATTTAGTAAGGATATTTTTTACCCAATGCTTCTGTTGAAGAAAGAGCTGCAATTGCCCCTTCAGCACAAGCAGTAATAATCTGGCACAATCCTCCTACGATATCCCCCGCTGCGTAAACACCTTTAACATTCGTTCTCTGCTGTTTATCTGTGATAATATATCCATGGTTATCTAATTTTACTCCAAGTTGTTTTGCAAGTTCATTCTGAGGGATTTCACCTACAGAAATGAAAACCCCATCAATTTTCAGTTTTGTATTTTCATCAGTTACCGTGTCTTTAAGATCAAGATAATCTACTTTTTGCTCACCATTGATTTTTTCTACTACTTTGTTAAACAATATTTGAATTTGTTTCTCTCGTGCCTCGTCTTCATAAGTCTTTTCTGCACGCAACTGATCTCTTCGATGGATAACATATACTTCTTGGCAACCTATTTGTTTCAAATATATGGCATCAATCAAAGCCGAATTTCCACCACCAACGACCGCTACCTTCTTCTCCTTAAAAAAGAACCCATCACAAGTAGCACAATATGAAACGCCCTTCCCTTGAAGTTCTGCTTCTCCAGGAGCATTAAGTTTTCTATGTTCAGTCCCGGTTGACAAAACAATTGCGCCAACGGTATATTCTCCTTCTGAAGTCTCGATAGCAAATTTGTCATCTAATTTGTCTATCTTCTTCACTTCTTCATAAAATTTGATATCAACATATTTACTGGCATGTTGTTTCATTTTCTCCATAAGTTCAGTACCAGAAATAGATTCAAAACCTGCATAGTTTTCAATGTTTGGAGAAAGCATTGCAAGGCCGCCTCCCCCACTTTCATCAAAAATAACTGCTTTTATGCCAGCCCTTGCTGCATAAATTCCTGCCGAATACCCTGCAGGGCCTGCCCCAATAATCGCGAGTTCAAAGTCCATAAAAACAACCTTATTTGACCCGTCAACCTAGATAAAATATTTATAGTTTTTTATCCTTACAATTCCCCAAGCTTATTTTTAATAACATGAAAGGCTTCATCCGGAGATTCAACAGATGCAACAGCTCGCTCAAAGGGGCATAATCCATCCTGAGACTGATTTGAAATATGAGGAAGAAACGTATCCACTTGCCCAAGAATGCCACCAACAAGAAGCACTGCCAATGCTTTTTTTGTTCCTTTTTCTGCATACACACCAGCTGCATGAACATACCAACACAAAAACGCTGATGCCCGCCCAAGCAATCGATCACCAATTACACACCCAGAAAAATCACCAGAAGTGGTTTCAATAAGATCGATAAAAGGGGCAAGCCCCTCACCGGTCCGCTGATGCAAGACTTTGCCATTTTTTATGACAACAAGAGATGCATCCAAGGTATGCAACAGCAACTGTGCTTTCTTCATATCTAAAACGACTTGTTCATCAATCATTTAAGTATCAACCAACTTATACGCCGCGTAATAAACAGTGCTTCACAAGAGGGGAAACAGTTTCCTTCATTTCATTGAAATCAGCTTTCTCATATGGTAATGCCAAGTTCAAAACGCTGTCATCAATGATGGGGACATCCATTTTAAACTGCTGCAAATAATATCGTTTTGCTCCTTTGATCCATGTTGCAATCTCTAAGACATCATCTTTTTCAACGAGCCCTGGAACCATCGTGGTTTTAAACTCATAATCCGGTGCCTTCTTTTTGATAATAGAAATGGATCGATCAATGCTACCCACATCAGTCTTCACCCCAGTTAATGTATCATATTTTTCACGTGGAGCTTTCACATCCATAGATACATAATCGATAAGGTGTTCATCAAGCAACTGTTCTAGTCGATTTGGAAACGTACCATTAGTATCAACTTTCACGAGAAAACCACGTTTTTTTACCTCACGAGCAAAATCGCCAAGGTCCTCATGAAGAAATGGTTCACCACCGGTAATTGACAATGCATCAAGTTTCCCCTTACGCGTGTCAAGAAACGAAAGTACATTTTTTTCAGGTAAAATATCAGTGTTACCAAACACCATGTTTTGATTGTAACAAAACGGACAACGAAAATTACATCCCACAGTCCATACAATTGCACAGATTTTTCCAGGATAATCCAACAACGATGTTTCCTGTAGTCCACCTAGCTTCATGCTGAAACCTTCACTACCTGTTTTTTATCAAAAGGTACAAAAGTTTTTCTATCTGCAAACTCTTGTTGTTTTCCTTTATTCCATTGGTTCACCGGACGAAGATACCCAACCACCCGTGAATACACTTCACATGCTGTTGTTTTTCCTTCTTCTTCACAGCGCGGGCAGAGCTCATGTTCACCAGCAATATAGCCATGTTCTGGACAAATACTAAACGTTGGCGTAATCGTATAATATGGCAATTTATAGTTTTCAGCAACTTTACGAACAAGATTCTTCACCGCTGTTGGATTTGGACCATCTTCACCAAGGAAAATATGTAAGACCGTCCCCCCAGTATATTTTGTTTGCAAGGTGTCCTGTAGTCCTAATGCCTCAAACACATCAGTAGTAAATCCAACTGGAAGCTGGGTGGAATTCGTATAGTATGGGGCAACATCCTTGTCACCATTTTCATGGTAGTTTTCCTGATTATACACCCTGATATCTGGATATATTGTTTTATCCAAACGAGCAAGACGGTAACTAGCTCCTTCAGCAGGAGTTGCTTCAAGATTGAAAATATTACCGGTTTCCTCTTGATAATCAGCGATTTTATCACGCATATGATCCATGACTTTTTCAGCAAATGCCTCTCCTTCGAGGTCGCCAATGCTGTTCCCCATAAAATTCAGAAGCGCATCGTTCATACCTATAACTCCTATCGTTGAAAAATGATTTTTCCAAAACTGTCCATATGCTTTTTTGATATCGCGAAGATAAAACCGAGAGTATGGATGCAGACCAGTTTCTGTTAGATTCTCGATGACTTCTCGTTTGATAATCAAACTTTCTTTTGCTAGATTCATTATGTTATTAAGTCGATTGAAAAAATCTGTTTCATCTTTGGCAAGATATCCAATTCTTGGAAGGTTAATAGTGACAACACCAATGGATCCTGTTTTTGGATTTGCACCAAACAAACCACCGCCTCTTTTCCGAAGTTCTCGGTTGTCGAGACGAAGCCTACAACACATGCTCCGAGCATCCTCTGGAGACATATCACTATTGATGAAATTAGAAAAATAAGGAATGCCATACTTTGCAGTCATTTCCCACAGTGAATCTAGTTTTTCATCCTCCCAATCAAAATCAGCAGTAATGTTATAGGTTGGGATTGGAAAGGTAAATGGTCGTCCATGGGCATCGCCTTCAATCATGATTTCAGCAAATGCTTGATTGATCATGTCCATTTCTTCAGAATATTCTTTATACGTGGTTTCTTGTGGTTGTCCACCAATAAGCACGGGTTCATCCTTCATGTATGATGGAACCGTGAGATCAAGAGTGATATTCGTGAAAGGTGACTGGAAGCCAACCCTTGTAGGTACATTCATGTTGTACATGAATCTTTGCATTTCCTGTTTTACTTGTTTGTAATTGATATCATCATGATGGATGAAGGGGGCGAGTAAGGTATCAAAATTTGATAATGCTTGAGCACCAGCAGCTTCTCCTTGCAGCGTATACAGATAGTTGACAATTTGCATAAGTGCAGTACCAAAATGTTTTGCTGGTTTACTTTCAATTTTTCCTGAAACACCTTTAAATCCTTTCAAAAGAATGTCTTGTAAATCCCAACCTACACAGTACGGGCCGAGGGTACCGAGATCATGAATATGGTAATCTCCATTGGCATGCGCCTCACCTATTTCTGGCGGATAGATTTTATGTAACCAGTAGTTCGAGATGATGTTTTCAGTGGCATAGACGTTTAATCCTTGGAGAGAATAACTCATGTTGCTGTTTTCATTGACCTTCCAGTCCATCATGGAAAGATATCCGTCGACAACATCAATATCTTTGAGAAGACCACCAATTTCCCTGATATCTTCATGTTGGTGCCGGTAAAGAATATATGCTTTTGCGGTTTTCGCATGTCCATCTTCGATGAGAACTTTTTCAACTGTATCTTGGACGTGTTCAACTGTTGGGATTTCACCTGGTTTTAACTCTTTTTCAATGGTATCTAATACTTTTTCAGTAAGTTCTGTTGCTCGATGATGGTCTTTTCCTCCAACAGCTTGCGCTGCTTTCCAAATCGCATTTGTAATACGAAACGGATTGAAATCATCGATTTTCCCATCTCTTTTTTTAATTTTTCGTATCATTTTTTACCTCTTTTCAGCTATTTTCTCTTTTGTAAGATTTTTAATCTCCTTCTCAAAAAAAGTAACATCAGTAAATGACCTATAAACAGAAGCGAACCTGATATAGGCAACCTGATCTATTTCTTTTAACGAATCCATCACATATTCCCCAATTGCCGAACTCTCAATTTCCTCCGTACCAGTTCTTCGTATTTTCTCCTCTATAGAATTGATTATATCCTCAATTTTTTCACGAGATACTGGGCGTTTCTCCAATGCCTTCATAACACCTTTTTTGAGTTTACTTCTGTCAAATTTTTCTCTTCTTCCATCCTTCTTTATAATATATACCGGCGTCATCTCAATATATTCATAGGTAGTGAATCGTCTATTGCATTTCAGACACTCACGTCTTCTACGAATTGTGAAGCTTCCTGTATCTCGCGAGTCGGTGACTTTTGTTTCAATATGATGACAATATGGACATTCCATTTCATTCTCTCCAGATAGGCTTAAGGTACAACATATTGTATACCAAAAATATAAATCTACACTATATTGTATATCGTTAGGGTTTTTAAAGCTTTCCATTTTACCAAAAATTAAAAGGATTTTATACACAAGGAATCAATATTAAATATGGTGAGAAACATTCTTTTTTATTGCTACGAAAATCGTATACGGGCCAGTAGACTCATGGAGACTTGATAGATTTCTTGGCGTAGATCTTATCTGTTCTCCCAACAAGATATGTTCTTTTGACTGCATAGACTGCCAACTTGAAGACCCAGAAAAACTAACCAGGAACCGTGAATCGTTTACCGCTCTAGGAGAACTCAAAACTGATTTGCAACATGCCTTCCAGCAACAAATCCTTTAGACAAAATAGAGCGTATAAAAAGAAGGCGAAGGGAGTTATAAAAATGAAAACTTTGCCAGTTAATCTCAAAATAATTGGAATAATTCATTCACCTTATAAATTAACTTCAGATGTGCCACGTCGGTGTAAAAAAGAAATATCAGAAATAGAAATATATGAGGAATACAAACAGGGCCTAAAGGACATTGAAGGGTTTTCACACATTCATGTCTTTTATTGGTTGCATAAATCCAAAGGATATTCCCTACATGTGAATACCCCATGGGATGATATTCCGCATGGCCTGTTCACCACAAGATCGCCACACAGACCAAATCCAATAGCCCACAGTACTGTCAAATTAGTCGAAAGGAAAGATAATGTTCTAAAAGTAAAAGGACTAGATGCCATAGACGGCGCTCCTGTATTAGATATAAAGCCCTATGTTAAAAAATTTGATATGAGGGAACGAGCCGTTTCAGGCTGGTTGGAAAAAACAGATTTAAAGGGAGATTAGCTCTGCCTTAAACACTGCCTGTTCAGCTATTTCGTCAACATCTATTTTCTTTTCCTCAGATAATATATCCTCAAGTTTTGCTTTTGTGGCGGGTTTTCGTGGTACAGCAGTACAACTTACAGAGGGTAGAATAGACAGATCATAGGTGCCTATCTCTTTGGCAATACGTATTATATCTTCCTTATCTAACCCAATCAGAGGTCTCAAAACAGGGATATCTATTGCCCGTTCAATAACCCCTATATTTTGTAATGTTTGAGAGGCAACCTGTCCCAGTGAATCTCCCACAATAACGGCCTCAGCATGTTCTTTATCAGCAAGTTTTTTTGCATACCTTAACATCATGCGTTTACAAAACACACATGTAAACCTTTTATTTCCGCTTTGCATGTACGCAGAAAGGGCAGGTCCATGATGTATAACATATGTTTTAACGTTGCAAGGAATTTGTTTTTTAAGATGTTTGGCAATAGAAACAAAGTTAGTAATTTCCCTATCATCGGTAAAAGGCCTGCCATCTGCATGAACAAGAATTATTTCCTCTGCTTTTTTTGAAAGAAGGCGTGTAGCAACTGGGGAATCTATGCCACTGGATAGCAGCGATATAAACTTCATTCTGTCTCTCGATCTACATACTCAAGATATTCCTCAAGACCACCGGTAACCGGCATAGCAATAACATCAGGCAACTCATCAGTATGAAATTCTTTTATTCTCTTTATTGCCTTTGCTACGTTGTCATCTACTGTTTTTGCAATAAGAATAAATTCTTTTTTCTCTTCAATGTTCCCCTTCCATCTATATATCGATTCTACATTTGGAATTATATTAACACAGGCAACGATTTGTTCTTCAAGCAGAATGTGAGCGATCTTTCTTGCGTCTTGCCCGCTATCTATTGTGGTATACACAACGACAACCATTTTTCTCCCAAGCGTTACATATAAAGAAACAGAGTTTTAAATCTTTGCATTAGGATACCGTTGCATCTTTAATTTATCAACAACATGCCGAATAGCCTCTTTAGATCCATAAAAAAGATGGCTTTCACACTTACAGTCGCTACAACCAAATCCCTTGATTGACGGTAGATGTTCATCCAATGATTTTGCAATGTCACATTCTTCTTTGTGCATGCTTTTCTTGTAAAACACATCTGTAATCTTTGCATATTTTAATAGATAGTCAATGTGCCAATGCATTTTCTTATCGGTTCTTAGATGTCGTTGTATTCTTTGTTCTAATCCATTTAATGCTGATCCTACATACACGTAATTGCCTTTGCCAAAACGTTTCTTTCCTTTCTTACCAATTGATATAAACATATCGTCTTTTAGTTCAACGATCAAAAGATAGCTACCTTTCATCACAGAAAGTAATTCTTCTGTCATTTCAAAGATTAATTCCCTCTAATATTTTGTCTAAATTTTTCATAAAATCAGCATCTAAAAGTCTATCTGGCTTTCCAATCGATTCCTCAAGATTTTTGTCAAAGGATATCGAGCCAAGATAAGGCAAACCCAACTTACCGACCTCATTTTGAATGAATGAAGATTTTGTCATGGCCATGTTTTCTAAAACGCCAATGATTGGGATTTTCAACTCTTTTAACAACTTCAGAAGTTTGCTCACTGCAGCTAGCGCAACTTTTGAAGGTGTGGAAACCACAAGAAACTCACTTTTTTTGATAAGACGAATGACATCCAGCGTTTCGTCTCCTATGCCTGGCGGCATATCAATAATGAGGTAATCTAACGAACCCCATTGTGTAATGGCTAGAAGTTCAATAATAATATTTGAAACATCAATTCCTCTAAAAGGAGAAGGTTTGTCTTCTGTGAAGTAGACAACCGACATGAAGTCTATACCATGAACTTTTGGAGGGATTATCCCCTTCTCCTCTTCCGGGAATCCCTGTCCTTTTACGCCGAGTATTACATGTGAAGAAGGACCATATAAATCAAGATCGAACAGACCAACGTTGTAGCCCTTATTTGCCAGATTCAATGCCAGACTAGACGCGACAAGGCTTTTACCGACACCGCCTTTACCGCTTGCTACAGAAATAACTCGTTTAACATTTTTCAATCGTTTCTCTATGATGCTGATTCTTACTTCCATAAACTCCTACCTTTCTCCCGTAATCGATGTAATTGAAACCCCTCGACCAGATGTAATCTCAAAATCAGGACTGCCGCATTCAGGGCATCTTGTATGAACGAAAGCAACCTCTGGGATAAAATGTATCGCTTCAGACTCGTCCTCGCTGAGTTTTTTCTTCATATCGCTAAATTTCCACATATGCCCACAACTTTTGCATTTCAATGTGCTTTCTTCCGTTTCAATGATAGTTTTTACGTTCTTCAATTTTTCACTTTGGGATTTGATAATTTCGCCGAGAGCAAATTCAAAAATTTCCTGTTCTATTTGCTGCAATTCACCTATGCTTATTTTGATTTCACTAATCGTTTTTAGTTTTTCCTTTTCTGCTGCTTCAACTGCTGCTGCAAGTATCGATTCAGCTAGTGCCCATTCATGCATAAGGATACCAGATACCTAAAACTATAGTTTAAATTTTGCTGTATTAAAACGTAGAAAAATAAACAATGTGTTTTTCAACTTAAACACCACTTCATTCGTGATCGGTTAATGATTTTCCAGGAGATGAATGATCTATGAAATCGTCGAAGACTGACCGTGAGGAAAACCTCATATCAAAGGGAGTATCTGCTTGTTCTGAATGTATTTTTAATCGCAAAAAGTTAATTGTGAAAACGAGCAAAAATAGTGTTTATTCTGCTCATTTATTGCTTAACCGATCACCAATGAACACCACTTACATGTTAAATTTATACTGCCTGCCCTTACCTTTTTTACGTTTTGGTGAGACGATAATTGCAATGGCAAAAAACACTGCAGATACCACCACAATCGACGCGCCTATAGGAAAATCTGTAATCAGCGACAGGTAAAATCCAACGAGACAACTTACAATACCAATCACTGGAGAAACTATCACTATCTTCTTAAAATCATAGAAAAACTGATACGCCGTTGAGGTTGGATTTACAATCAATGCAAATACCAATAGCCCACCCACCAGTTGTAATGAAAGAGAAACAGCAAAACCGGTGAACAAGAGCACAGCAAAATAAAACAATTTAGTATTAACCCCTGAAGATTCGGCTAGTTTTCTATGAAACATTACAGCAAGCAATTCCTTGTAAAACAATGTGATGAATAAAATAATAGCAAAAGAAAGTACCATTAAGAATATCAAATCATTGTATCCCACTGAGAAAATACTCCCCCATAGAATCCGCAATGCAGCCCCACTGGCAGCTTGGCCAGGGATAAAATTTAGAAATATAAAAGCCAAGGCGATCAAAATGGAAAAAAGAAAACCTATTATGACATTAATCTCAAGCCGTGCTTTTTCAGCGAGCGGGCCAAGAATCAGTGCCGTACCAAATGAAAACACCACAGCGCTTATCAAAGGATCAAATGAAACCATCAATCCAAACGCAGCCCCGGCAAATGCAGCGTGAGACATACAGTATCCAATCGAGGAAAGATTCATCCTCACAACAAAGACACCCATGGTAGAACAGGCAAACCCAGCAAGCACCGCTCCAAGAACGGAAGTAATGAGTAGCGCAATAGGTAGCTCAATCATTGCCCCTCTCCTTTTTTATGAAAAATTGTGTTGATGGTGTCAGATGTTAAAATCTTCTCTTTATCCCCATCCATAATAATTTCGCCTTTATCTAAAACAATGATTCGTGTGCATCTTGATGGAACAAAACTGAGATCATGAGAAACCATAACGATAGTCATTTGATTTTGCTCATGTACCCTATTCAGCAATATTTCTATTTGCTTTCGTGCAGAAAAATCAAGATTTGAAAGTGGCTCATCCAAAAGCAAAAGTCTTGGCTGTTGTGTAAGTGCCCGCGCCAATAGGATTTTTTGAAATTCTCCGCCAGATAATTTCCCGATAGGCCTATTTGCAAAATCAATCATTCCAACAAGACCCATACTATGCCAGACTACTTCCCAGTCCTTTTTAGATGCGAAACGAAACATACCTATTTTTCCAGTTCTGCCGGACATCACAATGTCTTTGCATAAAAAAGGTGCTAGAGTATCCATCTCAAAATTCTGGATAACATACCCTATCTCCCTGCGAATTTCTGTTTTATTCTTTGAAATTTCTTTTCCAAAAACAAGTCCTTTTCCTGCAGTATAACCAAGAAGGCCATTAATTGTTTCTAAAAGAGTTGTTTTTCCTGCACCATTTGGTCCGATAACTGCAATAAACTCTCCAGGTTTAACTGCTAAACTAATGTTACGAATAACAGGTATTTTCTCCCCTTCATAAATCGTTTCAATTTTTTTAAGTTCAATAATGTTCATGGTGCTTTTCACACAGGCTGTGAGATATCAAACAGTTCTTGATTGGTTCTCTGGTAGAATTTCTCAGAAAAACTAACAATATTTTCTTCTGTCACCGTGGTATCAATCTCATCTTTAATGCTAGGTTTTAAGGTTATTTCTATTTTTTTCCCATCATTGCTTGTAAACTGTGCTTTTGGAGAACCTTTCTGATGCACCAGGATATTTCCTTTTCCCAAAGTACATCCTGAACTCATCTGTAACCCATCAATGATGCACGACAATGGTGGTGTTGTACCAGTCCAAACAACTACCTTCTTTGAAAATGGATCTGACCCAAGCATTTTATTTGCAAGTTCTCCCATTTTATATCCAATTATCGCATAGGGGCCAATATGGCCATGAAATCGTTTGATTTCTCTCAGTGTTTCATTCATTCTTTATCCGCTCCTACTTTTTTTTATACATTACGACAAAAACACATGCAAGAATCCCAAACATTGCCGCAATTACTAAAGATGCGTTTCGTTGCACTTCAAGTCCTGAAATTTGGCTTTCAAGCTCTTGTAATCCACCTTGTTTGTACTCATAAGCTTCAATACCTTCCGTGAGCTGATTTGTATTATAAATAATCATTTCCAAATAAGTGTCGGTACCTGGAATTGCACCTGGAAAGTTTGTAAAAATAATGTGACTTGCTCCAGATTCTGATGTGACTCTGGCACCAAAATCAGTTCCACTCTGTAAACTGTCAATCACCGCACAGATGTCTCCACTGGATGCAGCATTGATAATATCTAGTTCATCTTGAACTGATAGGCTTTCTGGAGGCGCATATGAGTAAGTAACATTTAAATCCAACCATTCAACAAAATCCTTCTGCCATTGCATGCAGATGACTTTCTTTCCAACAGAACCATTGCTTATGACTATGCTCTGAAGATATTCAGCAGTGCCATTAATCTCTGTGAGATACGCTTGTGCATTTGCCTGAATAGTATCATTATATTCTGGAAGTAAAAGGGAAAGTTCATCTCGTATTTTTTCCACGTATTTTATTGCACCTGATGGAATATTCCATTCTCCTAGCTGGGAACATTTAATCTGTTTGACATCAGTATTTCCCGATGATGCCAACAGCGAATCTAACCAAGGTTCCCACCCTAATGAGATTATTATATCTGCTGATGTGATCAGAGAGACGTCGCTTGGGCTTGTATCAAAATGTGCTGGACAAACACCAGCAGGCATGATATATTCTATTGTTACATTATCTGTCAAAATATTTGATGTAAAATCAGCAAGTATAGAATTTGTACAAACAATAGTTGTTGTAGTCTCTTCAGCCTGTGCTTGCAGCATAAAACTTGATGACAATACCACCATTATCAATACAGAAAATAACATATTTTTTTGCTTTTGTATGTGTTTCATTTTTTACCGCCTCTCCGTAACAATATTTCCAATTTCGTAACACCTAAAAGGAGAATTGAATATATATCTATTTTGGTAACAAAAAATTTATATTCGTGACACGATTACATGCACATCGTGTCACCATGGAAAAAATAACTAGATTTGGCGTATCAATCGAACCAGATCTTCTCAAGAAATTTGACAAGATTATTAAAAAAGAAGGGTACACGAACCGCTCAGAAGCAATACGAGATCTTGTACGAAGAGACCTTATAAGAGAAGAAAACAAAGACCCTAATGCGGAATCAATAGGTACATTAACAATGATATACGATCATCACACGGGAAACCTTACAGATAAACTACTTAATCTACAGCATGATCATACCAAAGAGATACTGTCAACAACACACATACACATTGATCATAATAACTGCCTTGAAGTTCTCATTCTAAAAGGAAAAACTGGTAAAATTCAGAAGCTTGCAGATAATATCAGATCATTGAAGGGAATAAAACATGGGGAGCTTGTAATAACTAAAAGTTCCCTATGACAACATCATTAATTTTTTACGGCTGCATTAAGATCCTCAACAAAAGAGTTTACATCAACGCCATGAGCACCAGCAATATCCTTTATTTTTTCAAATGATGCGGCAATACAACCGATACAACCCATATTGTATTTGATAAAAACGCCCATAGTCTCTGGATATTTATTAATAATTTTCTTTATATTCATGTTTTCTGTAATCTTTTCATCTGCCATTATTTTCACCAAATATTAACAATTGTTATTAAACTGCCCCCATATAATACTTACCTAGGCCCACATTCGTGTGAGGAGAAACCGGACGGGACGTTTTGGAAAGGGAAAAAGTGACATGTATTATGGCGAAAGTACCGTCCGGCCTGCGGATCTAGACGGGAGACAGCATTTCAACTATTTAAACAAAAATATGGGTTCATTGAAACTACAAAATGGCTTTGCCTCAAAAGTACTCTTCCTCAAAGATTTTTTACGTTTTTTTACAATGTATCTTCACTTTGGCGGTTCATACCCCCAGCGTTTTATTGTAAAATCCCAGTGCTTTTTAACCCGACGAATTATCGCATCGTCTATCTTGTAAACATTTTTCTTGTATCCGGCCTTTTCATTAAGGTAGCGTTGTATCTTAGGTTTAGCTACTTCTAAACCTGGCAGACCAAGCCTGACATACACTTCCCGTATTTGACCCATTGGATCAGCCACTAGATCCTCATAGCGTATTTCAATAAGGTGCCCATCAGGAATTTGATCTTTTTGTTTAAAATAACTTTTCATGAGCCGAATATAATTATCAATCACATGATTTTCAATTTGCTCATCAGTAGTATGTTGCAGAGCCAATTTATCCAACACTTTTGCACGCATTCGTTTTGTTGAAAGATAAACCTTGTATGGATTTCGATAGATGTGAATAAAACGGGCATCTGGGAAGAGTTCCATCAATGTCGTAATACGGGCAGTGTTGGAAGGATTTTTGAGAACAAGTCGCTTTCCATGGTTAGAATAGGTTACAGCCTTCATTAAATCAAAATAATTTTTCTTCCACTGAACTACATCCTCATCAGTTAACCCCTCAAAATGGATAGATTGGCTGTACTGTCTTTTGGCATATCGTGGAAAATGAAAGCAGTGAAAAAAAGACCACTGGCCAAGAACAGCAAGTCCTGCCTCTTCTTCATAAGGACCATCCACAGCTACTTCTATATTGTCCATTGGCCGCGTTGTAGGAAGGAACTGTGCCATAAATTTTTTTGTAGGCTCCATTACAAGAAAACTGTTTGGAAGGAGAGTATGCCACATGGAAACATAACAAAATTGAGGATCGTGACTTAAAAGTTATGAAGAAATGTCGTTCCGCTTCTCCAGTGACCAATGATGAAAACAGGCGGATATTTAATCTTAGTATCAGCAATTCGAGGACCATATACAATTTTAAAAAGAAATCGTGCTGGCATAGTAAGTAGTGCAGATATGGTAACAAACATAGCTCTGGGGAGAAAACTAGGATCTACTCCGCCATTATTGGTGACAAGTTTAATCCAATTTATTACGGATGTGCCAAACAATGGATGTTGGATGCCCCGATTATTTTTTCTCATGTTTTTCTTTTTTCTTTTCATGATTAATTCCCCATATTTTTTTTGATTTTGATAGAGTGTAAAGGACATTTACTGAAAGAGGTATTATTGAAATTGCATATAGGTAGAAACCAATGCCTGGGCCCCATGCGCACAAGACAGATGCGGAATCACTCTCCCCAGCTATACTAATATCTAAATTTCCTTCACCAATAAAACTTCCCACCCCACTTTCGCATAACGTAGTCATCCCAACGGTAAATATTATAAGTGACCCAATCAGAACGAGTGATGCAAATGTTATTGAAAGAAGATGTAGTCTTTTTTTGTTGGATTTTTTGAAAAAACAACTTGATACTACTAGAACGCAGCCTAATGCAGATAACATAGGAATTATATTCATCGCATCTATGAACAGAGCCGGTAGAAATGCTCGTTCTCCTGAAATTATATTTGGAGTATTTGTCATAGTAACAAGCTCTGTCGGAAGTATAAACATATGTGTAGATGTTTCCAATTGTTGCAAAGAACCATGTATTGTCCACCATGAAGAAACAACAGCTATAATCACAAGAGAAACTGGCAACATTGTTAGAAAATACATCTTCTCTTTTTTTACATATGAAAGAATTAAGGAAAGTATAATTAGAAGAATGCTAACCGCTACCATTAGTGTTGGAAAAAGCGGTTCATGCTTTGTTATAAAATCAAATTTTCCTTCACCAGAAACATCGATGTTTCTGGATCCAACCAGATTGCCTTCGTTGTAGATTTTAACATGGTAGGCTCCAGGTGGGATAGAAACCGATGCTTCAGATTCTTCGTTTTGAAGTTCTAGTTTTTTATCACTTCTTGTCAGTGTTACTTTTGTATTGGTATATGGAATCCCTCTGGAATCCAAAATTTTTAAATCAATATTAAATTCAGCTGGGAATTCAAGTTTTAACTCTTCATTGCCTGTGATTTCTACGGTTTTTTCCAAAGTAAATGATTTATATTTCAGTACGAGCTGATAGGTAGCAGGGGTAATATTTGTAAAGAGGTAAATACCGTTTGAAATTTTTTCTGCATGAATCACAATAGATTCATCTTCTTCATTAACAATCAAAGGGCTCAGTTCTATTTCTGGAGATAATTGCCAGGTATCTGAAACTTCCAAATGAAAATTGTATCGTTCAATACTGATTGATTTTTTCAATGAAAAAAGTTGTCCTAAAACACCTAATTTAACAGGCTCTTCATAAACAATGAATCCGTTGTATAAAACCTTAAGATTATATGGTTCTGACGTGCCAGGAGCTTTTATTTCAACCTGCCCATTTTTATCAGTGATATTTTTTGTTATAGTAAAATTATCTTTTTGTAATAACACCTCTGCATTTTCAACTCCGTTATCATTTTGATCGGTGATACTAATGTCTATACTCCTCTGGGATCGACATGAAATATGAATTTTTTCTTCTTCTTTTAGATCAACAGTTGCAAAGGCAATGTACTGATGCTCTTGCGCAAACAGAGGGTTTTCCTTGTATATCTTTATAACATATTTTCCTGGCTCTAAACCAGGGAAATCTATCTTTTTGAAAAAAGACATATTTTTCCAATCAAAAGAAGAAAAAGTAGCACCGATTTTTTTAATGAGATTTAACTCACCAAAATCACCCATAGCTTTCATTGGTAACCTTACAGTGCTTCCAGAATAGATGTATTCATCATTTTTATAGAGCTCAGCACCGATATAGGAAAAATTTCTACCAAGTAAAGCAGAAAGACTTGAACCCATGGGAACCGAAGGCGCAAAATGAACTAAAACTGATAATGTATGTTTTTCCGTTTCATCTGAAGCTTCAGTAAAATCTCCATCAGACTGTGGTTTGATTTTTACTAATTCTTGAAAGATTTCTGCTTCTTCATTGAGAACATTAAAACCCTTAGTCTTTGAAGAGAAAAACTCTGCATCAAACTCAACAACAAAATCTTCTGGTATTATAAGGTCATGGCTATCACCTATTTCATAAGAGTTTCTGCAAATCTGAATTGTTGCAATATTATTTTCAAGTCCTGGAAGATGCGGGTAGTCCATTTCAAATGCATTGAGTTGAAGTCCATCTCTCTCATCAGTTCCTGATACTACAACATTGTTTGAATCAAAAATTACAGAATGAGAGAGCCCAGCGTCTCCTTCATCAAAAGATATCCATGGATATTTACCAAGATCAACATCATCCTGAACACTTAAAATTCTAATGTCTGGATCCTCTGGTATGTATTCTGGATCCATATCTAAAGAATACTTTGTTATACTATCCAGTTCATTATAAAAATGCATATATGGCAGTATTTGACCAATGTTTAAATCTTCAATTGAATTGCTTTTTACACCGCCACTTTGTAGCGAAGCATAGGTACCATCTGTATTCGCTTCTGAATAGACTTTGGCCTCCTTTAGTGTTTCATGTTTTACATGAGTATGTATCCTAGTGATTGATGCTGGACAGTGATAATATTTGTATGTTGCAGTGGTTTGCAAATCATCAAATTTCGATCGGCTAACAATTCCAAATTCCAACATTAAATTACCATCAACAAGAATTTCCTTTGAAACCAATCGTTGACTTGTAGAACTATAACCAAAAAGACCTTCTTCATAACAATATTTAAAGTCAAATGCAGCAAATAAATCTCCATTTTTGGGTAAAACCTCTGTAGTTTTATCGAGCATTTTTGTCACATGCTGACCTGTATTATAGCCCATAAACTGTCCATCTTGCGAAACTGCATATATTATGTAATCATCATCGATTACCTTATAAAAATGCGATTCAAGAGGATATCCCGATATTGGTTCATAATGATAATACGATTCTTCAATGTCCACATGATCCATGTAACCAGTTGAAGATTTTTCTGAGTCGTCATAATAAACAAAGTATCTTTCTTTTCCATTGGCAAACTCAGGGATTAAAAAAACAAGACAACATGCAGCAATATATTTCTCATCAATTTGCTCTAAATTATAAATCTGAGATTCCAATTCGTGGAAAGAGACACCATCCCAACAGCACACTCGTATTGAATGTTCTGCGGTATTCTTTGCCCAACAGGTATTGTCGAATTCAATTCCGATATCAATTGGTTGATATTTTGCAATTTCAGTGTTTGTATCTATTGGTATATTTATTTCTTGTCTGAATGACCAATCATCATCCCACCAGGACATTTCATATGATATTGAGTTCATCGGCAAAAACACTATCACCACAAGGTTTGCCAACATGAAATAAAACAACAATCTTGACCGAAGTAATCTCAGCATTTATGAGCAATCCCCTTTCCGTCAACTTGAATATCTTTCTCAAAAACCATACTCTTTTTGTGCAGACATGTCTTCATATAAATTTCCACCAGTATCCAGTATTATTAATATTAATAAATATTAATTTAGGTTTTATAAGTGTTTTTCCCAATTCTTTCACGAATTGATACTGATTTCTGAAAAAGGGAAATAAGACAGCATGCTATTTTTTATTGACAGCTACTTTTTATTAAAATAGGATGCGCATTACTTCAGCCATTTCAAGTTGATCGATATTCTCTGTTTTGCCATTATCTGTTATACTGCACTAAAAACTATATATCAAAAAGAACTTGAACATGATAGGGGCGTTTATTTCTTACCTCCAGCATATGATACGTTACGGCTTTGATCTCAGCACCTATCTTGTGTTTAGATATATTGTACTTATCACCAAACACATGTGCTGAAAGGCAAGAATTTTTCTCATCAAGTTCTACCTTGAAAAAACCAAAAACTAGGTTTTTTGCACTGTTTAAAAACAATAGTTCAGATAACCAGTCAACCAATAATTGCTCTAAATCCGGTGCATCCAACTGAATATCATACTGCCCGACATTATCAATTTCTGAACAATCCGTAATTATATCAAACATGCCTTTTGCCGCATTTTCAAACGTTTCTGAGACACTCTTGCCATAGGCTTTTATGCCAACATCTGCCGTATGTTCAATAAGTTCATATTTTTTCATAATGTTGCCTTTGATAAGTCGCGTTTACAGTTACAATTTCCTTTATTATTAATAGATTCTATGGTTGATTGCAATACTTCTAAAACAAGAGGTTCTTCCTCAGCATATATTTCCGAAATTTCATCGACAGTCAACTCATTTTGAAGCCCTGTAGCCATATTGCAAACAACACAAAGTGATGCATAGCAAATGCCTTTTTCTCTTGCCAAAACAATTTCAGGAACCAAAGTCATTCCCACAATATCAGCAAAATTTGAGAACAATTTAATTTCTGATGCAGTCTCCAAACGGGGGCCTTCTGTTGATAGATATGCTCCTTTTTCATGAAAAACAATGCCACCTATTTTCTTACAACTGTCAACAAATAATTTTCTCAAAGCCGGGCAAAATGGATCAGTCATGTCAACATGAATTCTACTGTCTTCAAAAAAAGTCAGAGGTCTTGATTTTGTAAAATCAATAAAATCGTGAGGTATGACAAAATCTCCCGGTTGAATGGCTTTATTCATAGATCCAACGGTTCCCACGGAAAATATGTTTTCTACATGACTCGCCGAAAACGCCTGTATGTTGGCACGATGGTTTATGTTGTGTGGAGGAATGTTGGCTTTTTCACCATGCCTACTGATAAAAAAGATTTCATGCTCTCCAAACTTGGACAACTCAATCGGGACATTCCCAAAAGTCGTCTCAACTATTATTTTTTCTGAATTTTTGATAAGACCAGGTATTCTATGTCCACCTATTACCCCTATTTTCATCTTATAACTCCCATGAGCACATATTCGAAATTTAAAGCAAGTTTGTACGATAAACGTTTATTTATTTAAAGTCATATCTATGTGATGAAAGTTGCAGCACTATTTTCCGGTGGAAAGGACTCTGTATTTGCTATATACATAGCCAAACAATGGGGGTGGGATATCTCGCATTTGGTAACAATCCATCCCAAAAAACAAGATTCATGGATGTTTCATTCAGTTAATATTCATCTAACAGAAAAACTAGCAGAGGCAATTGATATCCCACTTATTAAAAAACAAACAAAAGGTGAAAAGGAAGAGGAGCTCAAAGATCTAAAAGAAGTCTTGAAAAATCTTAACATAGATGGTGTAATAAGCGGCGCTATTGCATCCGAATACCAAAGAACTAGAATTGAAAAAATCTGCCATGAACTAGAGATAAAATCATTTGCTCCAATTTGGCATAAAAATCAAGAATTGATACTGAGAGAACAGATAAACGCAGGTTTCAAAATTATAATCGTTGGCGTGTTTGCTTACGGATTTGATGAAACATGGCTAGGGAAAACAATTGATGGGGAAACCATTGATGCCATTACACAATTAAGAAAAAAATACGCGATAAATACAGCCGGAGAGGGAGGAGAATTTGAAACACTTACTATAGATGGACCAATCTTTAAAAGGAAACTTGTCTTAGATGAAACATCCAAAGAATGGAAAAGAGATAGCGGCATCCTAAAAGTAAACAAAGCACACCTTGAATAGTCCTAATAATCAATGTAGTTCAGGCTTCCAATCTGCTGAATAAATGAAAAGAGTCTTTGATCTATATCCTTTTCTTCTGGAAACTCTTTTTTAACTATTTCCAGGATTTGCTTTACCGTGTTTTTCCCATTGCAATTTTTCCACACAAAAGAGCCAAGCCGGTCCATGTTGGCAGTAAACATATTTTCTTTTTTAATTAATTTACAAAAAGATTTGCCAAGGTTACTTTTAAACTTTGGTACTTCCATTTCAACAAGTCCTTCTGCATTTGTGGACCATTCAAAATCTAATCTTCTCGGCCTGTACTGAAGAAATTCTTCAGCTGTAGGCAGTCGGCGCTTTTTCTTTTTTTCTTTATTCCTTATCAGCAAACAGGTCCCTCAGCGGGATATATGCTAGCAGGATTGCAAGGAATATAAATATCAGTACTCCCGGCAGTACAGGTGGGAACGGGAACAGCGCAAGATCTATGCCCCCTATTATAAGGAATGCCACAATCACGCCCGTCAATGCCTCTCCTGCGATTAACCCCGCAGTGAGAAGAAGTCCTGTTCTTATAATCTTTTCTTTTGGTTTAACATCTGTCTGTTTGATTGCCAACTCCCATTCACTGATTTCTTCCTCATCAGTACTTCCGTATTTCTTTGCTATAAATTCGTTTGTGATGTGTCTTACGATACCGCCACCAAAGATAGGTATGACCAGGGTAAACGGTAAATATATACCAATAGCAACAGGTAGTACTGGTAGATCAATAAGTATAAGAACAAAAGCAAGAACAGCACCTGCAATAACAAACGGCCATATCATCTGTCCACCTAAAACCCCTTCCACGATACCAGCCATGAGAAATGCTTGAGGAGCAGGTAAATTTGTGCTCCCTATGTGATATGCTTGGTCAAGTGCTGATACCACTAGGGCCAGGATTGGCGCAGCAGCTAGTACTCCAATCATTTCTGCTATCTGTTGGTTTTTTGGTGTAGCTCCAATCATCTGACCGCATGTCATAGACTGGAGAACATCTCCAGAGATGGCCGCGGCACAACAGATAACCGCTGCAATGAGTATTGCAACTCCATAGGCACCAAGATTTCCTGAGAGCCCAAATCCAAGTAAAATCAAGGAGGTGATAAGAAGCACAGATACAGTTACTCCAGATATTGGGTTATTTGATGACCCTAAAAGTCCGGCCATGTATCCTGCAATCGCACTTGCAACAAATGCAAAGAGAATTGCAAAGATAGACATTACTAGAGAAACTCCCCACATGCCGGATATCGCCGCATAGAGTATAAAAATAGGAATAGTAAGTGCTCCTATCAAAAGAAATACAAATTTAAAATTAAGGTCTTCGTCAGTTCTTTTTTTAGCTTTACTCTGGCCACCTTTTATACCAGCAATTGCCTCCTTTATCCCCTCAGCAAGGTTCGCTCTTAACTTAAATATAGTGTAAATACCTCCCACAACCATAGCACCTACGCCAACATATCTTATGTAGTCGCCCCATATTCGGTAAAAGCCCCATATCATACTACCTACGTCAAAATTTCCGTTTCCAAATGCAAGGGCATCAGTTATATCTGATGGTGTTGTGGGCGATGGCAGACCAACAGCAAGTGCAATAAGTGGTGCCAGAATAACCCAACCAAGTAGCCCCCCTACGAATATAAATGAGGCGATCTTTGGTCCTATTATCCAGCCAACTCCTAAAAGTGCAGGTGAAGAGGCGAATCCCCCGTAAAAAATTCCTGATTTTTCACCGCCGCCGATATTGAATTTACCGATATCAACTATACCATGAACTGCCCCACTAAATGTTTTAAGGGAAGTCTGCCCAAATTTGAATAGACCTGCAATGATAGCACCTACAATAAGCCAGACACCGCTAACTCCACCATCATCTTTCTTACTCCCCTCTGAAGTATCTCCAACAGTAGTTGTCAAAACTGCAGCAACAGCCACCCCTTCAGGGAATGGTAAGTCTGTTTTGATAATAAGTGCCCGCCTTAAAGGTACCATCCATAAAACGCCAAGAATGCCTCCAAGTAAAGCAATAAGCGTTGTTTCAATATAGTGAATTTCAGTCCATGTTCCAAGGAGGACAAGAGCAGGTATCGTAAAAATTATACCAGCAGCAAGTGCCTCACCTGCCGCAGCCCCCATCATGCCAATGTTTACCTCTAAAATAGTTCCCTTGAGAGGTTTAAGAAGAGCAAAAGCCATAACAGCCCCGGGTATAACAGCAGATACAGTCATTCCAGCGTAAAGCCCAAGATATGCATTTGCAGAACCTAAAATAACAGCAAGTAGCGCTCCAACTAAAACAGCTTTTATGGTTAGTTCAGGTATAATCTTATTTGAAGGTATGAAAGACTTGAAATCCTCTCGCGATGCCATCGTATATTACCAAATTAAATAATATATTCCCTTATTTATATAACCATCGGTCTAGCGATTTGCTTTTGATAAAGTTATAGGAACAAACATATGTTCAATATCTATTAGCAAAACTCCACAGATTCTGCGACCAATCCATTATTTTGGATTAATTATATATCAATCGGGTAGCGCGAAATTCCTGCGATACCACTAAAAGCCGAATATAAAGAATCCCCCTCTTCGCTATTCTGCGAGATGAGGATGATGCCACATCCTGTTTTATCCGCCAGCTCCGAAAGTTCATCTATGATATCAATCTTTTCTTCCATCTCCATCTGTGTTGGTGTTTCACATTTAGAGCAATCCGGTGAGTGAAAGTCTTCTAAATCAGCCTCAGCGATGGTAATTTTTTTTATATCGCCGCATGTAGGGCATTTTAATGTGACCCGATATTTTCTGAGATTCTCTGAAAGTAGCAATGTATCAACTGCACCCATTTCCAATGCTTTCCTAACTTGTTCTTCACCATAAATTGCGAGACTTTGATCACCTTTTGTTATTTCTTTTAGAAAACGTTTCATAACGGTTTTCTCTTTGGCAACTTCCAAGTCAGACATAGTTTCTGATGCTACAGAAACAAGCTCTCTTAACCCAAATTCATCTGTATACCCTGTATCGAAGACTTCTACAATTTTATCCTGAATCACATAATGGAGATACTTTTCTTCAACAAAATATTTCTTTGTAGGGCCAGGACCTCCAACAAAAATACCGTTAATCTCATCCTCTGCATTGAATATTTCACTTGCCTTTTCCCCACATTTTACAAACCACTCATGAGCTGCAATCTCGGTTTGACGTTCGAATCTTCTCTGTGATTGCCCCCCTTTGCCATGCTTACCGGGAACTTGTGAGGTCATATATTTAAGCAAGTCTATCCGGTTCCCCCTCAGGATTCCAATGGTGCATTCTCTTCTATCAATCAACAAAAGACCATAGACATCCTTCTCAGTCAGCATCTCTTCCAAGGAAGCTACATAAAATAAGGAATCACAGCGATAAAGGAACGTCTTGAAAGGCATGGGCGGTTCAATAACAAATGCAACCATTTCCGTCTGATCACTGCCAATGCTCTTATGGCCAACAAAGAAAACAACACCATTTTCAGGGGATTGCTTAAAAAATTTTAATCTACTTAGAATAGATTCAATGGCAGATAAAACATTTTTTCGAGTTGTTTTCGATTTAATGTTTTGAGATTCAGACAACTCATTTCTCAGATAGGAGGTAACATCAAAAATCTGTTTTGTTGGAGGGACATAAAGCGAAATTAACTCTGTATGTTTGCCTTTACATTCTTTCAATTCTTCAATCTGCCGTTTAAGATCGTATTTTTGTCTTTGAGTCATCTCTATCATTTTACATTTCCCTCTTAAACAGTCTTGTTACATCAACTTTAATTTTCAATAAGATTAACAATATGCCTTAGCTCTTATCGAATCGTTACAATTTTAATATTTCCCCATCATTTGGAGTGTAAACCTCTGCAAACTTCTTTAGAGGGGGTACAAGAGCTTCTCTGTTATCGCTATGCATAAGTACGATTTTTTCTGGATTACACTGTTTCGCAAATTCAATAAGCTCACTATGCCCAGCATGACCAGAAAAGTCAAAATATTGTACTTCGCACTCAATATTTTCAACAACACCATAAAAATCTAATTTTCCTTTTTCCACTAGTAATCTACTGTTTGTACCTTCAACCTGATATCCTGTAAGTATGACTGCGCTTTTTGGGTCATTTTTCAGCTTGTTCATATAACTCAACACAGGTCCACCATCCATCATTCCACTAGATGTGATTATAACTTCTGATTTTGAAGCTAAGCTTCTACCGTGGTCTGAGTGTACAAAATTTAATCTATCTAGTGCTTTTTTAAGATCTTGCACTGATCTCAGACGGTTGGGATATTTCAAAAAGATTTTAGAAACTTTCCTACCCATCCCATCATACCAAACATTATACCCAGAATTTGCTAACACAAGGGCAAGTTCTTGGGACCTAGAGACGGCAAAAGCAGGTAATACGACTACGCCACCGCGAGTTACTACTTCTTCAACCTTGTCTAAAAAATCCTTTTCTATTTCTCCTCTCTTCTTTGGATGCTCTCTTCCGGCATATGTACCCTCCATGCATAAAATATCACATTGGACTGGTTTTGTTCCTCTCACAAGTCGAGTGTCATTAACATTTATATCCCCTGTGAATAAAACTTTTCTTGATCCAACAAATTCAAACATAAGTGAACCAGGAATGTGCCCTGCAGAATGAAATCGAACTTCGTGGTCATCTCCGATGTTTTCTTTTTGTAACGGCTCCACGGGAGTAATACTATGTTTGGCTTGTTTTATGTCTGAGAGGTTATATGGAGGAGCATAACCTTCCATTTTCGCTATTTTAATTGAATCTTTATGCAACAAATTTGCAATCTCACCTGTCAATTTTGTTGAAATAATTTCTTGATCGGCATCCGAACAAAGAGAGGGTATCATCCCAGAATGATCAAGATGGGAATGAGTAAGTAACACTCGATCAACAGGTGGTGCTGGAAGAGGAAATGCAGGCGGTTTACTAGGAGTCATCCCATAATCAAAAAGTAATCGTATGCCATCTGTTTCTAGTACCATTGCTAAACTGCCGACTTCGCCGCTACCACCTAGGAACTGAATTTTTATATCATTATCCATTAATTAAACCAAGCCATGGAAAAGGATAGAAGTTGATTAATCTTTGGTAACTAGTCCTTAGGTTTCACAATTAGAACAGATTCATCCTTATCCACGATAACTACCTCTGTATTTTTCTCAATTGTATTATCCGATCTAGCCTGCCAATATTCTCCTTTAAAGCGAACGTAACCTGGTTCGCCAGGTGTTATACGATCGATTGTTCTAGCTTTTTCTCCGATAAAAATACCGATTGCCCTCTTTTTATTTCTGATCTGCAATACCTTATACAAAAGAAAGACAAAAAATATTGCAATAAGTACAATCACTACTAACGAGATTACTATTGCAGTTTCCATATACTCCATTGATATCAACCATTCCCTATTTGGATAGCTTGGAACTAGAAATATCGATCCAATTGCCAAGCATATAATTCCACCTATGCCTATAACACCAAAGCCAGGTGTTACAAATATTTCTATAATGAGCAGTAGGCACCCGATAATTATAAAGATTATGCTCAACGTGGATATTGCAAAACCCGATCCAACAAGTGAAAGCAGAATAGCAATAACGCCAAAGACCTCTGCCCCAAAGCCGGGTGATGATATGCCAAAAATCAGCGCAAAAATACCAAGCATAAGTAAAAGAGATGTGAGTATCGGGTTTGACATCATTTTCATAATTTGAATTTTTGGTGAAGGGGAATACATTATTTTTTCCGCATCTTTTGTATGTAACGTTATATCTCCAGAAGATGTAGTGACATTAGTACCATCGATATCGACAAGTAGCTGATCGATAGAAGAAGAGACAAATTCTACAACACCATATTCACATGCCAAGGTAGCGTTCAAATTGAGATTTTTTCTAATAAAATTCTCTGCGATAGTTTCATTTCTACCGTACATATTCGCTCGTTCTTTAATCCATTCTACAAGCGCATTGATTATTTTAGAGTCATTAATTATCTTGGTTCCCTCAATACCAACTTCCACAGGTTGACAAGAACCGATTATAGTATGATCTGCCATCGCTGCAATGTGTGTGCTAATCAGAATAAAAGTTCCAGCAGACCATGCCGCAGAGCCGCTGGGATAAACATACCCGATGACTGGAATCTGACTGCTATGTATCATATCTGCTATATCAAACGTTTGTTGCAGTCCTCCCCCAGGTGTGTCAAGCAGGAGAACGATTGCCTGAGAGTTTTGGTTCTCTGCCTCCTGCATGCTTTCGGCTAAAATTTCAACAGTAGACTGATCGATAGTATTAGTTATCTCTACGACTAGTACATTGGAACTTTGAGCATTGACACTAAAGGATAATAATGAAGAAAAGAAAAGAATGAAAAAGAGAAAAAGAGAGATTTTTAGCTTCATTCTACTACTTTCTTGTTAACTGCTTTTGCTATCCCCGCAACAGTTCCCATTTCGCCGCCTGGAACGATTATAAGATTATGTTCTCTAGCTATTTCTGCAAGTGTCTGCAATTCTCTAAGTCTCATTGCAGCTGGTGTTTTTTGATAGAATTCTGC
>Ga0208905_1000188_pt1 | contig 30887 bp, 27 predicted proteins | sample AntAceMetag02UKS_FD_184776 | JGI IMG/M metagenome (GOLD analysis project Ga0208905, IMG submission 184776) | Saline lake microbial communities from Ace Lake, Antarctica - Antarctic Ace Lake Metagenome 02UKS (SPAdes) (version 2) | ecosystem: Environmental > Aquatic > Non-marine Saline and... | reverse complement strand
CTTATTATAATTCCAAAGCAATAATAGAATTTTTACGAAGTAAAAATTATGAAGATATTATTCTCATATCCACCTCTGGACACCACAAAAGGCTATCCCACACTGGGCCAGAACCGCCAGTTCCAGTACTTCACCGAACCGACCCTGATATACCCGGTCGTCCCCGCCACCGCCGCGACCATGCTCCGTGACGCGGGCCACCAGGTTATCTGGAACGATTGCGTCGCGGAGGGAATAGACCGACAGGAATATTTTCGATTGCTTGAGCGTGAAAGGCCCGACCTGATCGTCTTCGAAACCAAAACCCCGGTAGTAAAAGAACACTGGCAACTCATCAGCGAGATAAAAGCGAACCTGTCAACTGTCAACTGTCAACCGTCAACCGTCCTCCTCGGTGACCACGTCACCGCACTACCGGAAGAGTCCATGCGAAATTCAAAGGTAGATTTCGTCCTAACCGGAGGCGACTACGACTTCCTCCTCTGCGATCTCTGCCAGGCACTAGAATCAGGCCATCTGTCATCTGTCAATCGCCAACCGTCAACCGTCAACCCTCCTCTGTCAACCGTCAACCGTCAACCGTCAACTTTCTTTTCCCGTCAACCGTCAACTTTCCCTCCCGGTATCTGGTACCGCGAAAATGAACAAATAAAAACTACCGGACCCTTCCAGCTCAATCACGACCTCGACCAGGCCCCTTTCATCGATCGGGACCTGACCAAATGGGAACTCTATGCCTATAAGAACGGTAATTATCGTCGGACCCCCGGCACCTACATCATGAGTGGTCGAGACTGCTGGTGGGGGAAATGCACTTTCTGCAGCTGGCCGCAGCTATATCCAAAATTCCGGGTCCGATCGGTCGATAACGTCCTCTATGAGATCGGGAATATCATTGAAAAGTATCCTGTCCGGGAGATCATGGATGATACCGGAACATTTCCCCGGGGAGAATGGTTGCGAAATTTCTGTCGGGGTATAATTGAGCGGGGGTATCAGAAAAAGATCGGATTCGACTGTAATTTCAGATTTGGCGCCGCCACCGAAGATGATTATCGTCTGATGAAGGAAGCCGGTTTCCGTTTTCTCCTCTTCGGCCTGGAGAGCGGCAATCAGACAACTCTCGATCGCCTGAATAAGAATATGAAGATTGAGACGATTATCGAATCCTGCCGGCTCGCCCGAAAGGCCGGTTTATATCCCCATATCACAATCATGTTCGGTTATCCCTGGGAGAGTTATGAAGAAGCAAAAAAGACCTTTGAATTAGGGCGTTGGCTCCTACGGAAGGGGTATGCCTATACCATGCAGGCTACGGTAGTCGTCCCTTATCCGGGAACCCCGCTCTATCAGGAATGCCATGATCAGAACTGGCTTTTAACCAATGAATGGTCTGATTTTGATATGAAAAATCCGGTCATGAAGACCCCTTTCCCGGAAGAAGATTTAATGAAGTTGGTTCAGGGGATGTACTCGGTCGCCTTCGATCCGCTTTTCCTGGCCCGGAAAATAATGAGTATCCGGGACTGGTCGGATATCCAATTCTTCCTCCGGGCCGGCAAAAAAGTCCTCGGCCATATCAAAGATTTCAAATGAAAAATACCCTAACCGAAATCTTCCGAAGAAAATTTTCGCAATGGAACCGGGATAATTTTCTTATCCATACCGGCGTCCTGGTCCTGGGAACCAAGCTGGGAGATCTTTTTAATTTTATCTACCGGATCGCCCTGGTTCGCCTTCTGACAGTAGATGAATATGGAATTCTTAATTCTCTCATCTCATTTACTCTGATATTCAACCCATTTATCGCTCCCTTCCAGCCCGCTTTAACTAAATCCCTGGCTGAATATCTTGGGAATGAGGAATTCGGAAAAGCCCGGTATGTCATAAGGAAAGCCGGAGCAATTCTCGGCTTATTTTCAACCTTCATTATAGCCGTTTTTATTTTTGACGCTTTTTTTACCGGCTACCTTTCCGGCTATTTAAATATAAATAGCAAATCTTTCATTGTCCTGGTCGGCCTACTGGTTGCCGGAGCGATAATAGCCGCGGTTCCCCGAGCTTTTCTTCAGGGGGCGCAACTTTTTTATTCAATGGCCTGGATATCCGCGGCTTCGGCGTTAATCAAGTTAGCTTTAGGTCTGGGATTGGTTTATCTGGGGTTTAAAGTTTCAGGAGGATTGTGGGGATTCATCATCTGTTTACTTTTTGTTTCGCTGGTCGGAACAATTTTTATCAAAAGATATTTTAACAGGAGAGGGATTGAAAAAATAAGACCGGCGGTGGTCTCCATGGCTCCTATTTATAGGTACTTTATTCCCACCGGTCTGCTTCTGGGCTCTTTTCTGGCCCTAACAAATATGGATGTGGTTCTGGTCAGGCATTTCTATCCCGGAAAATCCGGGATCTATTCTGTGGCGCAGATGGCCGGGTTGATAATCTTCTTTCTCCCTGGAGCTATTACCATGGTTATTTTCCCCAAGGTTGCCGCCGCCAGAGCAAGACAGGCTGACAGCCTCTCGCTCTTAAAAAAATCTCTGGTCCTGGTCGCGGTATTCTGTCTTCTTGGGGTTCTGGCGTTTGCAATGTTTCCCGGCGAATTACTCGGAATTATAACCGGCAAGACTGCCCCGCAAAGTGTAGAGCTGGTACCCTGGTTTGCCCTGGTCATGAGTTTTCATGCTCTGACCATGCTGGTTCTTTTCTACCATCTTGCCAGCCATAATACCCGTATCGTGTCACCGATGGTATTGCTGGCTGCCGCGGAGGCGGTTACCATCTATCTATATCATCCCACTTTAAAATCAATATTGTTTATCCTTTTGTTTTACTCAGCAACAGCTTTCGCTCTCTCCATTTTTATGATTAAATTCATCTCAACACCTATAGGCCGCAGTCATGAATGAGATAAATGTCTCTGTAATAGTTACCACTAAAAATGAAGAAGACCACATCGGTGATTGCCTGCGAGCCATTGAAATACAGAACTACCCCCAGGATAAAATAGAGATAATAGTGGTAGATAATAATTCCAGTGACCGGACCAAAGAGATAGCTTTCCGATTTACTCCCCTGGTTTTTGATCAGGGACCGGAACGGTCAGCACAAAGAAACTTTGGAATAGAAAAAGCCCGGGGAAAATATTTACTATACCTGGACGCGGATATGACGCTGAGCGAAGAAGTTGTGACTGAGTGCGTTAAAAAATGTGATTATGATAATCTGGATGCTTTATATATTCCTGAAATAATCGTAGGAAATGGCTTCTGGATTCAGGTGAGAAACTTTGAACGGGAATTTTACAACTCGACTTGTATTGATGCAGTGCGATTTCTGCGCGCAAAACTGACCCGTGAAATTGGCGGATTTGATGAAGATCTCAATGGCCCGGAAGACTGGGATTTCAACCGGCGAATTGGTGATTCCGGAAAAGTTGGCATAATTAGAAATCCCTTGTACCATAATGAGGGGGAGTTCAATCTTAAAATATATTTGAGAAAGAAGTCTTACTATTCCAGAGGTTTTGATCAGTACATCAACAAATGGGGAAAGCGGGATAAAATTATACACAAGCAATTCGGATTTTGGTATAGGTATGTTGGAGTATTTATTGAGAATGGCAATTCTAAAAGATTATTTCTTCATCCTGTTTTAGCGACGGGAATGTATGTTTTACGGTTACTTGTCGGGTTGAATTATTTATTTAATACAAAAGATAATTTGATCCTGAGAGAGAAAATATGAAAAAATCAACCAGATTGAGGAAGTTGTTTAAACAACCCGGCGTAGTCAGGATCGTAGGCGCGCATGACGGCTTAAGTGCAAAATTGGTGGAGCGAAATAAATTCGACGGGGTATGGGCTAGCGGTTTTGAAATCGCGACATCTTACGCCGTTCCCGATGCAAGTATTTTAACAATGTCTCAATATCTGGAACGGGCAGTCGAAATTAATGACGCTGTATCTATCCCGGTTATCGCTGATTGTGATACCGGTTTCGGCAATTCCAATAATGTAATTCATATGGTTCATAAATATGAATCCGCAGGGATTGCCGCGGTTTGCATTGAAGATAAAAAATTCCCCAAGATCAACAGCTTGCTATTCAAAGGAAGACAGGAGTTGGCTCCTATCGGTGAGTTTGTCGGCAAAATCATGGCGGCAAAAAACGCGCAAAAATGTGATAGTTTCATGGTAATCGCTCGCGTGGAAGCTCTTATCGCCGGCTGGGGCCAGGAAGAAGCATTAAAGAGGGCCCGAGAATATGCTGAAGCCGGAGCGGATGCGATTCTGATCCACTCCAAGGCTCAATCACCCCAGCCCATAATCGAGTTTACTAAAGCCTGGGATAAGACTGTACCACTGGTAATTGTTCCTACCACTTATCCATCCATTAATTTTGATGCGCTTGAACCGCTGGGAATTAAGATGGTTATCTACGCGAACCAGGGCCTGCGGGCGGCAATAAAAGCCATAAATTCGATTTTATATCAGATTTATAAGCAAAAAACCACAATTGGTGTCGAAGAGAAGATTGCTTCTCTTGAAGAAGCCTTTGCCTTGCAGGGAATGCCGCAGTTAAAGAACCGCGAGAGAAAATATCTTCGCAGTGGAGTTGAATCGATCGGGGTTATTATACCCGCGGCCGGAGCGCCTAAAAACCAGGAATCCCTCGATCATCTTCTCCAGGACAGGCCCGTCTGCATGCTCGATATTAATGGTAAGCCTCTCCTGGAGAGAAACGTGGAGAGACTGCGCCAAGCCGGATGCGGTGATATTTCCATCATTACAGGCTATCAAAGTGACAAAATTATAATCGAAGGGGTCGAGACAATTTATAACAGTAATTATCAAGACAAGCATATCCTCCATTCCATTATGTTGGCCGGTGAAAAGCTTAAAGGACGAATCCTCATAGCTTACTCAGATATACTATTTGACAAGCATTTGATTTCCCGACTCCTTGAAACCGAAGGAGATATTATTCTGGCAGTAGATGCCACGTATAAAAGGACTCATCAGCGAAATAAAAAGCTGGATCTGACAATTACCGAGAGAAAACCTTTCCTCAAGAAAAGGGCTGTAACCTCCCCCGGCTTAAATCGGATTTTGAAGATCGGGAGTACAATCCCTGACAAAGAAGGTGATTATGAATTTATTGGCCTTGTCTGTTTATCTCCGCGGGGATCGGGTCTTTTTAAAGAGGCATACAGAAAAGCGAAAAAGAAGTATAGCAAATCGAAAAAATTTCACGAAGCCGATTCTTTTGATCATGCATCCTTTGAAGATATGATCCAGGAAATAATCGACCTGGGCCACCCTGTCTCAGCTCTTGAAGTGAGCGAGGGCTGGATGGAGATCCATTCTTTCAGTGACTACCGGAATGCCTGTCTTCTCACCAGGACGGGCTGATCTAAGGCGAGGCAACAGACAGAAATGCTTTCAGCCAAACATATGATTAAAAAACTCAAAGGGTCTGGTTATGGGCCCTTCGTAGGCGTGCCCTGCTCCCTCTTGCGGGACCTCCTCGACCATCTCCTCCAGAACCCGGCACAGGGGTATATTGCCGCAACATCGGAAGGGGAGGCAATGGGGATTGCCGCCGGCTTCAGCCTTAGCGGGAGAATCCCGGTGGTAGTGATGCAGAATTCCGGATTAGGCAATGCGGTAAACCCTCTTACCTCACTCCAGATCGTATATCGGCTTCCCGCTCTTCTCCTCGTCGGCTGGCGGGGCGAGCCGGGAATCCTCGATGAACCCGAACACATTGTCATGGGACCGCTCACTCTTGGCCTCCTCGACCTGCTGAGCATCCCCCATGAGATCTTAACCGGGGAAGAGTCGGAACTGGATGAACAGCTCAGCCGACTGAGGAAAAAGATCGAGGAGTCCCATGGACCGGCAGCCCTTATCGTGCGCCGGGATACCTTCGTTAAAAATACGGGAACAGTTTTCCCGAAAGTTCCGGAGGAAGAAAGGATGACCCGTGAGTATGCCATCAGAACTGTAGTGGAAAGCCTCAATGGAAGTGAAGTAGTAATTTCCTCCACCGGCAAGATTTCCCGGGAACTCTACTACAAGGGCCGTGAGTCAAAGACCAACTTTTATATGGTAGGTTCCATGGGTTGTGCGCTCGCCATTGGTTTAGGACTCTCCCGGCAATACCCGGATAAAAAGGTGGTGATTCTTGATGGCGATGGGGCGGTTCTGATGAAAATGGGAAGCATGGCCACCGTGGGGCACTACCGTCCGACCAATCTTATCCACATCATCTTTGACAACGAGACATACGATTCAACCGGGGGGCAGCCGACCGTTTCGGCTACCGTCCGTCTGGAAAGGGTGGCAACGGAGTGCGGATATGCGACTGCCGACAGGACAATAAAAGCAGAAGCTCTCCGGGAGTGTGTGGAGATGGCGCTAAAGACCCCGGGTCCGCATTGCATCCTGGTAAAGGTACGGCCGGGAGCGGATAAGAATCTGGGGCGCCCGCAACTCACCCCGGAGGAGATCAAAGAACGGTTTATGAATTTTTTAAAGGAAGAATAGCGGTGCAGGCGGTTATTTTAGCAGCGGGATCAGGACTGCGGTTGAGACCCATTACCGAAACCGTTCCCAAGGGATTGGTCAGGATCGACAAAAAATCCCTCCTTCAGTATTCGCTTGATATCTTAAGCAAATTCGGAATCCATGAAGTCATCATGGTTGTGGGGTACCTTTCGGAGAAGATTAGTAAGGAATTCGGGGAAGCATACAAAGATATCAGAATAACCTATCTTATAAATAAAAAATATGACCGGACCGGCAGCATGTACTCTTTTTCCCGGGCGCGAAGAGATATTGGAGAAGATATTATCCTTCTTGAATCAGACTTACTTTATGAGCCCAGAGCCGTTGAGTTGATAATAAACTCCCCCTACCAAAACTGTCTCTTGGTAGCTCCCGCTCGCGGAACAGGCGATGAGGTGTATATCTGTATTGATAAGCATCGGAGAATCACGGACCTGGGAAAACATATTCATTCCAGTCGGAAGGCAAAAGCTCTCGGCGAACTGGTCGGAATCTCAAGATTTTCCCTTCGTTTTCTTGAAATGTTATTTATAAAGGCGGAAGAAGATTACCAGAATGGAAAGCTGAATTTACATTATGAAGAATGCGTTTTTGCCGGCAGCACGCTCCAGAACCCGGTTTATGCTCTTTTTGGTAGAAATTTAATCTGGACGGAGATAGATACAACTGATGATTTGGTCAGGGCAAGAGAATCTATCTTTCCCCGGATTAAGAGTGTATCGGAAAAAATATCAACCAGCAGAGAACAGAATAATGGAGATTAAAAGGAATATATTGCTAAACCCCGGTCCAGCGACTACAACCAATTCGGTAAAATACTCCCAGGTAGTACCCGATATCTGCCCCCGCGAGAGGGAATTCAGTGCGATAATGGCTCGGATAAGGAAAGACCTGGTTAAAATCGTGAAAGGGGATGAAGATTACACCAGTATTCTGTTCACCGGTTCGGGAACGGCAGTGATGGATGCCGTCATAAGTTCTGTCGTGCCGCCGGGTAAAAAAATAGCCATCGTAAATAATGGGGCTTACGGTGAAAGGATGGTTAAGATCGCACGGGCTTATCGGATTCCCTTTGTAGAGATTGCTTTTAAATGGGGGACAATGCCCGATTTGGAGAAGATGGAAAAGACATTGAAGAAAGACCGCGCGATAGATTGCTTGGCAATGGTCCATCATGAGACAACCACGGGTATGCTCAATCCGCTCAAAGAAGCAGGTGTTGTTGCCGCGCGAAATGATGTCGTATTTATCGTCGACACGATTTCCAGCTTCGCCGGTATTCCCATAGACATAAAAAATCGCGGAATTGATTTCATCTTCTCCACTTCCAATAAATGTATTCAGGGAATGGCGGGTATATCATTTGTGATTTGCCGAAGAAAAGCCCTGGATAGTATCCAAGATTATCCCCCCCGATCTTTTTATCTTAACCTGTATCAACAATACGATTACTTTGAGAAATGCGGTCAGATGCGCTTTACCCCACCGGTGCAAGTAGTCTATGCCCTCCGGCAGGCGATTAAAGAGTACTTTGAAGAAGGAGTTGATAATCGATACGAAAGATATACAAAAAGCTGGCAAGCATTGCGAAAAGGGTTAAGAGAAATGGGGTTTACTTTTCTTCTCAAAGAAAACGAGGAATCCCATATTCTAACGACTGTTATTGAACCTGATAATCCCAATTACGATTTTGAGACCATGCACGATTTACTCTATAAGAGAGGATTTACCATCTACCCCGGTAAAATAGGCAAAAAGGGAACTTTCCGGTTGGCGAACATGGGAGCGATTGACCGAAAGGATATCAATAATTTTCTTCATGCACTTAAAGAAGTACTTTTTGAGATGAAGGTAAAACTTTCATAACATGATTAATATACATAAGAGAAAAATAAATTTTGCCAAATCATAAAGATATTTCTTCCTTAAATAGATGTAGGAATAAAATGCCATCATCAATAATACAATTAAGAAAGATATGTCAGCACCCCAATTGGGATTGTCCTCAAAGGTCCATATCAATTTATTTGTCCTGGTTGTCCTTAAAAATTGGATTAACCGCAAATCAAGTTACCCGGATTGATTATATTATTGGCTTTACGGGAGTCCTGTTTTTCTTCATCGGAACCAATTTATGTTTTTTAATAGGGGGAATTTTTCTTCAGTTTTTTGAAATATTCGACTGTGTGGATGGAGAGGTAGCCCGCTATCGCTTACACCAGGGTGTTGTGAAGAATAATCGAGAAAAGATGTATTCAGAATTTTTGCAAGATATGGCTCATCCCATATTGCATCCGTTGATATTTCTTGGTTTCAGTTTTGGTTTATTCCGGCTGTATAATAATCAAGCACTCTTGATCCTCGGTTTTTTAGCAGCATTAGGCATGTCGATTGATACTTACGTGAACACGTTGCGAGAAAAACTCCTCCAGGCCCCCGGCCTCCAGGCTTCCCGAGCTTACAAGGAGATGATGGAAAACGTGAATGGATGGAGCAGAAGAATTCCCTTGGGCAAACAGATCCTTGAATTGGTTGCTTTTTTGGTTCCCATCCCCGGGGTAGTAACCGTTTTGATGTTCGCCCCTATCCTTGATTACATCTTCTTTAGTCATGCCCCATACGCACTGATGTTCGGATTATTCCCCCTTAATTTTAAAGTAGGCGCGCTGATCTTTTATGCGGTTGTCCAACAGCTTCTCTGGTTCCTCAACGCCCGAACTTCGATAAAGCTCTTGAAAGAACGGTGAGATGGAGAGAACAAATAATATTGTTATTATATTCCCCTCTTTTTTTACTAACCGGATTGCCGCCCTGGCACGTTACGTAATCGAGTTGGTAATTCGGGGATCTCATTATCGATTTAAACTAATTACAACTGACCCTGGTTTCACTTCTTCTTTGGATTATGGATTTCAAAAAATCGTCTATTTGAAGGTAAGAAAAAGGAGTTTTTTCCGGGAAGCAGCTAAACATTGTCATCCGTTAGACTTAATTCTATTTTTTGGAGGGTACTCCGGCTCTGTTTTTTTCTTGAATTATTTTCGGCGCCTACCAAATAGAAAAGTATTAAACATCTTCTCAACAAGATTTGGTTTTAGGGACCTCTCTACCTTAAAGACGTCTGATTATTTTTATATGTTTAGCCGAATCATTCGTCATGAATATTTTTACTCAATTTTCTTTCCGTTTTCACTCTTTAGAAAATTTTATCGACAAAATCCGGGGCTTAAAATCGTTGTACCGAGTGAGCGACTTAAATCTTACTATGAGCGGCTATTACCCGATACGAATTGTGTCTGCATATACCCGGGAGGAGATCCCTCCGTATTTGGTAAATCGAATTCCCTGCCACCGGAAATCAAAAAAAAGATAGAAGATAAGGTTGTTGTGCTTCATTCCGGACTTGGCTCCCTGCTCAGAGGGGTGGATAATCTGATCATAGCCTTTTCTCAATTACCAACGCCATTAAAGCGCCGATCGATCCTGCTCTTATCGATATATGAGAAAAAAACGGAACGAACATCCGTTAAGCTGATTCGATCGTACCTGGAGAAATACCTCTCCTCGGAAGAATATATTATTATTGATAGTGCTCTTCCGAACGTTTACCCGATTTATGATATTGCTGAGATATGCGTCTTCCCTTATCGCTATACCGGGGATATCCCGGAAGTCCCTTTGACTTTGATCGAACTGATCCACCGCCGGAAGATCGTCATTACCAGTCGTTTGGGATGCCTCTCCGAGTGGGTTAATGATGGCGATCTGGTTAACCCGAAAGACATTCGGGAATTAAAAAACCGTATCCAGAGGTGTATTGAATCTCTCGGATCTGACGATCAGGTCCGGCAAAGAAATCGAATTACCACCTGGGATGATTATTGGGATAAATATCAAGCCCTTCTGAATCAGATGGTATGCGGAGGAAGCAATTGAAAAGAACGGAAGAAGCTAAGATCCGTCATTTTTTTGACGGCGAATCGAAGAGTTACCAGGAAGTTTTAGATGGAAATCCCGGGGTTAATTATGTCAATGAGGTAGAGAAGAATATTGTTAGCCGGCTTCTTGAAAAATGTACGGGAGATTCTTTTCTAGATATCGGAATGGGCACCGGGCGGTTTACTTCGTTATTAAGATCCCGGGGATATAATGTCATGGGAACCGATCTTTCGATAGAGATGCTCATTGCGTATCAATCACCGATTAGTTTATTCAATGCCAATGCGATTTCTCTCCCTATCAGGGATGAGAGATTTGACCAGTTGATCTGCATGAGGACGTTGAAATATGTAACCGAATTGGAGTCAGCCTTACATGAATTTAATCGGGTACTTAAACCAGGGGGATATGCGATCGTCCAGTTTGCCAACAAATTCAGTTACCAATTCTTCCTAAAGATTTTGCCGGGCGTAGGAAACCGGATCTACAATGATATTTTATTTCTCAGATCTCACCGTGAACTCCAGGAGATGATTAAAAGAGCTGGATTTACAATTGCAGTTATGAAAAATAATATCAGGATTCCCTTTTTTATATATGGGAGAATTAAAAAATATAAATCCTTAAAGCCATTTATCTATATAGAGAGAAAGCTGGATAAGCTTTTACCTCAATATTTACTGGCAAGGGATTTTATCTTTCTTCTGCGCAAACCTCTGGATTGAAACTTATCTTGGAGATCGGCAATGCGATTAAAATTAAATCTAGAGTTACTTGAATAAATGAGACAAGCAGCCAATAAGATGAAGAGATCGAAATTTGACCGATCGATTCCCGGTATAGTTGTCTTTCTTATTGCCGGTTACGTAGGTCTCTTTTCCTGGGTGGCGTATATTAAATTTACTTCCTTCTCCTTTTACGATATTGATCTGGCGGTTATCAATCAGATATTCTGGAATACGGTTCGGGGCAACATTATTACCGATCAAATCGGGAGTGCGACCATCTTAAACGGGGGCCATGTTTTTTTGATCGCTATTATCCTGGCCCCTATTTATTTCCTGGCTCAAAGTCCCGTGACCCTGCTTTTTTTACAATCGATCGCTCTGGGACTTGGGGGTTGGGCGATTTATCTGATAGCCCGGGATTTAATCAGTCCTTCAGGGGGTCTCATCCTAGCTTTTTGCTACCTGATCTACCCGGCCCTGAATTATGTCAATCTCTTTGAGTTCCATCCGATAGCATTCTCCACGCCGTTGCTTCTATTCATGTTTTTCTTTTATCAGAGGAAAAAATGGGGTTTATTCCTTCTCTTCATGCTCCTGGCCCTTTCCTGCCGGGAGGATGTTTCAATTCCGGTCTTCGGTTTCGGGGTATTCGGGATGATCCAGCTCTGGAGGAAACCCCATGGAATGAGAAGAAAGGAATTAAAGTGGACTCTGGTTCCTCTGTTGGCAGGTTTGATCTGGATTCTTTTTTGCGTTAAATTCCTCCAGCCGTATTTTCGCCTGCCGGAATTGCAGTCAGCCGGAGGGGGAGGCATAACGGCGGGATATTATGGCTGGCTGGGTAGTTCACCCTGGGAAATACTGCAGAATGTTTTCACCGACCCCAAATTTGGTCTATTGACTGAACCGAAACTTCTTTATTTGCTCCATCTCTTCATTCCCCTGGCGTTTGTTTCTTTACTATCACCATCAGCGATGGTTATGGTTTTAATCACTCTGACCGAGGGTTTGCTTTCTTCTCGTTTTACCCATTATTCTATTCGTTATCAGTATTCCTCGATCATAACCCCGTTTGTATTCGTTGCGGCAATTTACGGGCTCAGGAATCTATTTTCCTTAAAGTTTATGACTAGAAAAAAGTGGTATGTTTTAGCGCTTGTTTTAATTTGTTCTGTTGTTTCCGCCAGGATGATCGGTCCCTTGTTTAAACTGGCATCGGGGGGAGTAAGGCAGTGGCAGGTCACCGAAGAGGATAAAATCAGGCAGTATCTTGTCGATAAAATTCCTCCTAGGGCACCGACAATCTCCACTTTTGAATTTACGCCGAAGTTATCCATGCGGCCCCAGCTATTTTATTTCTATGCGGTTTATACCGATTCCCGGCGAGGCCCGGATTTCTCTCTCGAAGTCCAAACTGCTCAGAAAGACAGCGAATGGGCTTTAATAGATTTTAACGATTACCTGACCTTTTATGATTTTTATACTCCCGGCGGTGATCGGGACACCTTCCGATTTTTAGACGGGGGAAACTGGCAACTGGTTGAATCCGTCAATTCACTGGCACTCTTCAAAAAAGGGGAGCGGCCGGAATTAGCTCTGGCTGGTCGGGCATCGGAATCTGAGATTAACGACCGGATGGATATTAGGATAGCTCCTTTTGCAAAACTAATCGGACTTGACGTTAAACCGAAAAAATTCAGGGAGGCAAAGATAACGCAGGTAGAAGCATTTTTTGTCTGTTTGAGTAAAATTCCCGACGATTGGTTGTTCTTTGTTGTATTCTCCCGCCGGGGGGATCCCGGCTTTCAATTACGGAATTTCTTTTGGGCCGCCTATCGTATGTATCCGACATCCCGTTGGAGTCCGGGAGAGATTGTTAAACAAACCTGTGATATACTTATCCCCGAGGACATCCCTGGGGGTGATTATGACCTGATCTTGGGATTTCTCCAAAGTAAACACGATGCCCCCACCGGCGCTTACAACGTGGCCTTGGCTATGAGTGTACTGCCGGCCCGCTTTGGTATAGATCCTCGGAGAACAATCGACCAGAAAATCATCTTTCAAAAGAAGAATGTATTATCTATCAGGAAATAAGAATTCTTCGTTCTCGTTTTATTTAGGTAATCGATCGTTATTACCACGAAGAAAATATTAATAGGTTGAAAACAGTTTAAGCGAGTCAATCACGCATGGATTATTTCTGTACTAAAGGTAATATAAGACATTAGAGTAAGCTTACAAATCGCCAACGGGCAAATATAATATTCCGGATAGACAAGGACACTCTTATATGGATGTCGCCTTCGTAAGCTTTGTGGTTTTATTTGTTTTTTGCCCGCATTATTTGACAGAAAACTAAAAACAATAGATGAGGTGACTCATGACAGTTCCAATATGCCGGGCTTGCGGCCAAGAGGGATTGGAACCAATCCTTTCTTTTGGATCGGTACCGCTTGCAAATTCACTACTGACGTCCAAGCAGCTCGATCAGGTTGAGCAGAGATATCCCTTGGACTTGGTATTTTGTCCTAACTGTACCCTGGTCCAAATTCCCTTTACAGTCCCTCCAGAGGATATTTTTTGCCACTACCTATATTTCTCATCCTTCTCGGATACCGTGCTCGAACACTCGAGACAATTAGTGGAGTTGTTGATAAAAGAGCGAAATTTAAATTCCCAGAGCCTGGTTATTGAATTAGCCAGTAATGACGGATATCTACTTCAATACTTCGTGCAGAAAGGCATCCCTGCTCTGGGGATTGATCCCGCTGTTAATGTGGCCCGGATAGCAGAGCAGCGCGGTGTTCCTACGCTGACTGATTTCTTTACCGCTGATCTGGCAAAAAAACTCAAGAAAGATGGTAAGACAGCGGACGTCATAATAGCTAACAATGTTTTGGCCCACGTGGCCGACCTCTCCGGATTTGTGGAGGGGATTAAGATTTTATTAAAAAAAGACGGAATTGCGGTCATTGAGGTCCCCTCGGTTAAACAACTGATTGACAATCACGAATTTGATACTATCTACCATGAACACCTTTGTTATTTTTCAATCACAGCGTTAGATTATTTGTTCAAGCGTCATGATTTGTTAATTTCCGATATACAATTAATAGATATCCACGGGGGTTCGCTACGGCTATTTATCACTCATCCCTCAGCTGTCGGTGACCGAAAAAGGATCAAGCAGCTATTGGAAGAAGAGGAGAAATGGGGAGTTCATCTGTTCGATTTTTACGAAGATTTCGCTGGTAAAATCAAATGGCTCAAGTCTGTTGTTTGCGATATAACTTACGGCTTAAAATCTCGGGATCGGAGGATCGCAGCTTATGGGGCAGCTGCTAAAGGAAGCATCTTGTTGAACACTTTTGGCCTGGAAAAAGATGTTATAGATTTCGTGGCGGATCGCAGCACGTACAAGCAGGGAAAGTACATGCCAGGGGTCCATATCCCCATCGTTCCTCCGAAAAAGTTACTGGAAGAAATGCCGGATTACGTTCTTTTGCTAACCTGGAATTTCAGTAAGGAGATTTTAGAGCAGCAAGCTGAGTATAGAAACAGAGGCGGGAAGTTTATTATTCCCATTCCTGAAGTCAAGATAGTGTAATTACTTCCCACAATAAATCATCAATCTATGTGTGAAATGGCTGTTGGCAAATCCGGCTGTGTTTATGCCGTAGCAAGAGATTCTTATGATATTTAAGGAAACCAAGCTGAACGATGCCTGGATAATTATTCCGGAAAAGCGGGAAGATATAAGAGGTTTTTTTGCGCGGACGTTCTGCTGTGAGGAATTTAATAAACACGCCCTTGACGCAACGTTTGTCCAGTGCAATACATCTTTCAACAAGCGAAAGGGGACAATCCGCGGCATGCACTATCAGGCGCCCCCTTATGAGGAAATAAAACTTGTACGTTGTACTTGGGGGGCTATTTATGATGTGATTATTGATCTGCGGCCCGAATCGGCAACCTATAAGCAATGGGTTGGTGTGGAACTTAACCAACAAAATTTAAAGTCTATATACATCCCTGCGGGGGTTGCTCATGGTTTTCAAACGTTGGCTGATAACAGCGAAGTATTTTATCAGATGTCCGAGTTTTATCATCCTGAATACGCTAGAAGCGTTCGATGGAGTGATCCGGTTTTCAACATTGAATGGCCATTGCCTGATATCATAATATCTGAAAAAGACAGTACCCATCCGGATTTCAGAAGCTGATTTAGATGAAAAAAGTACTTTTAACTGGTGCCGGTGGCTTTATTGGGAGGCATGTACTTCCCGCCTTGATTAAGCATGGCTATGAAGTCCACGCAACGTTCTATCCAGGTGAACCTATCATTGTAGGTGATGAGTCTATCATTACATATGAGTGTGATCTCCTTAATTCAAAAGATCGCAATAGCTTAATAGAGGAAATAAAGCCAACGCATCTGCTTCATCTCGCATGGTATACAAAGCCAAAAATATACTGGGAAGCTATTGAAAACGTCCGTTGGGTTGAAGCCAGCCTTGATCTAGCAGTTGCATTTTCAGAGTTGGGGGGGGAGAGAGCGGTGTTCGCGGGAACATGCGCAGAATACGACTGGTCTTACGGTTACTGTTCTGAAACAGTGACTCCGGTACGTCCGTCTACATTATACGGGATCTGTAAAAACAGCCTTCATGGGGTTGTCAGCCAACTGTCAAAATTAAGAGGATTTAGTTATGCCTGGAGCAGGATTTTCTTTACCTATGGCCCACATGAAAAGCCGGAGCGATTGGTATCTGCAATTATCACAGGATTGTTGAAAGGCGAGATTGTTCAGTGCAGCAGTGGCATTCAAATGAGAGATTTCCTCTTTGTAGAGGATTTAGCTTTTGCCCTGGCAACTCTTCTGGAAAGTGAGGTCAACGGCCCGGTAAATATAGGCTCCGGACAACCGGTTGCCATAAAAACCGTGGTAACCATGATCGCCGAGAAACTGGGTAAAATTGAACTGGTAGAATTTAAAAATCGCCCGTTGCTGGAGTCTCAACCTCTTTTACTGTTAGCGAATGTCAATAAGTTGACTTCTGAAGTTGGCTGGAGACCTGAACATACTTTAGAAGAAGGCATTGATTTAACTATTAATTGGTTGAAGAGGGAGCTGTAATAAAATAATGAAATTAATAATAGACACCAAAGCACGGTCATTGGAGGTGTTAAATAATAAAGGGACTGGCAACTTCCCGCTGTATTCAAAAGAGGCTTTCCAGATCATATCCGAACAGTGGATTGAAATCGGCTGGAATCAGAAGTATTCATATACATTCAGTTGGCTTGGCAGGCCTATTATCCAACTGCCTGAGGATATAATTCGAATACAAGAAGTGATCTACAGGGTAAAGCCGGACATAATAATCGAGTCGGGAATAGCCCATGGGGGATCATTGATTTTATATGCCAGCATCTGTCGGGCGCTCAATAAGGGTCATGTAATTGGCATTGATATAGAAATTCGTCGACACAATCGAGAAGCCATTGAGTCTCATGAATTATTCCCCTATATTTCACTTATCGAGGGAGATTCTACAGATCCCGTTGTCGTTGCCGAGATCAGGAATAAAATAGAATTCGATAAAACTGTTCTGGTTATTCTCGATTCCTGTCACACAAAGCAGCATGTTTATCGTGAGCTGGAAGCTTATCACCCATTCGTAACTCCAGGTTCTTACATTATTGCGACTGACGGGATTATGCAGGACTTATACGATGTCCCTAGGGGGAAACAAGAATGGAAGGGGGATAACCCTGCTTCTGCTGCCCAGGAATTTGTCGAAAAACATCCCGAGTTTATAATCGAGCAGCCGAAATGGCCATTCAATGAAAGCATTGACTTAGAGACAAATGTCACCTACTGGCCGGGAGCTTGGTTGCGGCGTAGATAAGGGCAGATTGCCTGCTATTGACTGAAACCGGCAAATTTATAGGCTGAAAATATGTCGCATTCTTTTAACGTTGATAATCCTCTCATTTCAGTGGGTATCCCTACATATAATCGTCCGGAAGGACTACGCCAGACCCTGGGATATATTACCGGTCAAACCTACAAGAATCTGGAGATTATTATCTCGGATAACTGCTCTCCCGGGGAAGAAACCCAAAATATAATCCGAAAATTTTTAAATGAAGATAGTAGAGTCAAGGCCTTTAGACAGGATATTAATAAGGGGGCGGTATTTAACTTTAATTTCGTGTTAAAGGCTGCGACCGGGAAATATTTCATGTGGGCGGCTGATGATGATTTATGGGATAAGAATTTTATAGAGGTTCTCTGTAAGTTATTGCTGGATAATAAAAGTGCTGTAATTGCCATGAGCAATTATAAGACCGTCCCCCGGGACAAACTTTTACCCGAACAATTAAGAGCAAGATTATTTCACACCTTTTCCAGCAATTTCGATAACAACTGGTCGAACTATAAGTCGCTTTTAAATTATTTAAAGACAGGTAATCACGTTATTATTTATGGTCTCTATGTTACTAAAGTATTAAAGAGAATCGGCGGGTTTCACTCTGACTGTCGTCCTTTCTTTCACTGCAGTGATTATTTAACCGTCTTGAAGATGTTATTAAATGGTAAGGTAGTTTTTACTAATAAAGTTCTTTTCTTTATGGTAGATTCCGGCGTTTGCCTTACCAGATTTGAAATTCTCCGGAGTTTGAATATTGATCGGTTCGTAATGCAAAAAATTCTAAGGTTTTGCTTTTTCCCCTTGTTTTATTTATACGATTTACTCTATTCAATACGGTTTATTGTTTCCTCAAGATTTCGAATCTTCCAGAAGGTTGTTATCATATCCCTATCGTTCCGTTTTTATTCAATAAATAACTTCAACTATATCTGCGAAATATTGCGGGGAGTTGGGTGCGTTGTCCAGGGTGTTTTTAGAAAGGCACGGCGGGCGGGGGCAATATGAGATCATAATTTTGATGGCGCCGATCAATTGATATGGAATTAGAGACTTTATAACTTTGCCCCACCTCACAAACAGACAGACCGATACCAGAGAGAATTGATTGAGTCATCATAAATCTCAAATAGTAAACGTGCCTTTCCTATTCTTGTCATTCTTCTGATTGTGGTTTATGCGACGGTTTTCTCCGTCGCTGGATATTGTCAATATCTCTCATTTTTTTACCAGGACATGGACCTGGCTGCCGTCAACCAGGCATTCTGGAATGGTACGCACGGCCGATTCGTTACCGCCAGTCATGTTGGGGAATCAGCGCTGCTCAATAACCATAAGTGGTTTATTGCTTTTATCGTACTTCCTTTTTACGCTCTATTTCCCGGATCGCTAATGCTACTATATACCCAGGCCATTGCCCTGAGTATAGGGGCATGGGCGGTCTACCTTCTGGCCCGGGAGGCTCTCAACTCAGCACTGGGCTTACTCTTCTCTTTCTGCTATCTGATTTATCCGTCCCTGAATTATATAACATTATATGAATTCCATCCCATCGTTTTTGCCATTCCCCTCCTGTTATTCACCTTCTACTTTTATCAGAGGATAATATGGACCGGGTATCTGATCTTTCTGCTGCTTTCTCTCTCCTGCCGGGAAGATGTGGCTTTGCCGGTCTTCGGCATGGGCATTTATTTTATTCTGCGCGGAATTAAAGAACATGGCACTAATCATTTTCTTCGCTGGTGATGGGGGGTGAGCGCCTTGCTCCTTTCGGTCTTCTGGTTTTTCCTCTGTGCCCGGTTGATCCCCGCGCTGGCAACTCATCTCAATCCGGAAGCCGATCAAACCAACCTCATCCCGATCTTCTTCGGATGGCTTGGGGATACACCGGTCGAGATGGCCGGGACCGTGATGACCCGGCCCGGATATATTCTGAGCGGATTTCTAACTGGGTCTAAGCTGATCTATCTATTCCAGCTTCTTCTCCCCCTGGGGTTTCTCTCTCTCTTATCTCCCGCGTCCTGTATCATGATAATTGTCCCCGCCCTGGAAGGTCTCTTATCCTCAAGATCACAACACTTCTCCATCAAGTACCAATATACGGCCCTGATTATCCCGTTTGTATTCATTTCGGCGATTCGCGGAACACGAAATCTTCTACGCTGGAAATGGTTAAAATTCAAACCTGACTATCTTGTCATCTTCCTGCTACTGGTTTCTCCCTTCAGCGCGAGAATGCTCGGGCCCCTTTTCCGGCTACCCGGGAAGTTCCAGCAGTGGCGGGTGACAGAAGAGGACGCTGTCCGTGAAGAAATGGTTCGGATGATCCCGGACCAGGCACCCGTCCTGGCGACATTCGGGTTTGCTTCTCATCTCTCCAACCGTCCCCAACTTTTTTATTCATTCCAGATCTGCGGCGGCTGGCGACCCGGGTATCTAGTGGATCTCCCCCTTGTTCAGCGATCAGCAAGCTTCGCGTTGATCGATTTTAATGACCCACTTACCTTCTACTATTTTTACGGGCCGGGAGGAGATAGCTATGTCCGAGGTTTTTTAGAAGAGGGCTGGCAATTGGAAGAAACCGTAAACTCTTTAGCGTTTTTCCAGAAAAGAGATTATTCCAAGTTAGGCTTGATCGGCAAAACGGATCTTTCCGGGATTGAAATGCCCCTTAACCAGCCTATTATTAATTTGCCCGAAGTCAGGTTCCGTGGGTATAATATTCGCCACAATCTCCAGCTGGGACGGCGGATGGTGGAGACCGTGGTTTTTCTGGAATGCGACGAAAAAGTAAACCGGGATTACCTCCTGACCGCCCGGTTCCGCCAGCATGGGGGCCAGGGGTTCGCATTCGGACAGAGTTTCTTCGCGCCATATCGGATACTTCCCACATCACAGTGGGAGCCGGGGGAGATTATCAGACAGCAGTGTGCTATAATGATTCAGCGAGAGGCCCCCGCCAGCACCTATGATATGATCCTGTCTCTGTTAGAATCCGTCGGCCAGGGGGAATTTAAAGGTGAGGTAATCTATACTAAGAACAAGACTCTAATAATCAGCGCGTCGCGCTAATTTACTGCGTGGCACTGTCAGTAAAATAGCCACAAAGACACTAAGAAATAATTAGGAACAAGGAAAATATATAGTTATTTCATCTTGATTTTTTTTCTTTGTGTCTTGGTGCTTTAGTGGCAATAAATAGTTTATAAGAATGAACTTATCCCGCAGAATAATTTTAACTTTGATCCTGCTATTATTGATCCCTATATCGTTCTCTCTATCTGCTTCAACTGATTTCTTCTCCTGGGAGTTTACTACCCCGGAAGGAATTAAAGGTTGGAGAGGGGAGGGGGTGGAAGGCAGCCGGGTTCAAGGGGGGATCTTCCAGGTTATGGGGAGGGAACAATTCCAGTTGATTTCACCCCCAGATCTGGGAATTCCCACTATAGAAGACCCTTATCTGAGAATCCGCTTTCTCTTTCGCTCTCCGCGTTATCTCCGGGTCTTATGGCAGCCCCGTTCCGGGAAACCGGTACTGCTCCCCAATGTGATTCAGCCACTCTTCGACCGAAACTTCCATACCTCCTGGATCCCTCTGACGGAAAAACTTGAGTACCGCGATACAATCGAACAACTGGGCCTGATCTTCGGGGGCCAGCCGGGATGGGTAGGGATTGATTCAATTGAGATCCTGCCGTTCTCCCTGAGCAGATACCTTCATGATCAGTGGAGTGAGTTTATGGCGCCCCGGCGCCTGCACCCCGGCACAATCAACTCATTAAACAGCCCCCGCCTCTTTAACAAACCGTTTATCAGTTGGCTCAATAAATTAGCCATACTTATACTCCTGATCGGAGCTGTTTTTTATTACAAAGCTTCAAAAACTAACCGAATAAAAATAGTCTCTCGAATAGGTCTGGCGATTCTCGCTCTCTGGATTATCTACGATGTTCGGGAAACCTTCAGTCAATTCAAAATAGTGGAGAATATCTATCAGTCCTATATCAAACCTCCCCCAGAGCAAAAAACCTTCCCCGCTTTGGGAGACTTTTACCGGCTGGTTGAATTCTGCCGGGAAAAGATACCAGAAAAGGCTGTCTTCCGTCTCCTACCGGAACCTTACTGGCCTTATGACTGTCGGATTAAATATTATCTCTATCCCCGGCATATGGAAACTGAGAAGACCAAATTATTTTATGGAGATAACGTCCCAAGATATTATATTGTTTACAATGATCCTTTGTTCACTTTTGATCCAGCCCGGGAACAAATCGTGGATGGGAAGGGAAATACAATCAGCAAGAAAGGAAAATTAATCGCCCGGTATAACCGGAACTCATTTATCTTCCGGGAAAAGCAGCGCTCCTCCGGTTATGGAATGGAAAGATGACGGCTTGGATTGAAAATTTGCGGGTAATGGAGAAGACCAGGAATTATAATCGCTGGATATATGACCGCTTATGGCCATACTTAGGGAAACGGGTGCTGGAAGCAGGGTGCGGCATCGGGACGATGACCGAGTATCTGACCGACCGGGAGTTATTACTTGCGATCGACAATTCGGAAGAATGCATCCGGTATATGAAATCAAAGTATGGCGGGGAAAATCCGATTATTTTAAAGCGGGATCTATCCAATGAAAGTATTATCAATTTGCGGAAGTATCGGATTGATACCGTTGTCTGTATCAATATTTTAGAGCATATCGAAGATGACTTAAGAGCGCTCAGATACATCCATGCGTTACTTGAAGATGGTGGGATATTGGCTTTAATGGTGCCGGCCTTCAATATTCTTTTCGGTACGATAGATAAAAGTGACCTTCATTATCGAAGGTATGACCGAAGGAGTCTGGACCAAAAACTGGCGATGGCCGGGTTTGATATTATTAAAAGTCACTATTTCGACCTGGCCGGGATCATTCCCTGGGTACTTCATGGAAAGATACTACGAAAGTCGATCCATCCTGAGATGGGGTTCCTGGATAAATTTGTGCCGATCTTCGCGTTTATCGAAAAGTTTTTAACACCTCCGGTGGGTTTAAGTTTGGTTTATATCTGTAGAAAAAAATAAGCAGTAATAGTTTCAGTTCCGAGAGATAGTCGCAATGGATATAATTAAATTAATTTTAGCATATATTCTGCCGATTATGACTGGTTTCACCGCGGTCACGATCTGCGAGAGAGGAAAAAGCAGACTGGCGATGCCGGAAAAGATAGCCATGAGCTTCATTCTTGGCTCGGGGTTAACCTCCTTTTACATTCTCTATCTGGCGATGGCGGGCATAAGATTCTGCTGGGTAAGTATTGCCCCCTTTTATGTGGTAACAATAACTATAGGAATCCTTGTAATTAAACGATGGGGGCCAAAACGGTTCTTTTCCTTTACGCCTCGCCACCCGTTATGGCGACTGGGACTTTTAAAAACAATACTGATGATCCTCATTGCTCTTCTTCTACTCTGGAAGATTCTCAGCATTGGCTTTCTTCTGGGGATGAGTCCCACGTATTTCGATGACAGCGTGGCCAACTGGAACAATAAGGCAAAGATTTTCTATCATCATAGGACCGTAGTTCTGGAGGAAGAACATCCTGATTTTCTCGGCGGTTACCTGATCTGGTATCCGATCAGTATCCCACTATTCAAAACCTGGATCCATCTTTGCATGGGACGTTGGGTAGAATGGGCTGCTAACCTTTACACCCTGGCCATGTTTCTCTCGCTGGGTGTGATTGCTTATTACAATTTATCACGTTTCCTTCGGCCATTCACCGCCTTAATCTTTACCTACCTGACCATGAGCGTTCCACTGATTACCTTTCATGCCGGTTTCTCGTATGCTGATCTGGTCATAGCAATATACTTTTTTATTGGCATTATCTACCTGATCCGCTGGATCAGGGAACGTGATACTACTTTTTATTATATTTCGGCCCTTATCTTTTCCATAGGTATATCAGCAAAAAACGAGATGATTCCTCTCTTTATCAGCTCAGCTCTATCGATGGTGATCCTTTATCAGATATTGGTTCATTCTAAGTACAGAACAAAGATAAAAACCGTAATTCTCTATTTGGGACTCGTTATCATTCCAAATGTGCCCTGGTTTATTCTAAAGAGAATTCACAATCTCTCCATTGTGCTTCCGGAAAGTTACCGGGAATGGGAATTCCATCCAGAAGCCTTCGGCATTCTATACCAGTATTTTTTTCATTCAGGAAACTATAACATCCTTTGGCTGGTTTTTTTATTTGCGGTTCTGGTTTCCCTCCCGTTACTTATAAAAACTGAGTTAAAATACCTTCTCCTCTCCATAACCGGTGCGCTTTTCGTCACCCTCGCTCTGTTTATTATTACATCATTTTTTAAATACCTCCAGATCGGGACCACTATCAATCGGGCGCTCCTTATCCTTCTCCCCCTAATTGTTTTTTACATTGCTGCTCTATACGGGAAGCTAACCGGAGAAAATAATACAAATCTTAAACAAAGTCAAATTCCCAGGAGTTAATCATGGATATAGCACTTCTAATTCCCTGCCTGAACGAAGAAAAAACCATCGGTAAGGTCATCAAAGATTTTCAAAAAGCGTTGCCAGAGGCAAAATTGTATGTCGGAGATAACAATTCGACGGATAAAACCGTTGAGATAGCTGAATCGCTTGGGGCCTCCATCATCAGGGAGAACCGACCTGGAAAGGGTTATATGGTCCATAGACTCTTGATCGAGGTTAAAGCTGACATCTACATTATGGTTGATGGAGACGACACTTACCGGGCCCAGGATATTCACCAAATGCTAAAACCGGTTATTGAAGGCAAGTATGACATGTGCGTTGGAAACCGGTTGAAGCATTTTGAGCCCGGATCGTTTTCCCATTTTCACCTCCTGGGCAATAAGCTTATTCGCCTGCTTACCTTCAAACTCCATGGGGTGGATATTCCCGATATGTTGACTGGATATCGGGTCATGAGAAGGGGGCTGGTGGATAAGATCTGTCTAATCTTGGGCGGGTTTGAAGTCGAGACGGAGATAAACATTAAAAGCGTATGGCATGGGTTTACCATCTATTCGGTAGATGTCGAATATGGCCTACGGCCTTCGGGTAGTACTTCTAAAATCAAGACTTTTCAAGACGGGTACCGTATCCTCTCTACCATTTTTATGCTCCTTCGGGAACACCAACCCCTTACCATGGGAGGGATTAGTTTTTTAACCCTGGGATTGATAGGAATTATTTTGGCAATATGGGGTATTGCTGGTGGCAGCCTTTTCGCATTTACCCTGGGGCTATTCTCCCTGCTCCTGGGCAGCGTAGCTCTGGGAGTAGGAATCATTCTCCACGCCATCAATATTTCTCACCGGGAAGATGAAGTCCATTATAGAAAACTGCTCAGGATAAAAACTAATAACTAAGGCCGGTGTTTCGCCAGCCGATTGGATCGTTGGATATCCGGAAACGATATGTCAGACTATGCATACAAAATCACTTAGAACATGGAAAGACTATTCTCCCTGTGAGATTTGCCTGGTTAATCCTCCCTGGATTACCAAAAAAGATGATATTTGGCACGGGATTAAAGCTGCGATGCCCCCAATCGGTCTGCTCAGCATAGCGTCTTATTTGGAAGCACAGGGTATGGAAGTAGCGATTATCGACGCACATGTGGAAAAGCTTTCCCCCCTCGATTTAAAGCAAAGAATTGCCCAACTTCACCCCCGGATGGTCGGCATCACGGTCATGACTGCGACCGTTGGCCAGGCCCATCTCATCGCTAAACTGGTGAAAGAATCAGTGCCGGCAGCAACAGTGGTGATGGGTGGGGTCCATGCTACTGTTCTACCGGAGGAGTGTTTGAGCAATCGAGCTGTGGATATAGTTGTTCGGGGGGACGGGGAATTTACCTTTCACCAACTCTGTGAAGCCATACTGAATGATTCGGAATATGACAATCTATCTGGCATTTCCTTCCGAAGAGCTGACGGTGATGGTTTGCGGGTTATTAACAATCGTCCTGCCGCTGTTATCCGGGATTTAAACCAGCTCCCCATGCCCGGCTACCATCTGGTCCCTCTGCACCGATACTACCCCGCGATGGGAGCCTACCGTCGGCTCCCCGCGATCAATATGCTTATGACCCGCGGTTGCCCGGGGAACTGCAGTTTCTGCAACTCGGCCCGCACACCCCTCCGTACCAGGGATGCCGAGTTGGTGGTGAATGAAATTATCAAACTGCAGAAACAGTATGGCATCCGGGAAATACAGTTCTATGACGACACTTTTACCATCAACCGGAACAACGTCTTGAAATTCTGTGCCTTAATCAAGGAAAAAAAACTTGATATCACCTGGACCGCATTTGTCAGAGTCGACACAATTAATATCCGGATGGTTCGAGCCATGAAGGAGGCAGGTTGCCACCAGTTTTCCTTCGGGATTGAATCCGGAGACCAGGAAATTTTAAAGAAGATTGGGAAGCCCATTCAATTGGGGCAGACTTTAGAGGCAGTCCGGATGGTGAGTGAAGCGGGAATTGAAGTCCGTGCCGCCTTTATCTATGGTTGCGAAGGTGAGACAGTTGCCTCGATGCAGAAAACTCTGGATTTCGCAATAGAACTTGATCCCGATCTGGCAATGTTTAACATAGCTACCCCAAATCCCGGAACTCGGCTCTACCGCTGGGCTAAAGAGAACGGGTATCTTATGCATGAAAATTGGTCGGAATATGAACTAGGCAATCCAGTAATTAATCTCCCCACCGTATCTCCAGAAAAAATTGTGGAGTTCTACCAAAAATCCTATAAAATATTTTACCGTCGACCAAAGATCATGTGGAAAAGAATTCGTAAAGCCTCAACCCTTTCGCATTGGCTGGATATGATCAAGGCGTTTTTCTTTATCATGTTGCGCTGGAAACTGGGAACTCGGGGAGATGTTAGGAATGGATGGACGACTCTTGGGAAAGAAGACTTATTTGATTATCCCTTCTATCAAGCAGGGCATCTACAGGTTCCACTCTCCGGCAAGAGTTCCATAGGAGTCTACCCGAATACTGGATCTCGATGTGTTTCAAGTGTTGGTCGTAAAGACTCTAAGTTCGCATGAAGAACCAACCAACATTTTATGCAGTTCTGGTTCTGGCTCTTGGTATATCCATCTTTGTATATTTCTATCTTGTTCTACCTCAAGCACCCTTCTCTTGGGACGAATCTCATCACTCTACATTTAGTATTTTAATCGCTAAAAGTATTCTCCAGCAAAATTGGCAGGCATTCTGGCATTATACCAACTATCAAATATACTGGCCATTTTTGCATTCATGGATTTCTTCAATTTTCTTATTGGTGGGTGGATTTTCATATCAAGCTGCGCGCTTTACCAATGTAGTAATCGGATTTGCTTCAATTATACTTATCTACCAGGTTGGTAAAAAACTCGGGGGGAATGAGAAATCGGCAAGTGGTGTATTAGCAGCTTTATTATTGGCGGCATCTCCTATGTTCTTGTTCTTCTCTTCCACGGCAATGATCGAAAATCTTGGACTATTTTTTGTTCTTCTTTTGATCTTGCTCCAATTTTCCCTTGATGGGAGGAGAAAGAAAAGAAAATATTTTATTACCGGACTTGTATTGGCACTTCTGTATTTAACGAAGTATATCTTCGCGGTATTTTTTGGAGTGGCATTATTCTGCTTCTGGATAAGTCTTTTAATCATCCCCACTCCTGAAATAAAGAAAAAAAATATATTTGTAAGTTTTGTATGGACATTAATTGGTTTTCTAATTATCTGGGGACTATGGTTCTTTATACCTCCGTCCACCATTGCTTCCAAATTTGGAGTATTTTTATACAGGCTAAAGGATACCGGGGGTTTTAATCCTCTCGACTTTAAAGAAATCGACAACTGGCTTTTCTTCATCCGGGCTCTGTTGTATGTATATACATTTTCGATTGGAATATATCTCTTATACCTGGGGGGGTTGGTTTTTGGGCTGATTAAGTTCAATAACTCTAAAATACGTTTACTGTCCTTTGTCTTCCTGGCCTGCTTTATCCCTATGTCACTGATCTCGAATTCTCAGGAGCGCTTTATCTATGTAGTTACCCCGGCTTTATTTTTACTAACAGCTGCTTTTATCATGGAATCATGGAGAAAATTAAAACGTGGTAAGATAGTAATCGTTGCTGTATTTGGAGTTTTGATTTTAGGAGATATCCACAAACTCCCCCACTATGTACGTGAAGTTGGAAACGCCTCAATAGCAGCATGCGCGTTTAAAATTCATAATGAATTTAATTATACTTCTCTTTTCGGATTATGGTCTTATCCAGAGTTTCTACGATTCCCAAAAGATCATTTCAATCCCACTGCTTCTGGGATTATACCGGAACATAACACAGAAGATGTTTTAGATTATATTTTAACCAATACCGACCCACGGTTCCCGGTTTGTGTTCCCTTTTACATCGGCTCATTATCGCCACACCTCTGGCATTGGCACTCAATTGTTAAGAATCGCCCCATTTTTACAAACTGGCGGCCAGATAGTTACTATTTCGTTGCCCTTGAAGTTGATAATGATTCTCCCTATTTTATTCTCTGGAATTCTTATTTGATTACCGGAAGAACCCGTCAGTGGGATTTATTCCTATCAGATCTGCAAAGCAAAGGGTTAATGGAAGTGATTGACCGAAAATACTTTCCCGACATGGGATTGGGTATAAAAATATATCGTAAAAGTATGCCGCTTAAAAATCATGTCTGGCGTAAAATCACTTTTCCTTAAATAATGCTGAAGAAAATGATCTTCATTTACACTGGCGGGGATTAAAAGATTATACTTAGTAAACCCGATTTACGAATAAATCGAGTCAAATGCACCTTTTCATAAATATGGTTATGTATCGAGGGCTGTAATTAATTTATAGGACTATCAATCTATTTTGCTTACTCCCGGTACTTGCCGGAACAGGAGGCCTGTATGCAACGTTTCTTAATAAATTATACGAAACAGATCAAGGAATGCCTTGATTCTCTCCCTTTCAACAGACTTGAGGAACTGATCGAATTGATGCGGGATAAAATTTCTGCCGGAAACCGGATTATAGTCTTTGGAAATGGTGGATCAGCCTCCACCGCCTCTCATTTCGCCTGTGATCTGGCCAAGGGAGTTTTTACCGGGGGAGGCCCCAGGATAAAAGCACTCTCTTTAAACGACTGCATCCCCCTGATGACCGCCTGGGCCAATGACGAGAGTTACGACAGTATCTTTGTCGAGCCTCTGGCTAACTATCTGGAGGAGGGGGACCTGGTAATCGGGATCTCAGCCAGCGGAAACTCCCCCAATGTAATTCGGGCGATTGAGTATGCCAACCTCAATGGGGCAACGACAGTCGGCCTGACGGGGAAGGGGGGAGGAAAACTGGCTGAACTAGCTCAACTCTTGATCGTGGTCAAGAGCGATTCCTACGAAGAAGTTGAAGATATCCACCTGATCATCATCCATATGCTGAAGGTAGCCCTGATTCAAAAGTTCAGTGAATAATATTTGATCCTGCCACTCATATCTTCAAATACTGGGAAGTATTAACAATATCTCATATTAACCAATCAGACATTAATTGACGATCGTCAATTAATGTCAGATTGGAAACAATAATAAGTTCAAACCAGAAGAATTTATCCTACGGGGAATTTCTGCCGGCAAGTTTCAACAAACTCCTTGGCGATTTTTCCTCCCCAATCATCCGGGAGCAATTCCATCGGGAGGTGGGGGTCTTGTGAGAGGATCGCCTGATAATCCCAGGTCAGGCGCCGGACACATTTTTGGAATATCCCCATATCGTAATTGGCAGACTCTTTCTTGGTGTCTTCCAGTTTTTGCAGCTGGCTTAATTTCTCGGTCCAATCCCGGCAGAATTCTATATATTTATCATGGAGGCTCTGGAGATCCCAGAACGCAGCTGCTATCTCCTTCCCGGTGAGTCCTTCGAAATCCTCCACCAATAGTTGATAAACGGAATCCAACAACTTTAGCTTTTTTAGGTACTTACTGACCTCTTTATTTAAGCCATAGGGAAAGCTCCAGACACTACGCTGAGCTTTTCCGAATCCCATTTTACTCAGGTACGTTCTCAGGTATTTCCGTAGTTAAGATTTGCTCTCCGGGACATCGAATATTACCAATCGCCATTTTTGATCCCAGTCGGGGCGAGGCTTATTTGAATCCGTACGGTGTTTTTCTAAAATCGCTTGCCCCAGTTTGGTTAACTTCAGGTGTTTTTTTCATCCTCTCCCAAACTTCCGTATCAGACCCTAGTTCTCCATTCGATGGACAGTAGTATAAAAACTGTTCTGGGAATAATGAGATTGAGATTTCAGATATATATCTGGGTTCAGCTCGCAGTAAGCACCATCTCCCAGTGTCAATAAAATCTCTTCTATAAGTGTAGGCATCAAATTCTCTCACAAATCAGTTATTAAATCATACATTTCCTGACGATCGTCAGGAAATGTATGATTTATTACCGAGATAATGTCAAAAGTAAAAATACAGTGAAAATAATATGAGCATTAATCGAGAATTCTTGAGATAATTATTTGTTGTTGTAAAATCATATTTTCGGTATTTTATATTATTGAACCCATATTCTGATTCATGAAATCAATCGAATACAATTCAACTTATCGGGCACGGCTTATAAAGAGCCTGATGGCAGAGACTTTTCCTCCGGAGAAACTACGCCTGGTACGAGAGATAATCGGGGAAGTCAGGAAGGAGGGGGATCGGGCTCTGAGGGAGTTGACGCTCAAGTACGATGGAGTGAAGATACGGACTTTCTCCGTCAGTTCCGCGGAAATACGTTCCGCGGGGAAACTGCTTACTCCTAAACTTCGAGAGACTTTCAGCCAGGTTGAAGATAATATCCGGAGATATTATTCTCTGACTTTGAATAAATCCTGGCGGAAGGGGAGGGGAGACGGGATGACCTGGGGTGAGATGGTGAACCCGGTTGAGAAGGTGGGGATATATATTCCGGGAGGAAAAGCGCCTTTGATCTCTTCCGTCTTTATGTCCGTGGTTCCCGCCCGCCTGGCGGGAGTCCCCCGGATCATTCTGGTTACTCCGCCGCGGGCCGACGGCTCGATTAACCCCCATATCTTAGCCGCGGCTGATTTTCTGGGAGTGCGGGAAATATATAAATGCGGGGGTGCTCAGGCTATTGCCGCTATGGCTTTCGGCACCCGGTCAATCCCTAAGGTTGATAAGATCGTAGGGCCCGGGAATATCTATGTTACCCTGGCCAAGAAAGAGGTCTTCGGATATGTGGATATTGACGGATTAGCCGGGCCGAGCGAGATTGCCATCCTAGCGGACGGGAGCTCGAATCCCCGGTATATCGCGGCTGATCTGCTGGCTCAGGCGGAGCACGGGGAAGGGGGGTACTCTCTGCTAATTACGACCTCAAAACAGCTGATTGGGAAAGTGGCTAAGGAAGTCAAGGAGTTACTGGTCCGGCTTGACCGGAAGCGTATCCTGAACCGGACGCTCAATAAAAGCACGTTCCTGATCAAGGTTAAAAGCCTCCGGGAAGGAATCGATCTGGTCAATCAGATTGCTCCGGAGCATCTTGAGATAATGACTGCTGATCCGGAACGGGTTGTTTCCAAAATTAAGAATGCCGGCGCGATCTTCCTCGGTGAATTCAG
>Ga0208905_1000186_pt1 | contig 31085 bp, 30 predicted proteins | sample AntAceMetag02UKS_FD_184776 | JGI IMG/M metagenome (GOLD analysis project Ga0208905, IMG submission 184776) | Saline lake microbial communities from Ace Lake, Antarctica - Antarctic Ace Lake Metagenome 02UKS (SPAdes) (version 2) | ecosystem: Environmental > Aquatic > Non-marine Saline and... | reverse complement strand
ATTAGAAAACTGTTTGAATGTATTAAAAATCGTTAGCAAAGAACCTGCTGGTGTATTGTTATTAATAAAAGATTAAATCATCAGCATAATTGCTGTTTTTATTATGGCCGGTTCTTTGTTTACGATTTGTTATACATGAGTTTTTTCTGGTTTTAATTTAATTATAACTGATGCGATAACCGGCAAAAACTACAGTTGAGTTATTTGAAAGTCACGAATTTAACTGCGGACGGCTAAGTAAAAAGGTCATATTGCGACGCCATCAACTGGTTAAGGAAATAATGAATTCTCTGTTTCCGTTTGGACCAAGTATTGGAGACGGAACAACAGATTCACATGACAAACCGGTTTTTAAAAAAAAAGCTGAAAGATCTTTTATGACCATGTCATGCATTTTTTTGTCACGAACGACTCCTTTTTTTCCGACTTTCCCTTTTCCTACTTCAAACTGAGGTTTTATAAGAGCAAGAATTCTCCCGTTTTTCTTCAAAAATTTCAGAACCGATGGAACAACTATTTTAAGAGAAATAAAGGATACATCTATGGTGATAAGATCAACAGGCACGGGAATCATTTCAGCAGGCATATACCGAATATTCGTACGCTCTATGACGACCACACGGGGGTCTTGTCTTAGTTTCCAGGCTAACTGTCCATATCCTACATCAACTGCATAAACGCATTTTGCGCCATGTTGAAGCAGGCAGTCTGTAAAACCCCCTGTTGAGGCACCTACATCGAGACATACAAAACCGAAAATATTTATATTAAGAGATTGAACAGCTTCTTTCAGCTTTAGACCGCCCCTGCTTACATAGGGCATGTCAGCTCCCTTGATAATTATATCATCATTTTCTGATATAAGTGTGCCTGGCTTGTCTACGGGCTGATTGTTTACAAATACTTTTCCCGCCATGATTAAGGCCTGGCCTCGTTGCCGGCTTTTAACAATACCTTTTTCAACCAGTATAAGGTCAAGTCTGTTTTTGAGGGGCATTGGTTAATTTCAAATTTAAGTGTTTATAATCACGCTACGAATCAAACATTTTCTTGGCAGTATGAACTATGGCATCTGCATTTAAACCATATTTTGTCCTTAGAAAACTCTGCGGCCCATGCTCAACAAAAATATCTGCTATGCCTATACGTTTGAGATGAAAATTTGTTATACCTTCGTCGCTTAAGCATTCAAGAACAGCACTTCCAAAACCACCCTGAAGCATATTTTCTTCAACGGTTATTATGCGTGGTATCTTTTTTGCCAGAGAACATATTAAATTACTGTCAATCGGTTTTACAAACCTGCAATTTACAATTGTTGCATTTATATTTTCTTCAGCTAATATTGAATGCGCGGAAAGAGCTTCGCAGACAGAGCTGCCAATAGCCAGAATAAGAATATCCTGCCCATGTCTTAAGATTTCTCCTTTTCCAATAGATATGGGACTAATATTTTCCTCAATTTCCACACCTGTTCCTCTTCCTCTTGGATATCGAAAAGCTATGGGACCATTATGGGTAATTGCGGTAAGCAGCATCCGGCGAAGTTCATTTTCATCTTTCGGCGCCATAACTACCATATTTGGAAGAATTCTGAGATAAGAAAAATCGAACAGCCCGTTATGGGTCGGGCCGTCTTCACCCACAATACCTCCTCTATCAAGCGCAAAAACAACGGGAAGGGCTTCAATGCAAACGTCATGGATTATTTGATCATATGCACGCTGCAAAAAGGTGGAATAAATGGCTACAACAGGCTTGAGTCCTTCTGTAGCCATTCCAGCGGCAAATGTCACACCATGCTGTTCGGCTATTCCGACATCAAAAAACCGGTCAGGGTAATTTTTTGCAAATTCAACAAGTCCTGTACCTTCAGGCATGGCCGCAGTAACAGCAACAATCTTTTTATTCTGTTTGGCTAATTGAACCATTGCCGTGCCAAAAACTTCGGTATATGTTGGAACAGTTTTTTCTTTTTTAATACTATTTCCGGTTTCAATATCAAAAGATCCAACTCCATGAAAATAAACAGGATTTTTTTCAGCAGGAGGATATCCCTTTCCTTTTTTTGTTATAACATGAAGCAGGACAGGCTCATCGATATTTTTAATATTATTAAGTATTTTAATAAGCTGGTCCAGTTTATGTCCTTGTATCGGGCCAAAATATTCAAAATTAAAGGCTTCGAACAGCATTCCAGGTGTAATAAAAGTCTTAAAGGATTCTTTTGAACGTTTAACGAATTGATATAAATCCCCTCCGATTTTCGGCATTGATTTAAGAAAAATTCCAAGCTCTTTTTTTAAGTCCTGCAGATATTTTGCTGAAAAAGTACGGCTTAATAGCGAAGACAGGGCACCCACATTAGGCGCAATAGACATATCATTGTCATTTAATATAACTATAAATTTCTTATTAATATCTCCTGCCTGGTTAAGCCCTTCATAGGCAAGACCGGCAGTCATGGAGCCGTCTCCTATAACTGTAACTACTCTGGAAGTTTGATTCTTTAAATGCTTGGCACAGGCCATTCCAAGACCTGCGGATATAGATGTGCTGCTGTGGCCGGTTGTAAAGGCATCATAGGGGCTTTCGCTCATTCGGGTAAAACCGCTGATTCCATTGTGCTGCCGGAGTGTATGAAATTGTTTTCTTCGTCCTGTAAGCAGTTTATGGGCATATGCCTGATGTCCGACATCCCATACAATTTTATCGTCAGGAGTGTCAAAAACATAGTGTATGGCAATTGCGAGTTCCACTGCTCCAAGGCTGGGAGCCAGGTGGCCGCCGGTTTTAGAAACAGTATCAACTATAACTTTTCGAATTTCAGTTGCAAGATCAGGCAGATCAGATATTGAAATCTTTTTTAAATCAACTGGAGAATTAATATTATCAAGTATGCTCAAGATGTTTTTGACTCCTTATTTTTTTCTTTTGACAATGTATCCGGCAATAGCGCGAAGTGGATCAGACTTGTTATCAAATTCACTTAATGCCTGCAATGCATTGTCTGCAAGTGTTTCGACAAATTTTCTGGATTCACTAATCCCCATAATAGAAGGGTAGGTGCTTTTTTTGCGTGTTTTATCAGTTCCTGCAGCCTTGCCCATTATTTTTGGATCACCTTCGACATTAAGGATATCGTCTGTGACCTGAAAGGCAAGTCCGATATTTTTTGCATAAATTTTAAGGCAGTCAATCTGATCAGGGCTGCTGTCTTCAATAATTGCTCCACAACAAACAGATGCTTCAATAAGGGCTCCTGTTTTTAATGAATGCATTTTTTCGAGTTCATTTAAATTTAGCAGTACATTTTCAGAAGCAATATCTCGCATTTGTCCTTCAATCATTCCCTTATATCCGGCTGCACGTGAAATTATATTAATAATACTCAGCCATTTTAAAGCATTATCTTTATTTTTCAGCCCGATTGATGAAAGCGTCTGAAATGCCAGCGTAAGAAGGGCGTCGCCCGCAAGAACTGCGGTGGCCTCATCAAATGCAATATGAGAGGTTGGTTTGCCTCTCCTTAATATATCATTGTCAATTGCAGGAAGATCATCGTGAATCAGTGAATATGTGTGTATCATTTCAATGGCGCATGCAGCAGGCAGGACATTATCTCCTTTTCCGTTGACAGCTTCGGCAGCAGCAATGCACAAAACAGGTCTTATACGCTTTCCCCCAGCCATAAGAGAGTATTTCATGGCAGATATAATTCTGCTTGAATTTTTTGTTTCTTCCAGCAGTTTATTAAGAAAGGTGTTTATATAGTTACTTTTTGAGACAAGATATGAATTTAAATCAAACATAATGGCTATAATTTTTAGTTTTTATTGCTCTTTTTCTTCGCCGACAGATGGTTCAACTGTTTTCAGGGCAGGAACTTTTTCTTCAATGCCAGGCGATGGCTTATCAGCAACATTTTTTTGCTTTATTGTATTGAGTTCAGCGGTAAGCTGATCAATGTTTATACGCAACTGATCTTTTTCATTCGTAAGTTCATCAACTTTTGTCCATAGTTGGTCTTTTTCATTTATAAAACCGTTGATTTTTAAGTGCAATTCATTTTTTTCATTTGTAAGGGTGTCAATTTTTGCAAGCAATTGTTTTTTTTCGTTTTTAATATTTTGATTGTCGCTGACAGATGAGTTGAGCAGTGCCTTTTCTTTGTCAAGAGATGCTTTTACCTGCTCGAGGTTTTTTGACTGGCCGTCAAACCTGGTCTGCGCATCTTTTATTTCCTTTTTCATTGCTGTAATATCGGCTTTTAGCCCTTTTATCTGAGCAGTAAGGTCTTTATTGTTTTCTTCTATCCTCACTATATAATTAATTGTTTTTGAAAGATATTTTTTATAATCAGGCTTTTTTTGCCTGTCAACACCCCATAAATAATATCCCAGGCCAATTCCTGTGCCGAATAAAAGCATTATAATGATAAAATATAATATTGGTTTTTTCTGTTCTTTAATTATAGTTGATTTAATTTTCATTTGTTTCATCCTCTGCTATAAAGGGTTTTTCAGAAATATTTCCTTCATTATCCTGCATTAGGACCGTTATTTTTTTTTCTGTTTCATCCAGCCTTTTAGAACAGAAATTTGCCAGCCCGATTCCTTCTTCAAATTTTTTTATAGCTTTTTCAAGAGGCAAATTGCCTGATTCAAGCTCCTGAACTATTTGCTCAAGCTGTTTCATGGATTTTTCAAATGTCAACTTAGCCATTATTCAATATCCTTTCTACGCGGCATATTAAAGAGTTTTTCGCAAACATTACTTCAATATCCTGTCCTATGACCACATCTTTTGCATCTGCCACAATAACTGCTTCCGGGATTGTCCTTGTTATACTATATCCGCGGGCAAGAATGGAAAGAGGGCTTAAGGCATTAAGCCTGGAGCTGAGTTCTCGAAGTAAGTAATGTTTGTTATCCAAGCATATTTTTATATAAATTAGTAAACTATCATTACTTTGCTGAAGTTTTTCATTAAGTTTTCTTATTCTAATTAATGGGTTGTTTGCCTGAAGATTGTCAGTACGCCAGGCAAGCCTTTCCTTTTTCAGATTCAGATTGTTTTCCAGCATTCTGATAAGCCTGGATGTGAGATCGTCTATTTTAAGCCTTATGTCCTGGATCTTTCTTTTTGGATTAACGAGGCGTTTTGATATTTGATTTGTTTTTATTTTTAAGTGTTCGATTTGATTTAAAAAGCAGGATATAAGCAGGTTTTTAATGCCAGCGCATCTGCTTACGAGTTCATCTTTGTTGTTAACTATCAGCTCGGCAGCAGCAGATGGTGTTGAAGCTCGAAGATCTGCGACAAAATCGGAAATTGTAAAATCAGTTTCATGACCTATGGCTGAAATAACGGGAATCTTTGAACCAGAAACAGCTCTGGCAACTTTTTCTGAATTAAATGCCGAGAGATCCTCTATTGATCCGCCGCCTCTGGCTAAAATAACTGCATCAGATCTGTCCCTTGTCTCAGACCTCAGGTTTAATAACTCAAAGGCTGATACAATGTTTTTTTCAGAGTCATCACCCTGAACCTTGACCGGTATAATTTCAACCTGAAGATTTGGAAATCGTCTGTAAACTATTTTTAGAATATCATGAACAACTGAGCCTGTGGGAGAGGTTATAACACTGATTTTTTTAGGTAAAAAGGGCAGGGGCCTCTTATGTTTTTCGTCAAAGAGCCCTTCATTAGAAAGCCTGGCCTTTAGCTGTTCAAAAGCAATTTGCAGTGCACCTATGCCTAATGGTTCCAATAATTCAAAAATTATCTGATAGCTGCCACGAGGTTCATAAACGCTTATTCTGCCTAATCCTATTATACTTAGTCCATCCCCGGGCGCAAATTTCAAATTTCGATTCTGGCCGCGGAACATGACTGCATTTATCTGAGCTTTTTCATCTTTTACAGTAAAATAAAAATGTCCTGATACTGGTATGCGAAAATTTGATATTTCTCCTGAAATCCATACAAACGGAAATTTATCTTCAAGCAAAGATTTAATAGAAAGGGTCAGCTCAGATACGCTATATATTCTTTGTTTTATTTGGCCGTTATTTGACTTCACCATATGTTATATTTATCATAATTTAATGGATCATTCAATGATTATAAAAAAGAGCCTTTTTTTTAAAACAAGGGCAGGCTTATAAGATTTGAATGAAACAGGATCGCATATTTATATAATGACTGATAAGATATATTATGTAAACTTATGCATAAGATTCGGCCAATCCTTGATCAAGGGCCGTTTTAATCTTCAAATATCTCTGCTTTTTTATCCTTATTATATTTATTTATAAAATCGCGTGCCGCAGGAATTATATAGATATTATTGATCGGCATTGTATTTAAGAAATTTGCCATGATTATATTCTTCTTAAAAACCGGCAGACGCTTATCAATAATAAAATGATTTTCATCTTTTACCCGGCAGAATCCGCTTTTAACATGTATGCTGGTTTTGCGAAAATTCCCCTCTGATACTTTAATGCTTAATTTTTCAGCTATTTCTACAAGATTTTGATATAATTGTTCTGGTTTCATTGTTTTATTTTCGTGTGACAGATTTTTTTTTACGACGCCATCTACAGTTAAATTCATGACTTTTTACGAGTTTATCAGGCTTGGTGAATTCGTAAAAAGTCACGAATTATTCGCTCTGTGAGCATTTTTGGGATTCAGCTTAATCCTGTTTTTACTATGCCATCAGGCTTGCAATAATTCAAGATTGTATTATTATCTTAATTATATTATTTTAAAAACTTACAGGCAGATACTGTAGATAAGATTAATTTTCCTTATCTTATATTATCAGGTAGTTAATGCCTGATAATTAAAACATAACATCATATATCTAAATATATTTCAGGAGGCAAAATGCATTCTGCACCAATTGAAAGGACACAAACCCAGATTATAGTCAATGAATTTATTCGCAGCGTATATAACTGGATGGCTATTGGCCTTGCACTTACGGGTTTTATAGCTTTTTATGTTTCAAACAATCCAAACGCGACAAGGCTGATTTATGGAAACCAGCTTTTATTCTTTGGCCTTATAATAGGCGAACTTGGTCTTGTTTTTTATTTAAGCGCAAGAATACAGAAGATTCAGGCCTCAACAGCCACATCTCTGTTTATACTTTATGCTGCATTAAACGGTGTTACTCTATCCTTTATATTTCTTGTTTATACAAGAGCATCCATTGCATCAACATTTTTTATATGTGCCGCTACTTTTGTTACATGCAGTATATATGGTATGGTTACAAAGCGTGATCTTACCTCGCTTGGCGGTTTCATGGCCATGGGTCTTATCGGCATCATTATAGCGTCTGTTGTTAACATGTTTATACGCAGCTCAGGAATGAGTCTGATTATAAGCTATATAGGTGTTTTTGTTTTTGTAGGTTTAACCGCATATGATACGCAAAAACTAAAGAAAATGGCCCTTACACAACCAGGTGGTCTTGAAGCAGGAGTTGTCAGAAAAGGGGCAATAATGGGAGCTCTTTCATTATACCTGGATTTTATCAACCTGTTTCTCATGCTTCTGAGGATCATGGGAAACAGAAGATAGCCTTTATAACCGTTCACGGTTGTCGGTTCACGGCTCACAGTTTTTTCAATGAACTTATACAACGATTCTTGCTTCGATAAAATGGAGTATCTTTGTTAGCCTCTGGCTAATATAATTTTTTCAACCGATAACCGTAAACCGTAAACTGTAAACCGTAAACTGTGAACAGTGATAGTCACTTCAAACTCCAAGTTCTTCCTGCACTGTATCTGCTATTTGCCTGCAGTACATGCTGGTGTTATCAATATCCGGCCCTTCAACCATTATTCTGCAAAGGGGCCGGGTGCCTGAATACCGAACAAGCACCCTGCCCTTTTTGTTTAATTTTTTCTCAACCAACTCTATTGCATCCTGGACAGCGGAAATTGATTTAATATCCGGCCTGCTTTTTACCTCAACATTAATAAGAACCTGTGGAAACACTGTCATGATCCCGCCAAGTTCAGATAGTGGTTTTGATAGAATTTTAACCGCTTTGATGAGTCTTATTGCCGCAAGAAGTCCATCACCGGTTGTATGATGGTTCAGAAAAACTATATGTCCTGATTCTTCCCCTCCTAAAACAGCCTTAGACAAAAGCATTTCTTTTACAACAGAACGATCGCCTACATCTGTAACAATATGTTTTACGCCTATATTTTTTAAAGCCAGCTTAAGCCCGATATTACTCATAATCGTGCTTACAACCAGATTGTTTTTAAGGTCTTTTTGTTTCTTCATGGCAATTGCGCAGATGACAAGTATCTGGTCACCGGTTAAGATGTTTCCTTTTTCATCAACGGCAATGAGTCTATCTCCGTCCCCGTCAAAGGCAATTCCAATATCAGCGCCTTTTTCAACTACTTTTTCACCAAGAATCTGTGGATACTGAGACCCGCAGTTTTCATTTATATTTTTCCCGTCAGGATTTATAAAAACAGATTCCACATCAGCGCCAAGGTCTGCAAACAACATGGGAGCAATACGATATGTTGCTCCATTTGAGCAATCAATAATGATTTTAATTCCTTTGAAAGGATTTTTTTGCGTGACAGTGGTTTTAAGAAAATCGCAGTAGGTTTGCCGGGCATCATCTATTTTAAAGACTTTACCGATATTGCTTGTTGATTCTGACTTTGATGTTGTTTGACTGCTTAACACAAGCTTTTCAATTTCCGCCTCTTCTACATCTGAAAGCTTGAAGCCGTTTCCCTTAAATATTTTTATTCCATTGTCATAAAATGGATTGTGAGATGCAGATATCACAATCCCGGCAACTGCATCGTGGCTTGAAGATGTAATAAAGGCTATGCCTGGTGTCGGGAGTATGCCGGTAAGATATGCATTTGCCCCGGCTGAACAAATACCGGCAGCCAGTGCATGTTCCAGCATAGGCCCGGATATTCTGGTATCTCTTCCAATAATTATATTGGAGTTTCCTTTTTTTTTCTTAAAAAATAATGCAACTGCACGACCAACAGCCACGGCGATTTCAGGGGTTATGGGATATTTGTTGGCTGTGCCTCTTATTCCATCAGTGCCGAACAGTTTGCCCATTTAATGCTCCTTTAACCGAAAATATGTTGAGTATTATTTGAAAGATGGAATAATTTCAAGCAATTGCCTGTTGATATCATTAACAATACCCTGAAGCCATGCTGTGCCGGTTTCCAAATCTCTACTTTCAAGGGCTTTTATTACGGCAATATAATCCCTGCCGTATTTTTTTATGGCAATATTGACTTTCTCGATAAAGGCATCTTTTAATACATGATCCCATGATGCGCTGCGTAACTTATTGAAAGACTCTTCCATACTCGGCCACATTTTATAAAGTTCCCGATGCTGCAGATTGTTTGCGTCTTTATCAAGTACAGCAGAATGCTGTATTTTATCGGTTAACTCTTTAAACCTTTTTATTCTTTCATCAATAGCCATATTCAGTTTTTGTTTTAAACCGGCAAAAAGCTGTTCTGGAAAATCATCTGAGACAAACTGTTTTCGAACATGAACATACCACTGCATAAGAGCAATAAGATTACCAAGATATATAATATTGTTTATAACTGTTCTTTTTATAATTTTATATGAGCCTGGAACAAATGCAATGTTTCCGCCCTTCCCTCCCTTGTCCAAAATAAGGCGCTGTGGCCGCAACTCATCTTTTCTGTTAATTGTTCCTGCGGCTATCACTGTACCAAAAGCCAGTCTGCACGGGCCTACAAGTCCGCCCTGCCCTCCAAGGAATATCGGGTTTTGATTAAGCATCACGCCGTTTGGCACATCGCCGATAAGAGATGGCGTAGCCTTGTCCTGATCCGGCGTATAATTAAAATGAATGTATGAGCTGCCTACTTCGCTGTGATTTTTTCGGCTGGTACCGCCGGACATCAGGCAGTCGCAGAAATTTATAAGACTTCCCAGGGTTACAAAGGGGAATAAAATAGTCTGTTTTAAACCAACTGTATGAGCAATGCTTGATTCTTCTTCAAGGATTGCTCCTTTTCTTACATGGGCGCCAGAACCAGCAGATGCCTTGTTTAAAAATACCGCATCATTAAAAAAACCCCCTTTAAGCTGAACCATAGGCCCGATCTGGCAGTCTTTTACAGTAGCAGGCCCTTCATATCCCAGCCTTGCGCCACGAAGTATAAGAGTTGAATTCCCATAAATCTTACAACCTGAATAAATCACGGTGTTATTACCGGAAATCCTGTCAGTATCAACGTCATCACCTATTTCAACACTCTCAGGATTTGGAATTTTCACACCCTTTTTTATAAGTTTCTCAATTTTCAAACTGCTTGAGCTGCTCATATATATCCTTAACCTTTTTTTAAGAACTTTACACAACCGTCATTATTCAAAGTCTCTTTTTATATATTTAACCAATCACTTATGTCAAGACAACAGCTCTTATTCCGCACAGCAACTTATTCCAGCGAATCAAGCTGGCTTTTGATCTGAACCATGAGTTTTGTGGTTTCTACCATAAGTTCTTGTTTTTTAATAGTAATCATAATATATTTTTTATAATTACTCAGCCACCGATCTACGCTGACTTGTCCGCCTCTTGAGGATTATCAAGGATATTGTTTTATTATCATATAACTATTCAGGCACAGAGGGGCAAAGGGACAGAGGCACAAAAAAAAGTAAAGAATCCTGGCCCAGAGGACCAGGCTTTGGCTATCCCCAGAGGGAATTTGTTTTGCATGAAAAAGATGAACCCTGGTCGCCTCTGGCGCCGCCGAAGGCGGGTAAACATTGAATGTGGATATCGCTCCTGCCCACCATCGCGAGACATACTCAATGCTCTTCGTTTTTTTGTTGCCTGCCCGCCATCGGCTTCGCCTTCAGGCGAGGCGGGCGGGTCGCTCATTTCTTTAATAAAATTGAAACGCCAAAGGCGTACCTTAATTCGACGTTGGAAGTTCGATGTTCGATGTTCGACGTTCCTTTTTTAAACACAAAACTCCAGGGCAAAGCCATCTATCTCTGACTTGGCCCAAAGGACCAGGTTTTTCAGGACACAATAAAAACATATAGAGATTTGCAGTTCTGGCAAAAATCTTTGTGCCACTGTGCCTTTGCCCCTCTGTGCCTGAGTAGTTACTGTATTTAAACCTATCTGCGGTCATCCTCCTGAGGCGGACAAGTCTGTGTAAATCCTCCAAAGGCGGACAAGTCTGTGGCTGATATTTATATAGCCCATAAGAGCATTATGTGGTCTATATGCATGACAAACCTTACCTTGACAAGCTGATGGATATTCATTATATGTGGTTCATAAAAAGATCATTAATATGTTTTATGGTCTATAAGCGAACCAAAGGAAAAAAACGATGCCAAGATCCATCACACGCACTTACTCACGTTATAGCCGCGATGCGGCTGCTTTGATCGGTGCGTTGATCCGCGAAGCACGTAATGAGCGCAAACTCACCGCTCAGGAATTGGCCGACCGTGCTGGTATTTCCAGGGGACTGCTGCAACGCATTGAAAAAGGCAACCTTAAATGCGAAATCGGAGCAGTGTTCGAAGCGGCAACCATTGTTGGAGTAGAGCTGTTTGATGCCGATGAAAGCACGCTGACGAAATACCTGCGTCAAACTAGGGAAAAGCTTACGCTTTTGCCAAAATCTGTTCGCAAGAAACCCAAAGTGGTGCGCGATGACTTCTAAGACGGAAAAAAAAACCTTTGTCTGGATATGGTTGCCGGACGAAACCGAGCCTGTCGTGGCCGGACGGCTTGAAGCTGATAACGGCAATATCCTGTTCAACTACGGTAAAAGCTACCTGGATCGTATCGGTGGTAGCAAGCCCGCAATTGCGATTTACGAACCCGAATTGCCGCTAAAGGCTGGGGTGCTGCCCTTGCCCGAGGGCTTGCCTATGCCCGGCTGTATCAGGGATGCCTCGCCCGATGCGTGGGGCCGGCGTGTGATTATCAACAAAAAGTTGGGACTTAAGGGCGCAGGCACAGATACAGCCGAGCTGGATGAACTGACCTACCTGCTGGAGTCTGGCTCGGACCGGATCGGTGCGCTCGATTTTCAGCGTTCCCCTGCAGAGTACGTGCCGCGTACCGCTAATAACGTCAGCATGGAAGAATTGATTGAATCCGCAGAACGAGTCGAAAAAGGCGTGCCTCTCACACCGGAGCTGGATCAGGCGTTATTCCATGGCAGCTCTATTGGTGGCGCTCGCCCTAAAGCCTTAATTCAAGACCAGGGCAAAAAATACGTGGCCAAGTTTTCATCCAGCACCGATCTGTACAGCGTCGTTAAAGCTGAATTCATCGCCATGCGGTTGGCTGAATTGGCAGGGCTGAACGCTGCGCCAGTAAAGCTTACCAAAGCGGCAAACAAAGACGTGCTTATGATCGAGCGTTTTGACCGCGTGCCAAAAGGTGATAGATGGGCACGAAAGGCCATGGTCTCCGCTCTAACTCTGCTTCGCTTAGATGACATGATGGCGCGGTACGCCAGTTATGAAACGTTATCCGAAATTATCCGCCACCGTTTTACGGATCCGAAGCATACGCTGAAAGAGCTGTTCTCCCGGCTCGTCTTCAATATTCTGTGCGGCAATACTGACGATCATGCGCGAAACCATGCGGCGTTTTGGGACGGTAAAGCACTGACACTGACACCTGCTTATGATATTTGTCCGCAAGGCCGCACAGGTAATGAGGCTTCACAGGCAATGCTCATATCCGGGGACAACAATCTGAGCCAACTCAAAACGTGCCTTGATACCGCGCACAACTTCCTTTTTTCTAAGGAACAAGCCTGCGAAATATTCGGCAACCTGACTGCCGCAATCGAGCAGCATTGGGAGGCCGTTTGTGAAGAAGCTGAGTTGAATCAAGTGGACAAAAAACTGCTTTGGAGAAGGCAGTTCCTGAACCCCTATTCGGTTGAGCAATAGGCATTACTATTTGATCCAGCTTGCATATGTCTTGCTTCAAACGTATGATATCCAGTATCTGAACCATGAGTTTTCGTGGTTTCTTATTATGAAAGCTGAATATGTTTTTCTGATTTCTGTCATAATTTTCAGGGTTATAAGCATACCCTCTTTGTTCTTTGTTTTACCGGTAAAACAGAATTTAAAGAGAGTATTAATAAAAAACTTAAGATAAAGAAATAAGAGGAGATGTATGGTATCCAGTAATAAAAAGAACACATTAGAAGAATTGAGAAAAAAAGTTGGTTATAATAAACGGCTGGCATGGGATGTTTTTTCAAAAAAGGATCTTAAAAACCTGGAAGAGCTGAATGCCTCTTATAAAAAATTTCTTGACGAGGCAAAGACTGAACGACTCGCTACAAAAGAAATACTCAAGATTGCAGACGAAAACGGGTTTAAGGCATATAATAAGGATTCTGCGCAGGACAGATACTATATAAGTCTGAATCAGAAAACAACTGCCCTGATAATTAAAGGCAGAAAAAAGGGGCTGGAAGGAATAAGGATTATTGGTTCCCATGTGGATGCTCCGAGGTTAGATCTAAAACAGAATCCGCTTTATGAAGAAGTCGATATTGCGCTTTTAAAAACGCATTATTACGGGGGTATAAAAAAGTATCACTGGCTCGCCAGGCCCCTTGCAATCTATGGAACTGTAATTCTTGGCAATGGTAAAACAATCGAGATAAGTATCGGAGACAACCCGGATGACCCGGTATTTGTTATCGCGGATCTTTTGCCGCATCTCGCAGGCAGGCAGAGAGAAAAAAAACTGTCTGATGCATTTGAGGGTGAAAAATTAAACATAATAGGCGGCGGGTGCCCTGTGCCCGGTTCCGACAAGGATTGCAAGGAAAGGTTCAAGTTAAATTTTCTTAACATATTAAATAAACGATACAATATCGTTGAAGAAGATTTTATAAGCTCGGAAATTGAGATTGTGCCTGCCGGAAAGGCCAGAGATGTAGGGCTGGATTGTTCCTTTATAGGCGCCTATGGTCAGGATGATCGTATTTGTGCGTTTACAAGCCTTAAGGCCCTCCTGGATATTAATGAGCCTGAGCATACCTGTGTAGCCCTTTTCTTTGACAAGGAAGAGATAGGGAGTGAAGGGGCTACCGGCGCCAAGTCCAGATTTGTTGAGACCGTTCTCTGCTCTATTCTTAAGAATGACGGGATAGAGACTGATACCTCCAATATTCTTGCGGCATTCAGGGCAAGCAGGGCATTGTCGGCTGATGTAAACGGCGGTCTTGATCCGGATTATCAAGATGTTCATGACAAGAGAAATGCTGCAAAACTCGGATACGGCATTTGCATAACCAAATTTACAGGGTCCAGAGGAAAATCCGGTGCTAATGATGCTAATGCAGAATATGTCGGCTGGCTCAGAAATGTTTTTAACAAAAATTCCGTGGTATGGCAAACCGGGGAATTAGGAAAAGTTGATGAAGGCGGCGGCGGAACCATTGCAAAATTTCTGGCAGCATACGGAATGGATGTTGTAGACTGCGGGCCGGCAATACTTTCCATGCATGCGCCATTTGAGCTTTCATCAAAGGCAGATGTCTTTGCAGCCTATAAGGCCTATCTTGCATTTTTTAAGGCGCCTTAAAAAAAACCTAATTACTCAGCCACCGACTTGTCCGCCTCTGGAGGATCGTCACGGATGTTTTTTTTATAATTCTATAACCGTTCCTCTGCGACATAATTCGCAAATCGAGAAGCATTGTATAAATTAATACATTTGAAATGAATATAGAAGTTTAAAATACCTTTAAAGAAATTTGATTTCTAATATATTAAAATAACTTGCAAATCATCAAGATAACTTTTAACGTTATTTAGAATATTTTCGTGATAATAATTGTTAGGCGGATAGTCGGCACAGGCCTACGCAGGGGTCGCCCTTGGCCTGCTGTAATACAGGAACTCTTTCTTATAAGGCAAAATAGTACACAGGAGGTCGTTATGCGCATTCAAAATATTTGTTTAGGACAATCGTATGCAGCAGACGCTCGGGAAGCCGTAGCGGAATTTTACAAAGCCGTAGCGCAGCCGGACATGGAACTGGTCCTCTTTTTTTGCTCCAGTGAATATGATCTTGAACCCCTGGCGGAAGAGATGAACCGTCTTTTCACCGGAGTCAAAGTAGTGGGCTGTACCACGGCCGGAGAGATCGGACCAGCCGGGTATCTCGCGCACAGCCTCTCTGGAGCGAGTTTCCCGGCGGAGAGTAGCACTGTGGTGAGCGGGATACTGAATGATTTGGATCAATTCGATATCGCCAGCGGGCACGACTTTGCGCAATCGCTGTTACAACAACTTGAAAGCAAAGTCCCGGAAGTTAACCCGGACAACAGCTTTGCCATCATGCTGATAGACGGTATGTCCGTACGTGAGGAACCGGTGGCGCATGCATTGCAGTATGCCTTGGGCAAGATACCTTTGTTCGGAGGTTCTGCAGGTGATGATCTGAAATTCGTAAAGACCTATGTTTTTAGTGATGGACGTTTCCATTCCGATAGTGCCGCATTGATTCTGATCACCACCTCTTTGTCCTTCAAGATATTTAAAACCCAACATTTTGTTTCAACTGACGAACGGCTTGTTGTAACAGAAGCTGATAGTGCCGAGCGCATCGTCAAGGAGATCAACGGCCTTCCTGCCGCCGAAGAGTATGCCCGGCTGGTGGGTGTTGACGTGAAAGATCTTAATCCCATGTATTTTGCAGCTTTGCCCGTAGTGGTGATGATAGACGGTACGGACTATGTACGTTCTATCCAAAAAGCCAATCCCGATGGCAGTCTCACCTTCTTCTGTGCAATCGAAGAGGGGCTGGTATTCAGGGCGGCGCACGGCATAAATCTGATAAATAATTTAAAGGAGACTTTCGACAAAATACACGAGGAGATCGGGGCACCCCAACTTGTCATCGGCTGCGACTGCATTCTTCGAAATCTTGAGATCTCTCAGAATGGTCTGAAAGAGCGCGTCGGGGAAATTTTTAAGAGCAACAACACCATAGGCTTTAGCAGCTACGGCGAACAGATCCGCGGTGTACATGTCAACCAGACCCTCACCGGGATCGCTATCGGTATGTCCCCGGAGCCAAGCATGGGGGGAAACGATGCCTGAAAAGACCTCCAGTGCAAATGAACAGGCACTGCAGATCGAGATAGTACGTCTAAACAAGATGATTGAGGCCCTCATGAATCGCGCCGAACGTAACGCCAGCATGCAGGGCTCAGACTTCAACCTGTTCCAGACGGCGATCACCCTGGAAGACAATATCCGCACCCGTACCAAGGAGCTGGAGGCTGCACGGCTGGAAAACGAGAAGATCACCCGTTCCCTTCGTGAAACTGAAAATCGTAATCGTCTGCTTATCGAAAATTCACCCATGGGCATTCACGAGATAGGACTTGACGGCAAGATTATCTCCATGAACAGAGCGGGGCTGATGATGATAGGGGTTCAGCAGGAAGCCGAGGTTAAAAGTTCTTTATATCTGGATACTGTCAGTGATGCCGACCGTAAGCGGATAAGCGAACTGCTGGTCAAGGCGTATGCCGGGGAGATCAACCACTTCGAATTTAAGGCCAGCGGGCCGCATGAGTCGATTTTAAAATCGTGCTTTGTGCCCATCAAGAATAAAAACGACAGCATTGAAAAACTGATGGGGATAACGGAAGATATCACCGAGAGCAAGAAAGCCGAGGAACAGATTCAATATTTTGCTTTTTATGATACATTGACGCAACTTGCCAATCGCCGTCTTTTGGATGACCGTCTGGAACAGGCGATGGCGCTCAGCAAACGCAACGGACGTTACGGCGCGGTGATTTTCATGGACCTGGACAACTTCAAACCGGTCAACGACAGGTACGGTCATAATGCAGGCGATCTGTTTCTGACCGAAGTAGCACACCGCATCAGCAGTTGCGTACGTGAAGTGGACACAGTTGGCCGTTTCGGCGGTGATGAGTTCGTGGTGATACTCAGTGAGTTGGATAAGGATAGAGAACGTTCCATTTTACTGGCGAAGACGATCGCAGAAAAGATCCGGGTCTCCCTGGGAAAGTCTTATCTGCTCATGTGCAAACATGAAAAAAAGAGGACGATTAAATATTATTGCACAGCAAGTATCGGCGTGGTCGTCTTTTTTGGCCATGAGCCCAGCCCGGAAGAGACTTTTAAACGGGCCGATATGGCAATGTACCAATCAAAAGAGGCGGGGCGTAACAGAGTCACTCTGGCCGAAAACTGATCGTTAAAACCTTGGGTAGAAACCTTAGGAGACACCCCTTAGTTTTGCAGTTTTGGAAAGCTTGGGGACGCCCTTTAGTTTTGCAGTTTCAGGGGGTGGATATGACTCTAAATTTTTAAACTTGTAAAAGCCAGGCCTTAGAGGACTAAAAAGATAATAAATTGACTTAATACATTAATTATATAGAATTTTAAGTTATTTTTGATCTGATTTTGAAAGTCAAAAAAGGATGATCAGTTGACAATACATTCCATTACAAAAAAATAAAGCCCCATTTCTTCTGTTATATGAAGAGATGGGGCTTTATTTGCTTCGCAGCCTTGGATATGGAACTTCTAACTAAAAAAAGAACTTAGCTGCCCTCTTATCTGCGATACAAACTCATGAACCTGGAAGCATTACACAGATAGCCCAAGCGAAATATTTGCTGTAGTTTAAATTAATATATGAATACATGGAAATATTTTCCATATATATAGTCCGATATCATGGAAAAAAATTCCACCTATTAACACTGTTATGCGGTGTATACATTCAGAAGGATAATAAAACTTATAGTATGAGTAATAAACAGGAAAATAATCCTTTACATGGTATTACGATAGAAAAAGCGGTAACCCGATTAGTAGAGCATTACGGCTGGGAAGGGCTGGCTCAGAGGATCAACATCAATTGTTTCAAGAGTGATCCATCAATCAAGTCATCTCTAAAATTCTTACGTAAAACACAATGGGCGAGAGATAAGGTTGAAAGTTTGTATGTTTCAACATTTAAAAAACAATCTCCGTGGGGTAATTCTAAATAAGGTTAGATTGTGCGAGGAACGAACCACAATCTGAACCGTTTGTTGGACAAGCCCGGATTATCTTATAGAAAATATCTTTTTGGAAATATGCCTGAATAAAGCAAAGAAATTGGCGGATGCCGGATGAATTAAGCAGATTTATTTAAAGATGAGTCAGCCGGGAGTAGGATATGCTGTAAACAGGGGGGGAAGATTGTTAAAGAGCATAAATATCAGTTACTTTAACAAGTTATTTACTTATTTATGGACGTCCCGCATATCCTTGCTTTCGTAAGAGAGTGTCCGGTTATTTTGATAGACATCCACCCTTGCGAATGTTAAATAATTGTCTGTTGTTGATTTCCGTGAAGGTGTTTTTTTTGAAGTTTTGAATCTTGTTTGGAGGTTATATGAAAAAGGTAGTGGTCTTATCATTGTTCCTGATTTTTTATGCAATTTCCTCTCATGCGGCCCAAGGTCCTGAAATATTTGTTCAGACCGGACATTCTAGTAGCGTCATATTTGTTGCACTCAATGAAAGCGGCAACACGCTTGTGACTTGCGAGGACCATTGGTATAGGGGAGGATTCATCAAAATTTGGGATACCGCCACCGGGAGGGAAATCAGGACGATAAAACTTGAATCGAAAAATGATAGTCCCAACAATATTCATTTTGTTGATGAAAGCAGATTCATCGTCTTTTTCCGGAAATCCGCCGAGATTTTTGATGTGTATGGGCAAAAGACCGCATCGATGAATTTGCCCAAAATTGCTGGCGGTTTTCATAATCCCGCAATCAGCAAAAACGGACAGTACTTGTTCAGTCGCAGCAGAATTTTCGGAACAAAAATATACAGCATTAAGGACGGCGCGCAAATGTTCCTGCCGGAGCTGAAAAAATACCCGGATTTTGAATTTTACCAGCATAACGTGGCGGATTTGGGATACGGCTATTACGGTACCTTTCATAAAGGGCAGACCCCCAGGGGAAATGTTGATTATGTGATTTATGACGACAATTTGAATGTCCGTATGAAAGGGTCTCTGAACATCCCGGACATCAGCTTCGGCAGTAAGTTCAAGATATCTCATGATTTAAAACAGATAGCCTTTATGAGGCACCATTCAGGTCATATATCCATTTATAATCTTAAAACCGGTGAGCGGTTATGGTCATATAAGACAAGAGCGTTGGAAAAGAGCGATGAATATCTTCGTTTTGGTTTTATCCCCGACGGCAGGCTCCGAGTTGAATATGATAGAAATCTGATTCGCGTTCTTGGTGGGTATACCGCCCGCATGGAACTGGTAATACTCAATCTTATCAAAAACGGAATATATACTGAAAAAAGAGTGGTGTTGGATAATCTGGACAACGGGATCGGCAATAAAAGCAACCCTTATGTGATCACGGACAAGGATATGCTGATTGCCGGATTTAATAACGGCAATGTAAAGATGATGGACATAAGTACCGGCGCGGAAATCAAGAGTTTCGGCGTTAAGCCTTCCGTGTTCAAAACCTCTTATGGAATCGGCAACCAGATCATTAACTGTTCCTCAACCTGGTCGGCGACTCGGAAAACTATTCGCTTGCGTTTCAATCTCTGGGATATGGAAAGCGCAAGTTTAAAAAAACTGAATGTAACAACCCAGACAGATCTATATCAAAAAGAAATTAAAATCGATGACTTTAAGGCGGATTTATGGTTTTCCACTGACCCGGAAGCCCTTTACAGCCAAATTCCTGCCGATTTCTTTAGAAAAAAATACAAAAAAGGTAGGCATTACGGAGGGACCGATTGGCAGTCTTTCTTACTGAGGAACACCGGCGGCTTCTATACACATACGGAACAGCATAAGCTGGTTTTGTTTAACAGGAAAATATCAAAGAAGGTGATGGCCGACCTGTATGCCTTTGACGACGGCGAGTGGATCGTCATCACGCCGGAAGGATATTACAACGCGTCGGCCAATGGCGACAAATATCTGAGCGTCAGGACAGGCAATAATATATACGGCATCGAAAACTACCGCGAGGCTTTCTTCCGCCCTGATCTGGTAAAAATTGCCATAGCGGGCAATTCCCTGGAAGGATACAGGACTCTGGCCAGTGTCGCCAGTCCTCCCGTGATAAACATAGAGAACACATCGGATAAGATCACTACTGATTCTGTCGGCATCACGATCAGAATAACGGACACAGGCGGGGGTATCGGCGATGTCAGGCTATATCTGAACGACACTTCCGTTATGACGGACAGCGGAAGAGGCATCATGGTAAAGGCGGTTGCGGATGAGAAATCTATTGTCAGAACCTATACATTAAAGTTGTTGAACGGCGAGAATATAATCAAGGCAATCGCCTTTGACAAAGAGAACAATGTGCAGAGCAATCCGGCCTTGAAGAAAATCACCGCATCTTATCAGGCATTGAAAAAGCCCGTTCTGTATGCCCTTGTCATAGGCATCAATGAGTATAAAAATCCCAAGTTGACATTGAAATATGCGAAGGCGGACGCGGAACTTTTCGCCGATGTGCTGCAGAAAACGGCGGCAACACTATTTGATAAAGTAAACATCACCAGACTGACATCGGGAGAGACCTCATCCAAAGAAAATATACTAAAAGAGCTTGATAAATATAGAAATATCAATCCCAAAGATGTCTTTGTTTTTTACGTGGCCAGCCACGGGACAGTTGATGACGGCGATTATTATCTCATCACGTCGAATGTAGGGGCGCTTAGCACTGAAAAACTAAAAGCCGACGCAATCACGCAAAAGGAGTTAAGGGAACGTATCGCAAATGTGCCAGCCGCCAAGAAACTGATCGTCATAGACACATGCAACGCAGGCAAAATGGGAGAACAGATTCAGGTGGCCATGCTTACAAGGGGAATGAGTGAAGAGACCGCCATGAAGATACTGAGCCGGGCGGTTGGTTCCACGATTATTTCCGCTGCCACTTCCATTCAGGAGGCCCTGGAGGGGTATAAAGAACACGGCCTGTTCACCTATGTATTGACCGAGGGCATGAGGGGCAAAGCCGATGTTTCACACAGTGGATATTTGAAGACTTCCGATCTGGCATCTTATGTCGAGGAAACGGTTCCCGATATTGCAGAAAATGTTTTCAAAAGGGCACAGTATCCGACGAAAGCCATTAATGGGAATGATTTCCCTATAGGCAGAATAAAAGGTCAGTAAAACTTCGGGGGGCGTCCTTGAATAGTTAAATAATTTGGCATAAAGTATATTTGGGAGTATGTTGCGGGCATGCTCAGGATAGCCCGATTAGATACTCCCGGCCTCTTGCATCATGTTATGATCAGAGGAATAGAACGCCGAATGCTTTAATGATGATCGTGAAAAATTCATTGAACGTCTATCTATTCTCCTGCCTGAAACCAGGACCCAATGCTACGTAAACAGATGTCAGCTAATATGCTAATCAAGACGCGACACCGATTGTCTCCTTGAGGGGGCAGTATCTAACATCAGCCATGGCGATCGTTTAAGTCCAGGCGATAAAAAGCGAATCGCCCGGGAGATAGCCACTTCAGAGGCGGGCGGGAATGTAAGTGGACTGAATCGGCCCTGGCAGAAAAATTAGGGGTAATACGGCAAACCGTCAACACTTGGATCTCGGATATTAGAGCGCGACAAAGGGCTGGCCGGGAAATCATTATCATCCGATTAAACCGCCTTGGCCGGGCCCAAGAACAAATTGCGGAGATAGTTGGGATAAGCCAGGGTAGAGTTGCCCAAATTATTAATAATGCCAATTTTGGCGAAATTAATAATTTGCTCGCCCAGGGGCGGGATATGGAATATATTGCCAGTCATTACCACATGGATCTTCCGCTTGTCTGGGCGTTGCGATTAGAAGGAAAGACGGATCAGGAAAAATTCAAAGAACTTGGCTGGGGACTTCGCACATGGGACCAGTGGAATTTTAACGATTGTGATGAACGCTTCGGAGACGATTGGCCTGCCCGCCATCGCTCTTGCCCAAAGAAGGCAATCAGCCCAACTCAAGGCTCTCGCTCAGGCGAGGCGGGCGAGCGCGATTTTGAATCCACACCCGCTTCAAAAGAAAACTCCGATAATTCAATTACAATATTTAATTACCACAGGGTTTTATCTAAAACAGGATGGAAAGTAACCCACCGAATAGAGTGCCCCCTGTCCTCAGAACGCCTGAGCGGGAACCAGGTAAAGAAAATGCAGGACAAACGTATTCTCGGAACCGTTGGAAGAACCCTGCTGATCGCAAAAAGATCATAATAGCAGTCCTGTTTACCTTGTCGTGGAACGAAAAGCTATCAAAATCTTTGACATAAACTTGCAGTTATTATAAAGGGTTTTAATAACTTAAAACTCATCCGAAAACGGCCTGAATTCGCAACATGCCTGCCACGCATTAAATAGTATAATCTTGGGGACATCCTTTAGTTTTGCAGTTTTAGAGGGTGGATATGACTCTAAATTTTTAAACTTGTAAAAGCCAGGCCTTAGAGGACTAAAAAGATAATAAGAGGAATATTATATTCAGCAAAAGCAATACTTTTATGTAAACAGATGCCAATTAATGTGTTAATCAAGATGTGACACCAAAATTCTTTCAGAAGGCAATATCTCATATTCCGGAATGGCGAGGGATGTAAGGACTTGGCGGGGCCGGAGACCTCATGCATGCACGGAAGCTTTTTGCGCGGGAATCGGGAGGCCATGTATCTGTCCTTAAGTGGTTGCGGTAAGGACCGCATGGAAAACCCCAAGGGAAAAAACTATGATGAACGGATACAGGGGGTCTGACATCCTCATAGTATCGGAGAAACCTTTCAATAAAAATAAGTGACAACAAGCGTATGGCGGAAAAGGTGGAGAAAAGGAGGTGAGAACAAGCTTTCTTAAGTTGAAGCGCAACTCAGCTGCTGGTATAGACGGTAAGACATGGAAAGAGTACGGTAAGAATCCTGGAGATAATCTTAAGAATTTGTCTGAACGACTGAGGAAAGGCGCATATAGAGCCAGAGCAGTCAAGCGGACATATATACCTAAAGGTGATGGCAGGCGAAGACCAAAAGGATCAAAGGCAGACCTAACCCCATTTTCACATTTTAAATTAAAATATAAAGGAGTTAAAAATGGCAGAAGCAAAAGGATTGATGAAACCGGTAAAGCTGAGAAATGAACTGGCAGAGTTTCTGGGAGTAAAAAAACTTCCCAGGACAGAAATCACTAAAAAACTATGGGACTATATTAAAGCGAATAAACTTCAGACAAAGACTGAAAATGGAAAGCCTGAAAACGCAGGCAAGTTCATTGTGGTTGATGCGAGTTTGCTCCCGATCTTCAAAAACACAAAATCCAAAAGCAAATCAGGCAAGGTCACTGACCTTACAAATCTAAAAGAAGGCCAGACGATCAACATGATGCAGATGGCCGCTGTTGTCGGTGCAAACATAGAATAAGCTTAAAGCGTCGGGCCTGCATATGAATAATGCATTTGAGCAACAGCCTGTGTAGATGCGACCTATCGGGGTTCAGCGGATCAAGCGCCTGGAACAGTTCAATCTGTTGGAACGGTTTTTTTATAAACGAGGATAATTCCTCAAATTTCGAAGAAATTGTTAAGGGTTTCATTAATGGCCTCGAATTAAAGAGCCATTGAGACAATTATAATTGTTTTCAAACATAACAAGCGGCTACAAAACGACGCCGTAAACCGCGCGTCTGAGCCGCAGCGTTCGACATTAGTTTTTCACGCCTTGGCGTGATTGGACGCTCATCTTTCAATACAGAGCTTATGACCCTAAACTCATTATTTTTACCCCATGAAACCTCTTTTTATTTCACCGGGGCCAACTTTCCAGTATTCGAACATTCCAATCGAAAGGAGCGAAAAGATTATGAAGAAGGATAATGTTGAAAAGGACGATGAACTTCGTCCGGAATATGATCTAAAGGGTTTAAAGGTAAGAAAGGTTGGCACTGAGCGAAAGAGTTTTTATGGACCAACAGTTCGTATAGAAGCGGATGTAGCTGAAGTGTTTCCCAACTCTGAATCAGTGAATGCAGCCTTGCCGTCTTGAAAATATTTATGTTTTTGTTTTGTCAACAACTGGATATCATATGCTGTCTATACCGGCGCTGCCCATCCGGGGCGGCCATTTGGAATTCGATGTTGGACAACAGATGGTCATTGGTCATTAGTCATTGGTCATTCCGTTGTCACTTCCCACTGCCCACTGCACACCGCCCACTGTCTTTTGGACTTTTGAAGCCATAAAAGGAATTCCTATGAAAAAGCTGCTCACAACAATAGCCGCGGCCGTTTTTGTGATATACCCCTCTGTCTGTTTTGCGTCGTATGTTATTCATCTCAAAGACGGGAGAGAATTTGCCACTGATCGATACTATGAAGAAGGGAGCATTACCATTTAAAGCTTGTCCCCGTGAAAACGGAGATTGGGATGATATACCGCAGCCGTCATTCCCGCGAACGCGGGAATCCAGAATCGATAACCTTGTCCTCGACCTGATCGGGGATCGGAATGATGATGGAAAAACAATTTTATTACCTCCAAATGACATTAGTAAGGGCCATTTGACACCGCTTAGTACCTCTCAGGGTGTTCTTCTTCAAGCCACGTTTCTACTTCGTTTCTTAACTCCTTCACAAATTCAATGAGTTCGTCCGCATCATTTTCTGTAACGCCCCCGACATAATCATATTCAACAACATTCCTTTTCGCTCGACAGGCATCCAGATAATTCGAATCATTTTTTCTTTCTGACCCAAGGATGAAAGGCAATGCTTGAATGGTGCGGTAATGCTGTAAGGTTCTTTCGGCCTTATAGCCTTCAGCATAAAGAAGAATGGTACAGAGCTTGAGAGCAGCATTGTAAGCAATCCCAAAGCGCCAGTCAGCTGATATGATGCTTTCGGCAGCATCTTTCAGATCACGTTCGACGATAGCAAGAAGATTTCCAATTTCCTCGGCGCTGGATCGGTGTTCTTTAAGCCAGCCGTTAGTGGCCCATTGCTTCAAGGTCATGATCACTCCCAACAATAAATATCTTAGGTGATTTCAATATATGTGAGATGAAATGTTCGCCTGACTTGACCCGTTTCCGGTATTCATCTTTGTTCATTACATAAGGGTTGATCTCTCTTCCTATTTCTTCCGAACGACCTGAGAGCAGTTCTGAAAGATCTCGGAACCCTATCTCTCCAATGACAAGAAGGTCCACATCACTACCAGCAGTTTCCTCACCCACAGCAATTGATCCAAACACAAATGTCACGTGGATCCGCCCGTCACGAAGCGCCTCCCGGAGTACATCGGCGACCCCGGTTGTCTTGATTACGAGATTTCGAAGCTCCGGATAAAGAGGGTTTTCCTTGTTGGCCCTGTAATAGACCCGATTACTGTCTTTCCTGCCCTTTACCAGATCGAGTCTGACCAATTTCCGTAGCTCCTGTCGTATGGTACTGTCGTTCAGTGTAGAGCGCCGTTGAATCTCGCGGACATGAAGCTCTTTTTCGATACCGCTAAAGAGAAGCCTGAAAATTGCAGCCCGTGAACGAGAGGACAATATTTCACTTAATGCATCCATTTCGCGTGATTATACCATGCAATTGAGTGGTTTTTCCACTCATTTATTTGCGGTAGAGTAGGGAAGACCCATTTGCATATAAAGTATTTGAGATGTAGGCACCGGCCTAATCAAAGAGACCGCCATTTTAATAGACAACTCTCCGGCACCGGGGCGGTCAGTCCCGCGTTCGGCTTATTCAGGTATACCAAAATGCTTCTTGAAGAGCGCTTCAGATAACCTGGCGCCCTCCTCTGTCAAATGAACCGACTTGGCCTTGTTTTTTGGGTTGCCGATATATCCCTTTTCTTCAAAGCTCGTAAGATAAAGGAGGGCAAGGGCCATTTCGTCCACTTTGTCTTTGCTATATTCCATTGTTCAGTTCCTCAATTAATAGGGATCAGGCAAAACAGCGAAAAATCTTTGAACCGCAGGCGCGAAGGTTGTTGGCGGTAGCCACCCCTGTTGCCTGGCCTGGGCTTTCAAATTCGAGTCACTCATGTTCAGGTTCCTTTCCGTCATCATCCCACATGTCACGGTAGGAGTTGACATACGAAACCGTTGCCTCTGGGTCTATTGCGAAATAGTAACGACAAAGCTTCTTATACAAATGAAGCATCTCAGGATCGAAGCAAAAATCGAGTATACCGTCGAGCAATCGCTCGATCCGTTTGGGATCACGGGATTGTTCATGGATGACAGCATCGACTTCGGGGCTGTATTCCGCATGAGCCTGGCGCGCAAGCCGTTGTACATCTGAAAGAAGTCCGCTGATATTTTGAACCAAAGTGTCGGTCATTTCACGCTTCGCACTTTAATCTTTTATTACCTCCAAATGACATTAATAAGGGCCATTTCATCATTCTTTCCTTTCACGGGGCTTCTTCTTTGCCTCAGTCAACTGTTTCACGGTCCGGTCAAAATCGCTCAAGGATCGGTCGTTCAGCTCAATCCTTTTGAGATTGAATTTATCGTATTCGCTTTCAGCCAACTCAATAGCCATCTGGTGCGATATTTTCCCGGCATGGGTTAGGATATCGCGCTCATTGAGGGTCATGAAGACGTCCAGTTTTTTTATCCAGTCGGCCATATGCATGGGGATGCGGCGCATGGCCTGGCCCTCGGCGAAAATCAGGTATTACTCCACCAGGTTGTTCAGGGCCAAAAGTTCCTCTTTCGTGAGATAGTTTTTCGCAATGGTGACGTTCTGTTTGCGAACCTTTGCGTCCCGCCAATTAGTCAGCCCCATGTGGGGCTTTTCGCTGTCGGCCCGTTCATGGATGATTTCCGCTGCGGTCTTTCCGGTAATGGCCCAGTGCATTTTGTTCTGGACGGTTTTGAAAAATTCGATGCTGATCTCGAGGGTGGGGTCATAGTCGATACTGGTGGCGTAGATATCGGTAATTTTCTGGTAAAAGCGCCGTTCCGAGGTGCGGATATCCTGAATGCGGCGGATCAGCTCGTCAAAGTAATCGAAGGGCTGATCCGGGTTTTTGAGGCGCTCATCATCCAGCACAAAGCCCTTGATAATGTATTCGCGCAGGTGCTGAGTCGCCCAAATGCGGAAACGGGTGGCTACGCGGCTTTTCACCCGGTAACCCACGGAAATAATCATGTCCAGGCTGTAATAATCCAGCAGACGTTTAACCTCCCGCTTGCCCTCCCGGCGAACTGACAAGTCTTTCTTGTAAGTTGCTTCCTGAGCCAACTCGCCTTCCTGATAGACATTCTAGACATGAAGGCTGATATTCTGCTGAGAAGTTTGGAAAAGGTCGGCCATGAGCTGTTGGGTCAACCATACCGTCTCGTCAAACAGGCGAACATCAATTTTGACTTGGCCGTCTTCGGTCTCGTACACCAGAAATTGGCTCTTACCGGGAAGATTCTCGCTCATTGGGTCACCTCCATGAGCATGAGCTGGATGTTGAAAACGCTCCAGATAAAATTCGCCAGTTTTGAATAGGTTTCAACATTCATGTGTAATTCCCCTATGTACCCAGAACGGCGTGATGTGACTGCTCAACTAAATAATGAAAGAGAGCACGTCTACTGTTGATTATTGCAGCCAGGCCTAATAGAAAAGGCTATCATTTTAGCAAACGATTCTCTGATACATTCGCAGTAAGACCTCTCCTACCTCACAACCGCCGCGCCCTGACCGTCTTCTGAAGTGACTCGTTCTACCTTTCTCTTCCCTCTCGAACAATATTCACTATTTCTTGCGTCGTAATATTAGCTTTAATTGATGGAACATTTAAAGGTGAAGAAGCGATCTTTTCCGGAACCAACGCGAAAGTTCAACCGTCTTTCCTTCGTATTAGTACTTTGCCCGTATTTTCAGCCTGTTCAAGAACTATAGCGAGCTTTTGTCGGGCTTCTGAATATGTATAAACCTGCATTTTAAACCTCCATTATTTCAAAGAGGCGTCCTCTTAATGTCCTCGACGTGCTTGGTCAGTCAATTTTAGAATTCTGAATTTATATAGCTTGGATTATTTTTATCTTATCAATCCCTCAAATCTTATCAAGTTTGTCCTAAATTGCCACGATGTCACCCATCATTTACCGTTTAGGTCAGGTATTTCTGATATAAGCCATATGTTAAGAGTTAACCCGGCTTCTGGTTAATTACGTTAAAAGGCTTTTTCAAGGATTTGGGTCAATTCATTATCGGTCAGCATAATAGGGTTACCTTTGGTGCTGCTTGCCTTGCGTACTTTTCCCACCACACCTGGAAAGTCCTTTTCTTTTAGATCATATACAGATAATGGCGGTATCTTAAATCTTGCGCAAAGGTCTTGCACCCATGTAACACCGTCGGCTGCCTGGGCAGTGGGAACCCCTGTCAGGATCTGCGCCACCTCTTCATACCGGGCCAGGACAGGGGAATTGGGGGCGCGGGTTTTTAGCGCATGCACATTGGCCGCCATGACATGGGGAAGAAGGAGGCCGCATAGGGCGCCATGGGGCGCAGGGAACATGCCCCCTAAGGGACCTGCAAAACCGTGTACGGCCCCCAATTTGGCATTCGCCAGGGCAAGACCACCAAACAGGCTTGCCACGGCCATCTCCTCACGGGCGGCCTGATCATGACCATCTTGAAAGACCTTGGGCAGTGAACGCGCGGCCTTTCCCATCCCTTCACGGCATATCCCGTCCGTGAGAGGGTTGGCGTTCTTTGAAACAAATGCCTCCATCAGTTGTGTTAGGGCGTCAAGGCCGGTGAAGGCGGTTAGGGAAGGGGGCATGGACAGGGTTAGCAGGGGATCAATCACAGCGAGACGGGGCAGCATCAGGGGGCTGCGCATGCTGACCTTTACGCCATGTTCCGGCGAACCGATGACCGCATTGCGTGTGACTTCGGCCCCGGTGCCGGCCGTGGTTGGAATGGCGATATAGGGGGCGGGAGCCTGCAGAATCTCTTTGCCACGTCCGATAATCTCTAAGTAATCCAGCAAATTACCACTGTTGGTCAGAAGCGCCGCAATGGCCTTGCCCGTATCGAGGACGCTTCCCCCGCCTATGCCGATAACCAGATCGCTCCCGGCCTGGCGGGCCTGCTCTACCCCTTCAAACACTGTCGCAGTTGTCGGTTCTCCGGGCACGCTAAAGAGAACCGTTCTCAGTCCCTCAGCGTTCAACTGGTCCACCAGGGGCGCGGCACGTCCAGGGGCGCGGCCGGTAACAACGAAGACACGGTGACCCATGTCAGCAGCAATCGGCCCAACTTCCTTTATTGCATGGTGGCCAAAAATAATGCGGGTGGCGGTTGCGAATTCGAATTTCATGATTCATTACCGAGAACTTTCCAGAATGCCCCCTTTCGCTCTCAAGGTGTAAACCCTACAGAGTTGAGGCCGAGGACCCTATTTGCGCGGCTAATCCCAGCCCTCCTCATCAGGAAAAACATTGGTATATTTGACGCTGGTGCGGGGTTCTGCCATCATATGGGCCACGGTATCGCGCCATTTCTTATAGTGCTCGGTTTCCTTATGGCGGGCCGGGTCCCCCAGTGTTCGATAGACCTCTACAAGAAGGAAGCGGGCGGGGTCATCCTGTTGCTGCATAATATCAAAGCGCGCAACACCGGGCTCCTGGATGCTGTTCCGGGCATTTTCGAGGGTAGCATCCTTAAAAACAGCAATGTTTTCAGGCCTGACGTGGATAGAAACATGGACAATGAACATCGTATCTCCTTTACAGCAAAAAAGTGCCTTTCAATAAATTTTGAACTGTGCGATTAGATAACCAGCAGGATTTTCAACAAAAGCTATTTTTTTCACCGCAAAGCCGCAGAGGTCGCAGAGGTTTACATGTTTATTGTTTTCCGGTGAGAGGCCGGAAAACAATCAGACCCGGTTTTTTGATCTATGTAGCATTGTCAGAGCAACAAGCTCCGCAATTTACCTAACATACTAATTTATTTTAACAAAAGCGTGCTTTTCGAGGATTGATGGCCTCGTAAGAAGTCAAGAAATAGACCCTTTTAGGAGAGGGTTTCCATAGTTACAATATCTGTAACGGTCAGAGGAGTCAAGCGCATGACCCTGGATAAAAGGATGCCTTGTTCAGGCACATCCCTTTTTGCGTAACCTTCTCAGCAGAACCCAGATGTAAATTATCCCATTCAAAATGAAGACCGACAGGCCAAGGAAAAGTTGATCTTCCCGCGTCAACTCTGTCGGATAGATGACTGGAATCAGGTAGTGTTGAATGAAGCCATCTTTGTATGCTGTTACGCCGGCCACCTGTCGAAGTCGGTTTTCAATGGGTGTAAGGGGGCAGAGCCACTCCTGGATTTCAATGAGCCCTCCCCATACCACAGCAGGGATATGCAGATAACTAACCCTGGGCCATTTGAAGACAAATAACCCTCCAAAAACCACAAAAAGGATAAAAACAAAGTGAAAAATCACTAAAAGGTCTGCAAGAAAGGAGTATATCACCTCTGACCCCTGTCGAAGATCACAGCCACACGAGGAAGAACCCGTGAACACCTGAGGTTTTTTATACCCTTCAGGCCTCGGACTGTCAAATGACAGTGAATTAAAAAACAGCGAGCCACAGACTTTGGAGGATGAACAAAAAAGGGGGTAAATTTGGCGGCGCTGTCAACCACGGTAATGTTTCACGTGAAACATTCCTATAAACTGCAGCCATCAGCGCTGATCTGCGTCCCATTCAATTTGAATTTGCATTACAGCTGTGCTTACATCGTTGAAATGTTTCACGTGAAACACTCTTTTGTCTTTTCAATATCAAGTGATTGTGTTATCAATCCTATTCTGCGGCGCGCATTTTCGTTCCGCACAGGATATATCTTATGGGACACATAATCTCTATCTCCAACCAGAAAGGCGATGTGGGC
>Ga0208905_1000184_pt1 | contig 31183 bp, 33 predicted proteins | sample AntAceMetag02UKS_FD_184776 | JGI IMG/M metagenome (GOLD analysis project Ga0208905, IMG submission 184776) | Saline lake microbial communities from Ace Lake, Antarctica - Antarctic Ace Lake Metagenome 02UKS (SPAdes) (version 2) | ecosystem: Environmental > Aquatic > Non-marine Saline and... | reverse complement strand
AAAGGCCGGAGGTTTTTGTCTCCGGCCTTTTCCTGTCTGGTGTTCACCCGGTGTAGCGGTTTTCAAGATCTGAAGCCCCTGAAAGGGAACGAGTCCGAAACTTCCTTCTATTAAGTTATCTGGAAATATCCTCAGTTTCTCGTCCCTACTTGTCGGGATGAGAAACTCTTGAACTGTTAGTGGTGGTATGATAGTCTCGTGAGCAATCAGAGAACTTATGGCGATTATGCAAGGGGTTTGATTAGCCCAACGATCTGGAGGTTGTTTTATGGATGAAAATGGAAGGAAATTGGCGAAAGACGACAGGATATATGATCTGGTGGATGTGGTTGAAGAAGGTCCTGAGGAGGTTTTACCGGTTGATATCCAGGATGATAAAATTACGGGAGTAGTTTCAAGGGTTGCGGAAAGGATTGCCAGAGAGATGTTCCCCTCTGTTGCCGAGAAGGTTATAAGGGAAGAGATAGATAAATTGAAGGAGAACCAGGGCGAGCAGGCACGCAATCCTGGTAAAGAGGAAGAATTTTGAAAAGCTCGTTTTATTATATATTGCTTGCAACCCTGTTTTTCTTTCTGTTTTATCCGTTATGCGTATATTCCAGTCCCGATACCATCGGGATTGAGACGGAGGGAACATGTCTTGTGTCTGGTGGTGACAGGGTGCCGGCACGAAACCATGCGATAGACGATTCGATAAGAAAGGCTGTGCGACGGGTAGTTTACATGCTCATCTCTGAAGATATCGCAATAGAAAAATCTGATATTATAGATGACAATATTTATTCAAAATCGGAAAGTTATATACAAGATTACAGGATACTGAAGGAGGGCATGGAAGATGGTCTCTACAAGGTTAGAGTAAGGGTTTCCCTGCCGGTGGGAGACATAAAAAATGCGCTTGAGATGCTGGGTGTTCTTACAGACAAATGGCAACCGGAAGAGTATACAACGATGGTTGTCGTGGTTATGGTAAGTAGAATAGAAAAATACAGTGATTTTAAAACGTTTAAAGAAACATTGGAAACAGATATAAAGGAAGTTAATGCCGTGCGCCTGCGAAAGGTGGCCTCAGGTGTAGCAGTGATGGACGTTGACATACAGGGGAATGCCACCGGGCTTGCCAGCAAACTGACATTGAAGGATTTTAAGGGCTTTTCGCTGTATGTGACCGATGTTACCCCGGATATCGTAGAACTTAACATGGTGAAGGAGTAAGAGATTGATATATAAATTAAAAATGACCTTTCTGTTATGTATTGCCGGCTGTACTATAATAGGATGTGCCTCCGGGATTCCCCACACAATTGTTCAGGATTATAACAAGAGAGGAATAAGACTCATCGCTCTGGTGCCTGTTGACAACAAAACGAATGATAAACAGGCGGCGCAGTTCCTGAGGGAGGAAATACTTGAAAAGTTGTATTTCAAGGGATATCCGAAGATACCTCTCGATATGATAGACGAGAAATTGACTGCGGATTGTGGGTGGAACCCTGAAATCAATAGTGGGTGCAATGTTTCACCAGAGGTTATCGGGGAGTTGCTGGGTGTAGATGCTGTTATGTACTGCATCCTGCTTGAGTGGAAGACCTCTTTTATCAGCGTTTATGCACCCACGACTGTCTCTGTTTCACTGGAATTGAAGAGCGTCAGAACGGGGACAACCCTCTGGAGTTCCAGGTACAGTGTGGTGGACAGGCACTATGATTTTACACGGAAGAGGCTTGAATTGAAGGCATGCCAGTCTTATGAGCCGGCTATCCGGAAGATTATTGATGAAACCCTTTCCAGTCTCCCCGATGGGCCCGATTCCGTAGGGAAACCACCCCCTGAAAAAAGATTCTGGGAATTATGGTAGAAGGGCAGGATCGTAGATTATGAACATTCCAAATATGCTTACCCTTCTTCGCATAATACTGGTTCCGGTCTTTGTTATACTCCTGATGCAGGGTTCTTTTTCTTACGCCCTTTTAGTCTTTGTCATCGCGGGTGTGACGGATGGTCTGGATGGGTTTCTGGCAAGGATATTAAAACAACAGACGGTTCTGGGTGCATATCTGGATCCGCTGGCGGACAAGGCGTTAATAGCAACAGCTTTTGTTGCTCTGTCGATTCTGGATATTATACCGGGATGGCTTACGGTGATTGTCATAAGCCGGGATTGTATAATCCTGCTTGGCGTATCCGTGCTCTCCCTTATGTCGGTTTCTTTCGAGATACGTCCCGCCTATGTGAGCAAGGCGACTACGGTGTTGCAACTTTTAACAGTTTTTCTTGTGCTTATGTCTATATCCATACCCGGATATATTAACCATATGGTGATTGTGACGTTATTCTGGATCACCGCTTTTTTTACAGTGGTTTCCGGATTTAATTATATCTTCAAAGGTATAAAAATCATAAACAACTCATAGGCTTTTTTATAATATTTCTTGACAGAAGACCTTTTTATTGTTAGGTGGTTTAGTCTTTTCAGGGCATAGGCACGTAGCTCAGGGGGAGAGCATCACCTTGACACGGTGGGGGTCCAGGGTTCAAATCCCTGCGTGCCTACCATTCTATATATGCATGTGTAGAGAGGCATCTGTGTTTGTGGTGCCTTTTCTTTAGAGGGCTGAAGAGGGCTGAGATACCCGGAGTATTGTTGTGAAAAAGGTAAGTGTGAAATTCCCGGATGGTTCTGTTGAGCTATGCCAGTCCGGAAAAACTGTCAGGGAGATAATCTCTTCCCGTTATGAAGGTGATTTCGCGTCCATCGTAGCGGTCAGGGTTAACGGCGAGATGGTGGATTTAAGCCGTTCCGTGGAAGAAGATGTGGAATTAGAGCTCGTTGATATAACCTCCGCGGATGGTCTGGGTGTGTTGAGGCACAGCATATCACATATAATGGCCCAGGCGGTGCAGGAGATATTCGAAGGTGTCAGGGTAACCATAGGACCTTCGATAGAAAACGGCTTCTACTATGATTTTGAATATTCCAACACCTTTACCCCTGAAGATCTCGACAGAATAGAGAAAAAGATGCATGAGATTGTTTCCGCCGATTACCCCTTTATTCGCAGGGAGATGTCCAGGGAAGAGGCGGTTTCTTTCTTCAGGGACAAAGGTGAGCCGTACAAAGTGGAACTGTTGAATGATCTTCCCGAGGATGTCACCGATGTAAGCCTGTACAGTCAGGGAGAGTTTGTCGACCTCTGCCGGGGACCTCACATCCCTTCAACCGGGATGGTCAGGGCCTTTAAACTCCTGAATGTCGCAGGGGCATACTGGCGCGGAGACGAAAAGAACAAGATGCTTCAGCGTATCTATGGCACCGGATTTGCCACCCAGGAGGAACTGGACAATTATCTCAGACTAATAGAAGAGGCCAAAAAGAGGGACCATCGGAGGCTGGGGAGAGAGCTTGATCTCTTCCAGATAAATGACGAGGCTGGGCCGGGACTAGTGATATTTCACCCGAAGGGCGCTCTTTTGAGAACGATCATAGAAGATTGGGAGAAAAAGGAACATCTTAAACGCGGTTACGGTATTGTGATGGGCCCCCAGATCTTGAAAGGTGATCTATGGAAAAAGTCCGGGCATTTCGATCACTATCGGGAAAATATGTATTTCACCGAGGTTGACGAACAGTTGTATGGCATAAAACCGATGAACTGTCTCGCTCATATGCTGATATACAAGTCAAAGATAAGGAGTTACAGGGATCTGCCCCTGAGATATTTTGAGCTGGGAACAGTTCTCAGGCATGAGAAGACGGGTGTCCTGCATGGCCTCATGCGGGCGCGTCAGTTCACGCAGGATGATGCCCATATTCTGTGTACGCCAGATCAGTTGAATATGGAAATAAGAGCCATCGCAGACCTGGTGGATTATTCCATGGGCGTGTTCGGTTTTGAATATGAGGTGGAGCTGAGCACAAGGCCGGAGGACTCGATAGGATCTGATGAAGACTGGGAACTGGCAACTGACGCCCTGAAACAGGCGCTTGAAGATAATAACATGATCTATGATGTTAATGAAGGAGACGGCGCGTTTTATGGTCCCAAGATAGATTTCAAGCTGAAAGACGCTCTCGGAAGAAAGTGGCAGTGTGCCACCATACAGTGTGATTTCGCTCTTCCTGAGAGATTTGATTTGTCCTATATCGGGTCGGATGGAGAGAAACACAGGCCTGTTATGCTTCACAGGGTTATTCTGGGAGCAATAGAACGGTTCATGGGGGTGTTAATTGAGCATTACGCGGGGGCCTTTCCAGTATGGCTGTCACCTGTGCAGGCTAGTGTTCTTACGGTAACCGACAAACATATCCCTTACGGTGAAAATGTCTACAATCAGCTGGTAGATGCGGGGGTACGCTGCGAAAAAGATTTCAGAAACGAGAAACTCGGATATAAGATAAGAGAAGGACAGATGCAAAAGATTCCCTATATGCTGGTCATAGGCGACAGGGAAGTGGAATCCGGCACGATCTCACCCAGACAGCGGGACGGCAAAAATATTGGTTCCGTGAGCGTCAGTGATTTTGTTTCCATTGTGGATGAAAAGTGCAACAAATACGAGTAAAAATGTGTTATAATATCGCTTTTCTGCGAAAATTCGGGAGGTGACACATAGCTAAACATTTGAGAATCAATAAAGATATCAGGGTTGACAAGGTGAGAGTGGTCCATTCTGATGGGGAGCAACTGGGGATAATAGCCCTTGCCGATGCTCTGGCAGAGGCGGAAAAACAGAATCTCGACCTGGTTGAGGTGGCCCCGAATTCCTCGCCTCCGGTTTGCCGGATCATGGATTACGGAAAATACCTGTATCAGCGAAGTAAGAAGTCTCATGGAACAAAAAAAAGTCAAAGCACTGTCCAGCTGAAGGAAATTCGCATAAGACCAAAGACGGAAGAGCACGATCTTCAGGTAAAGCTCCGGCATATACAACGCTTCCTCGAACAGAACAACAAGGTAAAAATAACCATGATGTTCAGGGGCAGGGAGATTGTCTATGCGGATAAGGGAAGACAGACAATGGAGAAGATAAAGGACAGACTGGGCGATATATGTGTTGTTGACCAGTTTCCCAAACGTGAGGGGAGAAATATGATAATGGTGTTGTCTCCTCCGAAGAAGTAACAGTTTCCTTAATAATTGAACCAGGAGTAATAGAATGCCAAAGATGAAAACACACAGGGGGGCGGCTAAGAGATTTAGCCTGACCGCGAAGGGGAAGATAAAAAGGAGCAAGGCTTATTCCAGCCATATTCTGACCAAGAAGACAACCAAAAGGAAGAGAAACCTGAGGAAATCAAGTTTCCTTGATAAGAGCGATATGAATGGAATCAAGAAGCTGATTCCTTATGCATAAAATAGTTTCAGGGAGATATATATGTCAAGAGTAAAGAGAAGTATACACGCCAGGAAAAAGAGAAGAGGGATTCTGAAACTCGCAAAAGGGTATTTCGGTGCGAGGAGCAGGTTGTACCGGACCGCTACCGAAGCGGTTGAAAGGGCGATGAAATACTCCTACAGGGATCGCAAGGTAAGGAAACGTGATTTCAGAAAGCTTTGGATCGCAAGAATAAATGCTGCCGCCCGCATGAACGGTATTTCTTACAGCAGATTCATAAACGGGATAAAAACTGCGGGGGTTGATCTGGACAGGAAGATACTCGCGGAACTTGCAGTTAATGATCCCGGGGCCTTTGCAAAGATTGCCGGTATGGCGAAAGTCGAGTAGATTACGTGAAAGAAGCTCTCGAAAATCTGCGGAGAAAGGCTGATGATGAGCTAAATTCAGCGAACAGCAAAGATGAATTTCTTGGAATAAAAACCAGATATCTTGGAAGGAAGGGACTTCTCACCGATCTTCTCCGAGGCCTGAAGGATGTTGCATCCGAGGATAAACCTGTTCTGGGTAAACTTTCCAACAATATAAAAAGTTCTCTCCTGGAAAAAATAGAGAATGCCCTGAAAGAAATAGAATTCGGGGGGAAACGCAAGTCCCTGCGTGAGGAGAAGATCGATGTAACACTTCCAGGCAGGGGTGTAAGATATGGGAAGGTCCATCCCGTGACAAGGGTGGAGGGTGAGATATGCGATATATTTTCAACCCTGGGATTTTCCGTGGTAGAAGGTCCCGAGGTAGAGTTGACTTATTACAATTTCGAAGCCCTTAATATCCCCGAAGATCATCCCGCCAGAGATATACATGACACATTCTATGTAACCGATAATGTTGTCCTGCGTACCCATACTTCTCCCGTCCAGATCAGGACGATGGAAAAACAATCTCCCCCTGTGAGGATTATCTCACCCGGTAAGGTATACCGGCCCGATTCCGATATCTCGCATACCCCGATGTTTCATCAGGTTGAGGGATTGCTGGTTGATGAGAACATCACGTTCGGGGATCTTAAAGGAACCCTGACATTTTTTCTCCGGCAGATGTTTGGCAGCGATACCCTGTTAAGATTTCGTCCCAGCTTTTTTCCCTTTACAGAACCGAGCGCGGAGGTTGACATACAGTGCGTGATGTGTGGAGGTTCCGGTTGCCGGGTGTGCGGCCACAGCGGATGGATAGAAATTCTCGGATGCGGAATGGTTGATCCTGAAGTCTTCAAGACAGTACACTATGATACCGAAAAATTTTCAGGTTTTGCCTTTGGCCTCGGTGTAGAGAGGATCGCGATGCTCAAATATGGCATATCGGATATTCGTCTGTTTTTCGAGAATGACCGGAGATTTCTGGAACAGTTTTAACCTTTTTAAATCAGTGGTGGTGAATATACATGTTAGTCAGTCTCAAGTGGTTGAGGGATTATATCGATGTAGAACTAACCCCGGAGGAGATTGCCGGCAAGTTGACAATGGCCGGGCTGGAGGTTGATTCCATAAACAGAATAAGCCCCGGTTTCTCCAGCGTAGTTGTCGCAAAGATACTTTCCGTCAAATCCCATCCCAATGCCGATAAGCTTTCACTGTGTGAGGTTTCAACCGGTGAGCAGACTTTTCCTGTAGTGTGTGGCGCAAAAAACATAAGTGCGGGTGACATCGTTCCATTTGCCAAAGTGGGTGCAACCATACCGGGTGGATACACGATAAAGAGTTCCCGGTTGCGGGGAGAGGTGTCCGAGGGGATGTTGTGCTCCGAAGAGGAGCTTGGGATAGGCGAGGACACAACAGGTATAATGATGCTGCCCGGCGATCTCAAACTTGGAGAAGACCTGGCTGTGGTCCTTGATCTGGAAGATGTCGCACTTGATGTATCCATTACCCCGAATCGTTCCGATTGCCTGAGCATGACAGGTATGGCAAGAGAGATTGCAGCTATCACGGGGGGAAAAGTAAGGTATCCTAGTATAAAATTCGAAGAGAAGGGAGAGAATACAGACGCTCTGACTTCTGTTAAAATACTCGATTCCAATCTGTGCCCCAGATATACAGCCAGGCTCATAAAGGATATTGAAATAAGGCCTTCCCCTGCATGGATGCGCATGAGACTCGAAGCGGTGGGATTGCGCGCGATCAATAATATCGTTGATGTGACGAATTTTGTCATGATGGAATGCGGACAACCGCTGCATGCCTTTGATTTCCGATTTCTGGAAGAGGAAAGAATCGTTGTGAGGGGCGCGACGGAAGGTGAGGAGTTTGTTTCCCTGGACGAAAAGACAAGGACGTTGAGTGCCCGTACGCTTATGATATGTGACGGCGTCAAACCAGTCGCGGTTGCCGGCATAATGGGCGGGCTCAATTCCGAGGTAAAGGATGATACGAAAGATATCCTCCTTGAGAGCGCCTATTTCAACCCTTCTTCCATCCGCAGGTCTGCACGATCTATGGGAATGAGTACAGACGCAGCCTTTCGCTTTGAGAGGGGGATAGATCCTGAAGGGGTTGTAAATGCCCTCAACAGAGCCGCTCAACTGATAACCGATCTGTCGGGTGGCTACATGTGCAGGGGTTATATTGATGAATATCCCCGGAAGATCAAAACGGTAAGGGATATATCTCTCCGACCGGAAAGAGTGAACAGGATTCTGGGCACGCAGATCAGTACAGGAGAGATGAAAGACATCCTTGAGGGACTTGAGATGAGAGTGAAGGAAGACAGGGAAGGGGGATACCTTGTGACACCACCCACCTTCAGGGTGGACATCTCAAGAGAGATAGACCTGACCGAGGAGATAGCAAGAATCCATGGTTACGAGGACATTCCTGTATCTCTGCCGGGGCTTTCAGCCGGAAAGGGGGTGTCAAACGATAAAAGGACACTGGAAAACAGGATAAGGACCATATTTAACGGCTATGGTTATTCAGAGGTTATAAATTACAGTTTCACAACCCCGGCATCAGTGAACATTCTCGATCTGGGCAAAGGTGATGCGGAGTGCAGGCTGATAAAGCTTGAAGATCCCCTTGGTGAAGACATGTCAGTCATGAGAACGGGTCTTGTGTATGGTCTTTTGGAAACGATGAAGAAAAACATCAGTGCCGGCAATCGTGACCTCAGAATATTTGAAATGGGGAAGGTATTTACGGATATTGGCAAAGAACTGCCTGTGGAGAATGAAATGATAGGTGGTCTTATTACAGGTTCCAGATATGACAGGTCGTGGCACTTTGATGACGGGCTGCAATCCGATTTCTATGATCTTAAGGGATGCGTGGAAAATCTGTTTGATGCCCTGAGAATCCGTGATGCCCGTTTCAACTCCGATTGCGACCGGCCCTTCCTCCATCCCGGAAGGTCATGTTATGTTATGTCGGGAGGCAAGACCGTTGGATTCCTGGGTGAGGTTCATCCCGATGTCCTTGATAAGATGGATATAAAAGAAAAGGCTGTGGTCTTCGAGCTTGACCTCCAGTCAATTGCCTCCCTGCCGTGCAAGGAAATGATCTACAGGGATATCCCGAAGTTTCCGTCTACTTCGAGAGATGTTGCGTTTGTGGTAGATAGAAAGGTTGAAGGGAGATACATATTGGATCTTGCTCTCGGGGAAAGAGAGAATTTGCTTGAATATATGAACATATTTGATGTATACGTCGGAAAAGGGATTCTTGACGGGATGAAGAGTCTGGCCGTGAGATTTATCTATCGTTCTGCCACAAAAACTCTGACGGAAGATGAAGTTAATGAGGTACATGGCAGACTTGTGGAAAGAATAATAAAACACACGGGTGCGAAGATCAGAGGGATGGAAATTTAAATGACATCAAATCAGGGAGGGGAGAAATGACGAAGGCTGATATCATAAGGAATGTTCATGAAAGAATGGGTATCTCAAAGAGCGATTCTGCCCGTTTTATAGAGTCGGTGTTTGATATCATAAAAGAAACCCTTGCCAGAGGCGAGGATGTAAAGATTTCCGGGTTCGGTAAATTAAATATCAAAGAAAAGGCAGCTCGCAGGGGGAGAAACCCTCAGACAGGCGAGGAGATGAAAATATCGGCCAGAAGGGTCTTGACCTTTAAATCAAGTCAGGTGTTGAAGAAAGCGTTAAATAGCTGATTGCTTGAAGGATTGACTTGTGCTGGTTCCTGACCTTGATTTGTGATTTTGTTTATTAATGGTCTTTTCGCCCAATCTTTGCGTTATGCTCGGAAAATAATCCTCGGAATATCAACTATATGCACCCAAGGGCATTTCCTGCGGGGCACCTGTGGTTATTTTGTTCGCACGCCTTGATCTTGAACGAAAATCCTTATAAATAAACAGAAACATTTGCGGGTTCTCTATTATGAATATTCCTGATAAGAATTATTTCCGTATTGGTGAGGTAAGCAAAATACTGGGTGTGGAGCCTTACGTTGTCAGATATTGGGAGTCGGAGTTCAGGACTGTAAGACCTACGCGGACAAAATCAGGCCAGCGTCTTTACCGGAAGAAAGACGTAAAACAATTACTGACAATCAAGAATCTGCTGTATGGAGAGATGTTCACCATAGCCGGGGCCAAAAAAAAATTGACCGATATAAATCGAGGAGAAAGCAGTTCCGCTGGTGGAGATGACAGGCTGATTGACATCAAAAAGAGATTAAAGGAAATAAAGAAAATCGTTGGTTAAACGTCAGGATCATCCAGGGTGTGTATGAAGAGGCCGGTTAAAGGTGTCAGCTTTAACCGGCCTTCTGTTTATAATAAAACTGTTCAATCAAAGCCCGCCGCAAAATCTTTCTGCGGGAACTATCTTCTTGAACCTCTCTTTGATGCCTTCAACGGGTTGATCTTTTGGGCGGTTTCTCCAGCAGTCTTTTCTATATGTGTTGCTGATGGACATCCTCCGACAGCCCATTTTCCTGCGGGATCAGGGTAAACTATGCAATATTTAACGCCAGAATATTCAATACACTTGCTGCATCCTTCACACTTGTCAATGATTGGATGGCAACTGCCTCCATTAAAACTACACCCTTTTTTAGTCATAAAGACGCATTCAGAACCTTTCTTGACGGTTTGGCAAAGCATGGGTATCATCCCCCTTTTTTTGATTGAGTATATATCGGACAAAAAAATCGGGCCGTCATGCCGCGGGCGTCCCGATCGTTGCAGATGTTCCGAATAAACTGGAGCGCTTCCTACCAGATAAAACATATCGTGTCAATAAAAAATTATCCCCCGGGCCTCTCCTCCTGGCAATTGACCGAACGTGTTAAACGTGTTACTTGCATTTTGTCCTGAGGGGTAATAATATATCTTCGGAAATTTTAAAGATGAAGGCTTTCGGGAAAATAGGAGAGGTATTACAAAGTGAAGAAGGGTGACCTGACAGAGATGTTTCTCAGATCTCTGTTCATTCAATCTTCGTGGAATTTCCGGAGAATGCAGAATGTAGGTTTCGCATATTCCCTGATTCCTCTGGCTAGAAGATATAGAGATAACAAAGAACGGATTTCCGGGGTACTGACAAGGCATATCCAGTCGTTTAATTCTCACCCATATCTAACGGGGGCAATCATAGGTTCTGCAGCCAGGCTGGAGGAATCTTCTGAAGACGGCAACTGTCCGGAAGCGCTTCGTCTCAAAGAGACACTGATGGCCCCTTATGCTGCTATAGGTGACCCCTTTTTCTGGGGAGGACTCAAGCCGCTTTCCTCCGTGGCCGGAGTAATACTGGCGCTTGAAGGATTGCTCGTAGCCCCGCTGTTTTTTCTGCTGGTGTACAATTCCATTCATATCTGGATCCGGTTGAGGGGTTTCATTGAGGGTTACCTCGACGGAAAGGGTGGAATTAGTTTTCTAAGCGCGATAGATCTGCCCGGGAAGATCAGAATATTAAAGTGGGTTACGACTTTTTTCCTTGCCATTCTGTGTGCTGTTTTTGTAAATTCCTCTTTCCCGCTTGTGAATTTCCCATGGGGAGTGGCGGTTGGGGGAACATTCGCTCTTGTTCTCTTATGCTTCTGGCTGGTAGGCAGAGGGATATCTTCTCTCGTGGTGCTTTATGGAGCTGTGGTGTTCCTATTTGTGGTGACAGTCTAAAATGAAGAGAATCAAGACATTCACTTTAAAGAACAAGCTGGGACTTCACGCGAGAGCTGCCGCCACGATAGTAAATGCATCGAGCAGGTATGATTCCAGGGTGTTTCTTAAGAAAGATGGGAAAAAGGTTGACGGCAAGAGCATTCTGGATATATTGACACTTGCATGTTCCATGGGGAGTCGCATTACGGTTGAGGCCGAGGGTCTAGATGCGGATGATGTCATGAGGGAGCTTGAAAAGCTCGTAGAAAATAAATTTGGAGAAGAATAATTGGGCGAGAATGAACCGAAAAGAACTGTTGTATTGAAGGGCATAGGAGTTTCTCCCGGCATAGTGATCGGAAGCGCCTATGTCTTGAATCGCCAGGACATTAAAGAAGCACTTTATGAATTGAGTGGTGATGAGACTGTCTCCAGGGAAATAAAGAGGTTCAGGAAATCCCTCAGAGATTCACGGCAGGAATTGTTGGACATAAAAACGGATCTTAAAGATCACAAGGGGATAGGATCGCTCTTTGTCGATGTTCATATCATGATACTCGACGACAAAACCTTTGTCAGGGATATCATAAAGAACATAAAGAATCACCTTGTTAATGCGGAATGGGCGGTGCAGATGGCGATCTCCCGACAGAGGGAGATATTCGATAAGATAGAGGATGATTATCTCAGGGATCGGATCAAGGATGTAGAATATGTGGGACAGAGAATACTGAGGAATCTGTCTGGAAAGGCGCTTGAGAGAGTCTCTGATATCGAAGGGGAAGTTGTCATTGTCGCAAGAGACCTCTCGCCGGCCGATACTGTTCAGATGGCGACTCGTAAGATCTTGGGTTTTGCCACGGACATCGGAGGGAAGACTTCTCATACCGCGATTGTGGCAAAATCTATAGAAATCCCCGCAGTTGTCGGACTCGAGAGAATTACCGAAGAGGTAAGCACAGGTAGCGTAATCATTGTTGACGGCACCGCTGGCGTTGTTATTATAAATCCCGATCTGGAGGTGATAAAGAGATACGAGGACAAAAAGAAACACTACCTTGCAATGGAAGAAGATATGCTCAAGGACGCGCATCTTCCTGCCGTGACAGCCGATGGCCATAGTGTGGGAGTGGGGGCGAATATAGAGTTTATCGAAGAGATTCCCTCAGCGGTGTTTCATGGGGCCAATGGTGTGGGGCTTTACCGGACAGAGTTTATATATATCAATAAAGGACAACTTCCCACGGAAGAAGAGCATTTTTTCAGTTATAAGAAGGTGATAGAAGGTGATGGAATCAAGTGGGTCACAATCAGGACGTTTGATCTGGGTGGTGACAAGTTTGTCTCCGATGCAGGTCTGGCCGAAGAGATGAACCCTGTGATGGGGTTGAGGGCGATAAGATTCTGCCTTCAGGAAGTTGAACTCTTCAAGGTGCAATTGAGGGCTATTCTGCGCGCCAGCGCTTATGGTAATACAGGTATCCTGCTTCCCATGATTTCCGGGGTGAGGGAAATCATGGATGCCAGGAGCATAATTGATGAGGTTAAGGGAGAATTGTTATCCGAAGGGATTCCCATCGATGAGGATATAAAGGTAGGTATCATGATAGAAGTTCCGTCTGCGGTGATCATGGCGGAGCAACTGGCTGAAAGGGTGGATTTTTTCAGTATCGGGACTAATGATCTTATACAGTATGCACTTGCTATTGACAGGGTAAACGAACGTGTTACATATCTGTATGAGCCTCTTCACCCCGCCATATTGAGGATGATCAGGCAGGTTGTAGATGCGGGACATGACGCCGGGATAAAGGTTGCCATGTGTGGCGAGATGGCAGGTGATCCCCTGTGTACGCCCGTTCTACTCGGTCTTGAACTGGACGGACTCAGCATGACACCCCTGGCGATACCCCGTGTAAAGAAGATAATAAGAAAATCAACGGTCAGAGAGTCAAAAGAACTGTTGAAAAAGGTGATGACTTTCCCCACCGCCCGGGAGATCGAAGAATGTGTAAAAGACTACATGATTCAAAGGTTTCCGGAATTTTGTCCGGTTGACTGGCAGATAACCTGAAGTCTGTCTTGAAATCCATAAGGGGACGAAGTGATATTATGACAATCAAATCGGGACGAGAATCAGCCGGTAGGCAGATAGGGGAATATTATAACGGTATCTTTTATGAAGAGGAGCAATCCCCGCTGTTTCGGTTGCTGAATATAGTCTTGTCTAAGGTAAAAGTAGATGAAAAAAGCTTGGAAAATCTGAAGGATCTTTCAAAAGAAAGAGTTGCTGTATATCTCCTGAAGAACAAGAGTCAGCTGAATTGTCTGATACTCCGGAACGTGTTGACCAGGGAGAGCGTTGAAAGGCCTGTTTATTGCTGTGGAATCAACATGATTCTCTGGCAACCCTTTCGGTATGCCTTCAAATCAATCATTTCACGATTTTTTCACAATCCATTTCAAAATGAGTACCTGAAAAGGATAACAAAGGACAAAAAGAGATCCATTGTATATCTTCGCGGTTCGGAGTCTATAGGGGGCAGAAATGTAGAGGATCCTCTGGGACAGCTGATTGACGCACAAAGAGATATGGATGTCCCTGTTTTTTTGATCCCACAGCTTGTTGCTTACGGGCGCAGGAGGGAAAAAAAGGACAAGGGTCTGATAGACCTTCTGTTCGGAGAGACCGAAAATCCGGGCATGTTGCGAAGATTGATAACCTTCTTCAGATATTATTCAAAGGCTTTTGTCGTGTCTTCAAAACCCGTGAACCTCGCGGAATTTCTGGAAAACAACAAGGGAAAGTCCAGAGAAACCATCAGTTACCTTTTGAGACGAGAGCTCATAGACAGAATTGACGAAGAAAAGAGAGCTATTGTCGGGCCTGTTCTCAAGTCGAGAGAGGAGATTGTCGGAATGGCCCTGATGGACCCGGTGCTTGTAAAATTCATGGAGGAGATGGCCGCAACCGGAAGAGAGGGATACGGCACCATCGTTGACAGGGCCAAGGGGTATCTGTTTGAGATAGCCGCCGGTTATAACGACACTTACATTGGTTTTATGGATAGAATCCTCACCTGGTTGTGGAACAACATATATGACGGCGTTGTCATAGATAAGGAAGGTCTTTCAAAGATGAGGGCTATCTCGAAAAGGATGCCCTTTGTGGTAATACCGTGCCATCGCAGCCACATAGACTATTTTTTGATTCACTATGTTTTTTACTACAACAACATACAACTTCCCTTTATTGCTGCCGGGATCAATCTCAGCTTCTGGCCGCTGGGGCACATATTTAGAAATGTGAGTGCCTTCTTTATCAGAAGAACGATTGGTGACAATGCCCTGTACGGAGAGGCCCTTTCCAAATACGTCAAGACACTTCTCGCGGAGGGGTTTCCCATAGAATTCTTCATTGAAGGTGGAAGGAGCCGCACAGGCAAAATGATCATGCCGAAATATGGCCTTCTCTCGATGATAATGCAGGCATACAGGGAGGCAAGTTTTGACGACCTGGCGATAGTTCCTATCTTTATAGGGTATGACAAGGTTATAGAGGAGAAATCCTATCTGAAAGAACTTGGGGGTGCCAGCAAGGAAAAGGAGAAGATACTGGACCTGATAAAGAACAGAAAGGTTCTCAAAAAACGCTACGGAAGGGTTTACATGAATGTGGGAGAACCGATGCTGCTGAAGTCGTACCTCGCTTCACACGAGATTCCCATTGAAGAGATGACTACATTGGAAAGGCGATCTCTGTACAGAAGAATGGGGTATGAAATTGTCAATGAAATAAACAAGGTATCTGTTGTGTTGCCCGCCTCCCTGGTAGCGGCCGGGCTTTTATGCCACTACAGGAGAGGGATATCGCATGATGACCTGATGAATATACTGAGTGAGTTTTATGATTACCTTGCATACAGGGGAGCGAAGTTCTCAACCACATTTGCCAACAGGGAGAAGGCACTCAGTGATGCCCTGGGGATGTTTGAGTCGTCCGGCTTTATATCTAAGACGGGACCGGAAGAGGATGATGAGGAAGATGAATTCGAAGAGACGATATACTCTGTAGATGAGGGCAAGAGACTGAATCTCGAATACCACAAGAACAGTATACTCCATCCCCTCGTTTCTCTCTCTCTTGTGTCCATCTCTATTCTCTCCGGTGACGGCAATACAACCTCCCTTCCCGAAGTGATGGAAGATTACAGCTTCTTAAAAGATTTGTTCAGACATGAATTTATATATGACAATAACGTGAATGACCTCGAAGAGGTGAAGAGGGTTGTATCATACGCATGTAAGAGGGGCATGATTGCTGTCCATGAGGATGGTGATCGGATATCCATAGAAGTAACTGGCAAGGGGAGGGCGTCTCTTGAATGGTTTGCGGGGCTCATACAGAATTATCTTGAGTCCTACTGGGTTGCGGCCAGGGGGTGCACGTATCTGAAAAACAGGGTGAGGCAAGAGAAGGATCTTGCAAAAAAGGTACAGAAACTTGGCACAAAAATGTACAAAAAGGGGGAGATCTCTAAGGCGGAGGCTCTTTCCCTGTCAAATTATAAGAACGCCCTGAAGTTTCTTATGGACTGTGGAGCGATATCAGTGTCCGGGAGTAAGGGCGAAAAGGGCGCAAAGTTTCTTTCCCTGAACGACAAAAGTCTGCTGGAATCCCTCAGGCACAGATTATTTAAATTTATGATATAGAAGTATAAACTTTGAGACCCTGTTTTTTTCTGCTACCCTTTGCGGATGCTGTAAAAAGCGCTTTTCCCCCTGTATACTGATTGATCTCCCAGTTCTTCCTCTATCCTGATAAGCTGGTTGTACTTTGCAAGGCGTTCACTCCTGGAAACGGAGCCGCTCTTGATCTGACCGCAGTTCATCGCGACTGCGAGATCGGACATGAAGGTATCTTCCGTCTCGCCCGATCTGTGGGACACAACAGTGGTGTATCCCGCTTCCTTTGCCCGTTCAATGGTTTCCAGGGTTTCTGTCAAAGTGCCTATCTGGTTAAGTTTGATCAGGATGGAGTTGGCCACGCCGAGGGATATGCCCTTCTCAAGCCTTTCCCTGTTTGTTACGAAGATGTCATCTCCTACGATCTGGATACTTGCACCCAGCTTGTCCGTCATCATTTTCCATCCCTCCCAGTCATCTTCCGCGAGGCCGTCCTCAATAGATATGATCGGGTACCTTTCGACCAGGTCACTATAAAAAGCGATAAGCTCTTCGGGTGTTTTCTCCGGGTTTTTCTCCGCGGAAAGCGTATATTTTCCGTCCCTGTAGAATGAATTTGCGGCAGAGTCGATGGCGATGACTATATCGCTGCCCGGCGAATACCCGCTTTTCTCAATAGCCTTCATAATAAGCAGGAGGGCCTCTTCGTTGGATTCCAGGTTTGGAGCGAATCCTCCCTCGTCTCCCACTGCCGTGCTGTAACCCTTTTCCTGCAGAACAGATTTGAGATAGTGGAAGACTTCGCTGCACATCCTGATGCCCTCCCTAAAATCGGGTGCACCCACAGGCATAATCATAAATTCCTGTATATCCACGTTGTTATCGGCGTGCTGTCCGCCGTTCAGGATGTTAGTCATGGGAACAGGAATATCTTTAGCGGAAACTCCTCCTATATATCTGTAAAGGGGAAGCCTTGTTGCCTCCGCTGCCGCCCTGGCACAGGCGAGCGATACACCCAGCATGGCGTTGGCTCCGAGGGAACTTTTGTTGTCCGTTCCGTCCAGTTTGAGCATTGTGTAATCAATTTCTCTCTGAAAGAGGCAGTCCATGCCTATTATTTCTGGCCCTATTTTATAAGTTACATTTTCGACGGCTTTTTCTACACCCTTCCCCAGATATCTCTCCATGTCGTTGTCTCTGAGTTCCAGCATTTCGTGCTCTCCCGTTGATGCGCCCGATGGAACGGATGCCCTTCCCACTATTTCCGAGCTGAGGGTTACCTCCGCTTCCACTGCAGGATTCCCCCTTGAATCAAGGATCTCTCTCGCGTATACATCGATAATCTCCGTCATGATTTCTCTCCCGTTTGATGATTTTATGAAAGGCAGGAAACACCCCTTCTTTCCCTTCTTTATTATACTTATGTGCAGGGATTTTCAAGACAATAAATGTATGGAATGAGGCATGTTGATCCGCAGAATAACCCGGCGTGTTTTTCAGGTGGGTCTGGTATTCGGTGATCTTCCAGAGGCAGATCACCGAATACCAGATTTCAATTGATTCCTCTTATCTGATCTACCATAGATTGTGAGAAATCGTCTGTTTTTGCGGAAACCTTCAATATGATTTGTTTGGATGTCTCTTTTGATTTTTCTATCTCTTTTTTTGCCTCTTCTTTAGCTTCAGAGACAATCCTGTCACGCTCGCTTTCTACTTTATCCATGAGCATTCCAGATGACAGGATTTCCCTGGCCTTTTTGTTGGCATCCTCCAGGATGCCTCTTGCGTCCGTCCGGGCCTTCTCTATCAGTTTTTCGGCTTCGCCTTCTATCTTTCTTATCGTTTCACGTATTTCTGCCGGCATAGCAGTCTCCTTAACGTTTCTCGAGTTCGCCGTACTTTTGGGTGACTATATAGATACCATGATCGAATATGCGTATTGTCTTGTTTATTGTTTCAACCGCCTGCCGGTGATCTATGGCACTGAGGAAGGGGGCTTGAAAATCTGCGTAGAGCCACATATGTCTCCTCATCATGATGAGGGCATAAAGTGCTTCATGCAGAGGCAGGCCGTTTTTGTAACTGACCTCAGCGAATTCTGAGAAATACTCACGTACCTCGCTATAGGGCTTTTCGCTGAAGTACATCTTTATAATGTTTTTATAAAAGAGGACCGCTCTCTTGAAACATTCCTTTTCCGGCATATTGTTGACTGTCGGTGTCCTGGGATTCTGTCTTACGGCCTTGCACCACTGATCCGCGATTTCTTCTCTGTGATCTTCCAGAACATCGATCAGTCTGTCAGCGAATACTTTCATAATGTACCTCCTTATATCTGTTAAGTTTCTGCCAAATTTCTCTCATGTGGTGAAAATATACTGTGTAGTTGTCTTCAATACTTTTCTCAATACATTTAACTGTGGTCTGAATATGGTTATTATATCAGCTGTGCAGGGTATGGGCATATCCAGGATCTTTGAAAATACCTTTGCTTCGGTTCCAGTTTTGGATCTTACTGTCATATTTCCTTCGGCAGACCCCACCTCTATGATAATCGGCAACATCAACGTTTGCTTTTCACTATCATTTAACATTCCCGCCAGATATTCAAGCTCTTTTTTCTTAAAGAAGTCTGTGTTTCCATCACCACATTCAACATGGGGGTGTTTTTCCTCCAGAAGTTCGCTTAATAATTTCCGTCTCCGCGGCAGATGGGCATTCAGTGTCTTAATGTCAGCTTTCAGGCAGTCTTCAAATATCTTGTCCGGGACTGGATTATTAATATGCATACGCTTCTCTCTGTTCAATCAGCATCTTGACATATTTCAGCCGGGCAATCTCTTCGCGATCACGCTCCTCGAACTTCATCGTCAGGTATTTTATGGTGGCATCAAGTCCGGGTATTACAATATGCTCCAGCGCGTTGTTTATTCTCTTCACCTTGTTTATTTCCGTGCCCAGAAGTTCCAGGGAATTCTGAAGCTCCGCCAGTTCTATTATGGCCTTCAGACATTTTCGGGAGAGAGAGGTGCTGTTGTCTATTAATGAGGATGTGTCGGGCGTGTTCCTTACGGAAAAACTGGGTGCATCTGTCTCTTCCGTTTCAAAGACAGGCAGTCTTACCCCTGCCACATTTCTTGTAACGGTGTTTATCTTAAATGCCATTTCGGATGCGAGGAGTTCCTTTTCCAGGAGCGCGTATCCATGGTATCCTGTGGCAACAGAGAGAGCCTTGTAAGCCTCCTTGAAATCCGCAAACAGTTCCTCTTTGGTAGAAGCGCATTCCTTAACGGTCTGTAAGAATTCCATGATAAGTATAGAGAGCCTGTCCTTGACGATCTTCTGGATCCTCGTGGCAAGTTTCATGCGGCGCTTCAGGCGCGCAAGCTCGATCTTGGTTGGTCTTGTTACCTGTACTTTTGTTGACATGGCATCACTCTTATCTGTCTTGTTCCGTATTCAATCCGGCCTTCTGCGGAGCCTTGAGATATTTTTTTATGTATTCTTCCTGGATGAGCTTGAGGTCTTCTGTGGGGAGCATGGAGAAGATGTTCCACGCCCGCTCCAGAGTTTCTTCAACGGTCCTTCTCTCCTTTTCGTCCTGCGATATGAATTCCTGTTCAAACCTGTCCGAAGCGGAGAGATACAGCCTGTCTCGGTCACTGAGCGCCTCGGAACCGATAACGGTGGATATTTCTCTCAGATAATTTCCCTCCGCGTAGACGGCATATGACTGCATGAACACGTTGTTATGGTCTTCCCTTGTATTCCCCTCGCCGATTCCCTCCTTCATCATCCTTGAAAGGGAAAGAAATACATCTATGGGTGGATATATCCTTTTTCTTTCCAAGGCCCTCGATAGCACAATCTGTCCCTCGGTTATGTATCCCGTAAGATCGGCTATCGGATGCGTGATGTCGTCATCGGGCATCGTAAGGATGGGTATGATAGTAATTGAACCCTCTTTGCCGCTTATTCTTCCGGCTCGTTCATACAGAGAAGCGAGATCCGTGTACATATAACCAGGGTAACCTCTCCTGCTCGGTATTTCTCCTCTCATGGCGGCAAGTTCGCGTAACGCATCGCAGTAGTTTGTGATGTCTGTGAGTATGACCAGAACATGCATGTCCTGTTCCCATGCCAGGTATTCCGCTGCTGTAAGCGCCAGACGCGGTGTTGACAATCTCTCAATAACAGGTGATGACGCCGTGTTGATAAATGCCACGGTGCGGCTGAGCGCCCCGGTCTCTTCCAGATTAGAGATAAAATAGCCTGCATCATCGTAGCTTACACCGATTGCACCGAAGACAATCGCGAACTCTTCTGATTTCCCCTTCAGTGATGCCTGCCTCAGAATCTGTGCGGCGAGCTTGTTGTGTGGCAGACCCGATCCGCTGAAGATTGGCAGCTTCTGTCCACGTACCAGGACATTGAGACCGTCTATCGCGGAGATTCCGGTCTCGATAAATTCCGCCGGAGGCATGCGAGACGCCGGATTGGCCGGCACGCCGTTTATATCCAGGTAACTGTCCGGCACAATAGGAGGACCACCGTCTATAGGATGACCGCTCCCGTCGAAAATTCTCCCCATAATGTCTTCCGATACGGGCAGCTTCAGGGTCTCCCCCTTGTATCTCACCTTGCTGTTCAGCAGATCAACTTCGCTGACGCCCCCGAACACCTGGACTACGGTGGTTTCCTTTCCAACTTCTATCACCTGGCCAATTCTTGTTTCGCCTGTGCCAAGTTGGACATCCACGATTTCATTGTATCTGATACCGGGAATACTCTCAATAACAAGGAGTGATCTCCTTGCAGTACTGATTGCCTTTGTCTGCCTCGTAAAAAGTTGCAGAGAATCCATCATACCCCCTCCTTAAACAAAAGGATTCTTGTCTATATCAGACCATAATTGTTTCATGTAATCATCGAACTCTTCATTCGGTATATCTTTCATTCTCGAGATGAGCGGCAGTGCCTTTGAAGAAGACACCTCGCTTACCAGCATGCCCGACTCAGTCGCCTCCTCCGCGAGGCTGTAAAACTTCATGATAGTACTGATCATCATGTGTGCCCTCTTTGGTTCCGTGTAAGTGTCAACGGGATGATATGCGCTCTGCATGAGAAAATCTTCCCTGATCATGCGCGCCGCGAGAAGTACCAGCTTATCGTCTTCGGGCAGGGCCTCGGGTCCGACAAGCCGGACAATTTCCTCCAGTTCTGCTTCGCGCTGGAGAGTTATGAGGGCCTTGTCCCTTATCTCATTGTAATCGGGACTGATCCTGTTCCACCATTTGTCCACCGAATCGGCATAGAGACTATAGCTCTGGAGCCAGTTTATGGTGGGAAAGTGTCTCTTGTTGGCAAGGGCGACATCCAGTGAGTATAGTACATCAACTATTCTAAGGGTTGCCTGTGTCACCGGTTCACTGAAATCAGCACCCGGAGGACTTACGGAGCCAATCACCGTTGCAGATCCCATTCTTTCCGGCTTTCCAATGCACGTAACCTTCCCGGATCTCTCGTAGAAGGCCGAAAGTCTTGAACCCAGGTAGGTGGGAAATCCCTCCTCACCCGGTGTTTCTTCCAGCCTCGCGCCGATTTCTCTCATTGCCTCGGCCCATCTTGATGTTGAGTCGGCCACGAGAAGGACATCATATCCCATATCCCTGAAATATTCGGCCATGGTGATACCGATAAAGATGCTTATCTCTCGGGCAACGACCGGCATATTAGATGTGTTGGCAATAAAGATCTCTTTTTCCTGCAGAAGGCGGTCGGTCGCAGGATCTCTCAGTTTTTTGAAACTGTGAAGGACATCCGCCATTTCGTTTCCCCTCTCACCACACCCTACATAGATGTTCAACTGTGTCTGGGACCATCTGGCCATCTGTTGCAGGGTAACGGTCTTGCCGGTGCCGAAGCCTCCCGGTATGGCTGCCTTTCCACCGAGTGCCAGAGGAAACAGATAATCCATAATCCTTGTACCGGTTATAAGAAGATCTTCGGGATTAAATCTTTGCTTGTATAGTCTGGGTTTTCTTGCCGGCCATTTCTGCATGAGAGTCAGAGGTTTTTCTATGCCTTCATGTTCCAGCAATGCAACGGTTTCTTCTATGGTAAAGTCCCCTTCCGATATCTCCAGGATTGTGCCCTGAGTTCCTATCGGCACCATTATTCTGTGCTCTATAAGACCCGTTTCCGGAACGCTTCCGATGATATCACCCTCCTGTACCGTGTCACCGATATTGACGGAGGGGGTAAAATGCCATTTTTTCTTCCGGTCGAGGGGATCTGTACGCACTCCACGTACAAGAAAATCGCCGATGTCGTCCATCATGGTGACAAGGGATCTCTGAACACCGTCATAAATGTTTCCGACAAGCCCTGGCCCCAGTTCCACCATGAGAATTTCGCCTGTTCCCGTTACCGGTTCGCCGACCCTGAGCCCTATGGTGTCCTCATATACCTGAATGACCGCTTTATCTCTCTCAAGGCCGATGATCTCTCCCGTAAGTCTTTCATCACCTACATCGACAACCTCGTATACCTGGCAACCTCTCATTCCTTCGGCGATTACAACCGGCCCCGAAATTTTCCATATTTTACCCATCGATCATGCCTCGCTTTGATATTTAGAGTGAATTAAAACAATTACAGCCTCACCGCAAGTAGCAGTCTGTTTTCCCCTTTACCGGGGCTTCTGACAGGCTGTTTACATGGCTATCAGGCCGTACCCGGCAACATCAGATATTTACGTTGAAGCCTATAAGTTTTTTTGTGTATGCCTTGTAATATCCCCTGATATCCCGTTCCTCTGTTGTAAATCCTGAAGGAATTTCTATTACAATTGCCGTTCTTTTTTTACTCTGTCTTATGTACTTCAGTACATCTGCCGCACCCCCGGTCCATTCTTCCGGTATCATTATTATTCCTACAGAACTGTCACCAGAGAGATCCATAAGGGCCTCCTTGACCTTTTCATTAATGTCTTCCGAATCTTCTATTATCCGGTACTTCTCGACACCGGCAAGTCTCGCCAGCGCTGTCTGATCCCTGTTTCCTATTATGGCTATGTCTATCTTTTCAGGTTTAGTCATGTCGCAATTACCAGTTCCCTTATTTCTGCTGCCGGTATTCCGTCTGAAAGTATCTTAAAAATCAGTCTCAAATTTCGTATCTCCAGTTCCTTAAGCAGCAGGTACCACAACATATTCGAAGTAGATAATACCCTGGGGGAGAGCAGATCTTTCAACAGCCTGAATCTGTATTTTTCGGTTACCTTGTCTACAATCGTGATTTTCCCATCCTTTTCATAGCCTTTGGCTACATCCTGTGACATCATATGGTATCCTGTATTTTCCAATTTTCCTGTTATTTCTGTTATCCTCAGCGTGAGCAATTCTCTTATGGTATCTTCCGGGAGCACGCGGCCGCCGCTGAGCACCGGCGCACTCGCGGTATAACTGCCTCCCAGGGATAACCGGAAAATTGTCTGTAAATTTGCTGAATCGATAATGCTTTCAAAGGCATGTACGAGCAAATGTCCGTCGCTCATGTTTTTGAGAATTTTCAATACCTTCTGATGGTAGATGTTTTGCAGTTTAACTTCCCCTTCGGATACAGATTGCCGATCTTTTTCGTTGATATCCTCCATAGTCCGGATATAGTCGCCAAGATTGCATCTTGCAAGGATTTCGGATACTTTATCCTTTTCCCTTGCGGCAGACATTTCTTCCAGATATTCCCTGTCATGAATCGTACCCAGGGGTATCATGGAGGATATTGCTCTTCTTGAGAACATCCTGAGCGCTATTCTTATATTCAGGACATCGTACTTCTCAACGTACAGGCTTATTATGCGTGACATTTCGGGGGGTATACTAAAGCCCTCAAGACGTTTCAGGCATTCGCCCATATATATCCATAAGTAATTGTCGGCATCATCAAAGGTTTTGATCGGCTGGTCCAACAGGTATCCGCCAATATCTGTGTCACTTATGATTTCCAGGGCGTCTTGAATATTTGCGGATCTCTGCAGTATCTCGTTGATATGTTCGCGGTTTACACTCCTGGTCTCTTCACCTTTGAGGTAGGCCGATATAAATGCATAACGTGCGCTTATCAGGTTCACTATTCACCAGCCCCGAAAAGTTCTCTGCCCAGTCTGGGCAGAATCTTTGGTGTAAGCATCTCAACTCTCATATCGAACGTGTTGTCAATGCTGATTATGCCGTCCATTGACTCTGCCATAACGCCCCCCATACAATCAAATTCACTGACTTCCGCTATCTGCTCCTTCAGGGCGTCATCTCCTTCCACGACTTTGCGGACGATGGAGATATCTTTTTGAGATACGAGCAGCCTCAGTTTATCTTTTGTTTCAAAAGCTTCCAGTGCTTCATTGATAAGGTGGAGGAATACACCTTCATCAGTTGCCTCCTTAGACAGATCTTCTTTTACCTTTGTTATAATCTTGTTGATGACGGCATCTCTTTCCCTCAGTATTTCCTGCCGTGCCTTGAGGGAGGATTGTGCCAGTATCCTCGATGCCTCGCGTTTGGCCTCTGATATAATCCGTTTTTTCTCCTCCTCGAACCGTTTTTTCTTTTGTTCGTTTGCGTTTGTTATCAGTTCCTCGGCTTTTAACCTGGCACTGACTGTGATCTCTTCCGCCTCTTTTTGCGCTTTATCGAGGATAGCCGCTCTTATTTTGTCGGTTTCCATAATTGTCACCTTTGATTATCATTACATAAGCTTGAGTATGCTTAGCGTCATAACGGAGAAAACGAGTCCCAGAACTCCGATAAGCTCGACGAAAACGGCAAGCATCATCGCTGAGGTAAGGATCCCTCCTTTTGTTTTCGGGAGAAGGGCTATACCTGAAGCACAGACCGACCCCTGGAAAGCGCCGGAGAAACATTCAGCCAAGCCGCCGATGACACCGACGGCCAGTACTCCTATGCCGGCACCTCCGGTAGCGGGTAGTCCCGGAAGTACGACAGTCAAAATCATAATCAGAATAATCAATCCATAAAAACTCTGTGTCATGGGTAGCGAAGCCAGTACGATAACGTTTCTCATCTGGCCGGGTTCTTCAGCTATTGTTGCAACTCCTGCCGATGCTGCCATTGCTATTCCGATTGCTGAACCGGCGAGTCCACCCCCCAATGCGATAGCCCCCCCAAGCGTAGCCAAAGCTTGTATCTCAGTCATTTTCTCACCCCTTTTTAGATTTTTTTGCCTACTATTATTTCTCTTTGTGCTCTAAGATGGAATGGATTATATTCTTTTCCACCTCCTTCATAAAACTTCAACAGAAATTCCACGAAGCAAAGTCTGAGAGAATGTATGAAAGCAGCCAAACTGCTGAGCAACAAATTTAAGACATGGAAGACAGCAAAAAGAATAGTACCGATAATAAATCCGAGAGTTATGCCGATAATGCCCGGAATTAATCCTGAGATACCAGTCGAAATCCAGTTAGCCAGGAGGTTGAAAGCAGAAGCGAGATAAAATGTAGCGAGACCAACCCCTGCCAGTCGCGAGTATGACATAATGTCACCGAGCAAACCGGTCAGCTCAAATATCCAGAAAATTCCTCCCAGACCACCCATTTGCATAAATCCCGATATAACGATTAATATCAGGCCAATAACCATAGGATAAACCATAAATGCATATATTGAGGTACTGAGCGGAAGGAGATTAACATGTAGCAACATTTTAAAGATGTAAGGTATTCCAAAGATTTCTATAATGAGGATACCTATCTTACTGATGACTAATCCTTTGTTTCTTTCTTTTATTCCTTTTATGAGGGAAAGAATATGAGCTATGTTCACGTGTACAAGGCCGATTAAGAGCGAGATGATAATAAATGTAATCGGGTCTGAGAGTTGATTTTGCACCCACTTCGCGAGAGCGAGCTTTTGTAACTCAACACCGAAATACATATACAGAAAATCCCCCAGATATGTTCCTGAAAGTATACCGAAGATGAGAGCAACTCCTCCGCTTATATACAATACCTTTCGGAACAGCTCGACTCCCTCGGCGGAGGGGTCATCGACGAGTTTATCAAGGGCAAACTTGGCAAGGATCAGCAGACCTACGGCGTAGACAACATCGCAGAGCATGAGACCAAAAAAGAAGGCAAAGAAATAGGCCACGCTTGGTGTCGGATCCCACCCGCCATATTTAGGCAGACTGAAGAGATTTACGATAACCTCAAATGGTCTGATGATGCGCGGGTTTTGCAGTTTTGTTGGTGGTTCATCCAAAGGTCCTGGCTGGCTTGAATCGACAAATGTATGGTCAAAGGATTTCCTTATCTGTGATACTATGAAATCCGCTTTGCTCCGGGGAACCCAGCCTTCAGTCAGTGAGACATATCGAGTTTCAGCTGTCTGCTTGATAGCAGACAGCATTTCATCTTCCTTAAAGACGGTTTCTCTGTAGAGTATGATCCGCTCCAGGTTTTCTGAGGTAATAGCTTCTATTTCTCTTTCTAATTCAGTGACCGCTTCCCCTTTTTTTCTGATTATGTCATCTTTCTTCGCGGCAAATTCTCTTAAGGCTAACTCTTCGTCAGGTATCTCAAGGGGCAACACACCGAGATCTCTCGCCAGCGTTTCCACTATATTTTGACTGGTGGTTCTGACAATAGTATAGATTACCGTTTCCGTTTTGTCTTTTGAAAAGGCAGTTATGTGTTGAAGAAGGTACTGGCTGGCTTTTTCTGTAAATATCTTGCAGGTTTCTGCCGGGAATACGAATACCCTGGCTGACAGGTAATTTCCGGAATAGTTCAGATCTCTCAGCGAGAGGTTTATCTCATGTGACAGAATATCCAGATATCTGCCCAGACCTTCCATGTTGGAGATATTTGCTTCCAGTTTTGCTGCATCTTCCCGGAGACGGGCGCATTTATCACGCAGCCTGCTCGTCTGGTGTAATATCTTATCCAGAGGCTGAGTTTTCGCGCCTTCCGGTATGAGAACTTTATGTTCTCCCTTCACATACGACAGGATATCATTGATATTGGCAGATATTTTTCTTATGAGATTTCGTTTTTCTTCTATTGCTGTTCTGTCGGTGGGATTTAGTTCCCGGGGTTCTTCTATGTGGAGGACGCCTATCTCCTGCAAACGCTTCAAAGTTTCTGCGGAAGAATCCCTTGCAGTTACCACCCTGATTTTAAGCATTGCTTCAGGTGTGTTTAGAATTAGCGGTATCATCTGGTGGAACCCTCCGTTCAAAAACAATCGCTGACGAAGCTAAAGGCGCGCTCATTGAAGGTACGTTCAGTATACTTAACAGATTTCCAAGCTCCCTCGAGGAGGGTTTATTCTTCGGCGACTTGTTTCTCTCTTTGCTGATATTTTAGATAAATAATCCTTGCCAGATTTTTTGCAAAAACACTTAGATAACAGTCTAAAAGGAAAATATGACAGATGTCAAGATTTTTTTTATTTTTATTGCCGGTCTGTTATTACATCGCAATTACTAAAGATATTTCCTGTTTGCGTGAGGTCTGATTTTCGTGGTAAAGTAACAAAATGTGAATTACAGCGTTCGTTGACGCTCATTTCTTTAAAGGATACTCCGGGAGGGAAGGGGTTTTGCCAAGGGAAAAAAGTACAAAACTTTATCTGCATCTCAAAAAGTGGCTGGAAAAGGCTGCTGTGGATTATAATATGATAAAAGAGGGTGACCGGATACTGGTTGGCGTTTCGGGTGGTCTGGACAGCCTTGTGCTTCTCAATCTGCTCAACACTTCCATGGTGTTTCTCCCGCAATTTTCGATCCTGGCGGTTAATATAGACCTGGGTTTTGATGAGGAATACAGGGGGTATGCTGAGCTGGAGAATTGTCTGAGGAAAAACGGGCATGAGTATATAATGGAAAAGACCGATATAGGGCCCCTGGCACACAGCGATTACAACAAAAAGAATCCCTGTTTTCTCTGCTCAAGGATGAGGAGAAAGAGGATATTCGAAATAGCAAACGAAAATGGGTGCAACAGGATAGCCTTTGCCCATCATAAGGACGACATCATAGAGACGCTGCTTATAAATATCTTCTATGGCCGGGAGATCAGTACGATGATGCCGGACCAGTCTGTGTTCGGAGGGAAGTTTCACATTATCCGTCCTCTAGCGTATATCAGGGAACCGCTGATCAAAAAGTATGCAAGGGAGAAAAATATTCCCGTGATAGAAAACGGGTGCCCTACGAGCAAAATCTCACGCAGGATGTATATAAAGAGGCTCCTGGATGACATGGAGAAGGATAATAAAGATGTGCGCGAGAACATCTTCAAGTCTATGAGTCATGTGAAGATGGATTATCTTCCGGGACATGACGTGGATGGTAGCGCTTTATATAAAATGTCCGCGGAGAGATAAGGAAGTAGCATAATGGCAAAAAAAAATGAAACCGCTGAAAAGATTATATGTCAGAACAAACTGGCAAGACGCAACTATTTCATAGATGATACCTATGAGGCTGGGATTGTCCTTGCCGGGACCGAGGTGAAGGCCCTCCGCGAAGGCAGGGGAAATATGAAGGACAGCTACGCCCAGGTTAAAAATGGAGAGGTCTTTGTCTATGATATGCACATAAGTCCCTATTCCCACGGGAACAGTTCCAACCATATCTCCCTGAGGGTTCGCAAACTGCTGTTACATAAGAGAGAAATAAAAAAGCTCTACGGAAAATCAAACGAAAGAGGGCTGGCACTTATTCCCCTGAAGATGTATTTCAAAAACGGAAAAGTGAAGGTAGAGATCGGGATTGGAAAGGGCAAGAAGCTGTATGATAAGAGGCAGGATATCAGACACAAAGACGATATGCGCGATGCGCAGAGGGATATGAGCTCGCGCGGCAAGGACTGGTAACTAGGAGTCTCCGGGCTCCTTGACTTGGGCCACGAAAGTGACTATAGTAAGGGTATAATAACTGATCTTTTAAATGGGGGCGTCACGGTTTCGACGGGGATAGGTGAAGCTGTAGCAGCGTGCCGAGGTTCCTACAGGCCTCGTTAAATAGGTAGGAAAACATAATCGCAGACAATTACGATTACGCTGTAGCCGCTTAGACGGCTACCGGTCTCCCGACCATGTCTGCCGGGTCGGATGAGAACGTCATATAGGCGGGCTGGCTGAGCTCTCTTTCCTGGAGGGAGTGAAGTAAGATCTAAACAGGATAGCGCCTGATCAATCCTGCCTTTGGGAGTTTTCAGGGGCGAAATCAAATCAAAGGATATGCACGTAGAAACTCCAGTGGAATATTTTCGGACGCGGGTTCGACTCCCGCCGCCTCCACCAAAACCTAATCCAATACAGTCCAAAGAAGTACAGAACCCGCTAGAAATAGCGGGTTTTTTCTTGTTGGAACGCGATCTTTTCCCCTGGATCGGCAATTACCCGATCAATCAAATCAAAGCGCCTGAATTGCTTGCCGTCCTTCGCAGCGTAGAAAGTCGGGGAGTTCTTGAATCAGCCCTTCCTTTAAGTGTCGTTTTATACATTGTTGATGGTCTCCTTGATTATGAACCGATCTTGGCGATCATCTCCAACGCGAATTTTTTTGCATCCTCAAAGTCTCCCTGGTCGGGGTGTCCTTCAGCGCTTTGGGCCTCCTGGGCCCATGCCCTGTGTTCCGGTTTCTGCATCAGGGTTTCGATAATCTTTGGGTCCACACTTCCCCGGCAACCGAAGTGGCCGAGTATGGTTGCCTTGGAGGCGAGGCTGATGGCGTGTTCGAACGCCTGTTTTGGCAGTTGGCCGCCGCGTAGAGAACCGTGGGATGAGAAGAAGGCTACCTTTTGCCCCCCAGGGAGTTTCTTGATGAAGGGCTGAACCTTTCCCGGTACGCTGTGGGCAAGAACCGGGAATCCACAGAATATGATGTCATATCCGGCGATGCTTTCCACATCCTGGACGGGCTTGAGCTCTTTTGCGATGGGGATCGTTTCGTATATTGCACTGGCTAGCTTTTCCGTGTTGCCTGTTTTCGAGTAGTATGTGACCAACGCTTTCATATATCCTCCTTGCTACAGTGATTTGTCGCATATGGTACACAAAACTAGAGGGTCTTGCAACTTCACTTACCTCAATATCGAGATGCATATAATATTTTTGAAAAAAACAGGCTGGAATGATAGGGTATGCTTTATCTGACTGATTGGTGATGACTATGTTCAAGATTGCCACCTACAATGTGAATTCCATCCGCTCACGCCTCCATATTGTCATACCGTGGCTTCGGGAGAACCATCCCGATGTCCTGTGTATGCAGGAGACCAAGGTTGAGGATGCAAAATTTCCGGTGGGGGATTTCGAGCAGGCCGGTTACCATGTGATCTTCAGCGGGGGGAAACGGTACAGTGGCGTAGCCATAGCATCCCTGAAAAAGCCGGAGGAGGTCTCTTTCGGTATGGAGGATACGGAGCCGTTTGATACAGACCGCCTTATCCGGGGCGTATTCTCCGGCATATCGGTATTGAACCTGTATGTACCTCAGGGACGCGGCAGGGATCTGCCCCAGTTTCAGTACAAACTTCAGTGGTTTGACCGGCTCCGCAATTTTCTGAAAAGGCATTATTCCCCGGATGATATGCTTGTCTGCTGCGGGGATATTAATGTTGCCCGTGAGACAATTGATGTCCATGATCCCAAAAGACTCCTGGGACATGCCGATTTTACGCCGGAGGTGTGGGACGCTTTCGACTCCATCACTTCGTGGGGCCTGTCCGATGTCTTCAGAAAACATCATCCTGGAGAGGCCGGACAATACGCGTTTTTCGACTACAGGGTTCCGGCGGCGGTAAACAGAGGACTGGGCTGGCGGGTTGATCATATACTCGCGACCTCTTCGCTGGCCAACTTGTCGGTTGACTGTCATATTGATCTTGAACCGAGGCTTGCCGAAAAACCGTCTGACCATACAGTGATGGTTGCCGAGTTTGAAAACCTGCCATGAAATAAATACACTCACGTATCTAATCCGGCTATCTTACATTTTTCTTGAGAATTAC